>Ga0164290_1001033_pt1 | contig 57637 bp, 64 predicted proteins | sample Micstemetagenome_FD_108782 | JGI IMG/M metagenome (GOLD analysis project Ga0164290, IMG submission 108782) | Contaminated culture microbial community from soil near Moab, Utah, USA - Microcoleus steenstrupii SON62 (Illumina Assembly) | ecosystem: Environmental > Terrestrial > Soil > Soil crust...
CGAGGATCTGTACGAGAAGATCAACGGCGGCTTCATGGACTTCGACCGCGTCATCGCGTCCCCGGACATGATGGCCCTGGTCGGTCGTCTGGGTAAGGTGCTGGGCCCGCGCGGCCTGATGCCGAACCCGAAGGTCGGCACCGTGACTCCGAACGTCGCGCAGGCGGTCAAGGACGCCAAGGGCGGCGCGGTCGAGTTCCGCGTCGAGAAGGCCGGCATCGCGCACGGCGGCATCGGCAAGGCCTCCTTCACCCAGGAAGCCCTCGAAGCCAACGTGAAGGCCTATGTGGACGCCCTGCAAAAGGCCCGTCCGGCCGGCGCCAAGGGCACCTACGTCAAGCGCATCACCCTGTCCTCGACCATGGGACCGGGCTTCAAGATCGACCCGGCGTCGCTGAACGTCTGATCCGGCTTGAACTGCAACGGGAAGGGCGGCGACCGCAGGGTCCGCCGCCCTTTTTGTTTGCGCGAAGGGTCACGGCAGTCCGATCCTGAACCATCCGTTCCCTGACGGGTTGACGCATTGCCGGCGACGCGGGAGGACAGCATGTTCCGGGCCGCGATCGCGGCGCCGGTCTTCCCTCGCTGACGGAGCCTTCCAGACCGATGAACGGCGACGTCATCCGCACCCGGACGGCTGAACGGCGTCAGGTCGCGGCCCTGCCGTGGCGCAGGACCGAGGCCGGGCTGGAGATCCTGCTGGTGACCTCCCGCGAGACCCGGCGCTGGGTGACGCCCAAGGGCGGACGGATGCCCGGCAGGACCGACGCCGAGGCGGCCGCCCAGGAGGCGCTGGAGGAGGCCGGGGTCGAGGGCGAGACCACGCCCGAGCCGCTGGGGACCTTCCGCTATCTGAAAATCCTGAAGCGCCGCGCGCCGCGCTGGTGCGTGGTCGCGGTCTACGCCCTCGAGGTTCGGGTCGAGCATGACGACTGGCATGAACGCGGCCAGCGCGAGCGGCTCTGGGTCAGCCGCGACGAGGCCGTTCGCCGGGTCGACGAGCCCGACCTGAAGGCCCTGATCGCCGCCTTCGAGGGCTAGGCCCGCTCCGCCGCGGCCATGAAGCAGCCGCGCCGGGCGGTGTGGAGGTGGATGGCCGCGACGGCGTCGTCTGCAAACCATGCGTCCAGCCGCGCGGCCAGATCGCGGCCCTCGACGACATCCGCGTCGGTCATCATCCAGTCGGCGTCATAGACCCGGGCGGACAGCAGACGTCTGGCCAGCATGTCCGGAACCACGTCGGCATCGAGCGCCGCCTCTGCCGCGGTTTCGCGGACGAAGATCGGGCCTTCCGAACGGTAGGGGCTGGACGGGTCGTCCAGATGGCGGTGGGTCAGCAGGATCAGGCGGTCGCCGGGCTCGGCGTCGGCGAGGCTGACCCGGCAGGGCGCGCTGTGCGGTTCGTCGGCGACCATGCGTCGGGCGCCGACGGCTTTCAGGGCCGCGTCGTTCATGGCGAACAGCGGGCGGAACGGGGCGAGGGGCAGGGGCAGGATGCGAAAGCTCATGCGGGATCTCCTTCGCCGTCGATATGGCGGGCGGGGGATCGTGCGTCTGGCGGGTTTCGGACGTTGCGCGCGGGCTCCGTCGTCCCCACAACGGGGGGCATGAACGCTCCCTTCAAGACCCCCGCCGATCCGCTGGACGCCCCGCTGTGGGACCTGTCCGACCTGTACGCCTCGCGCGACGACGCCCGCATCGAGGCCGATCTGGAGAAGGCGAGGGGGCTGGTGGCCGAGCTGAACGCCCTGCAGGGGCAGCTGGTCGGGGCGCGGGCCGATGCGGCGACGCTGGGCCAGAGGCTGGACCGGGCGGTGACCCTGTACGAGCAGGCGTCGGACGTGCTGGGCGGGCTGGGGGCCTACGCCTTCCTGGCGGCGTCGACGAACCGGAATGACGCGGCCGCGACCGGGTTCGAGGCCACGGTGCGCGAGAAGATGACCGCCATCGCCACGCCGACGGTCTGGGTCACTCTGGAGGTCAACCAGCTGGAGGAGGCCGAGATCGAGGCCGCCCTGACGGCGCATCCGGCCGGAGCGCGCTGGACGCCCTGGCTGCGGCGGGTGCGGGCGATGAAGCCGCACGAGCTCAGCCAGGAGCTGGAGACCTTCCTGGCTGAGCGCGGGCCGATCAGCGCCCAGTGGCCGCGCCTGTTCGACGAGACCCTGGCGGCGATGAAGGTCAGGGCGGGCAAGGACGAGCTGACCCTGGCCGAGGCGCTGAACCGGCTGTCGGACCCGAAGGCGGCGCGGCGCAAGTCGGCGGCCGAGGGGCTGAACGAGGCGCTGGGCGCACGCACCGCGACCATGGCGATGGTGCTGAATACCGTGGCGGCCGACAAGGCGCTGGAGGACAAGTGGCGCGGGTTCAAGCGGCCGGCCGACGGGCGGCATCTGTCGAACGAGGTCGACGGGGAGGCCGTTGATGCGATGGCCGAGGCGGTGGCCGCCGCCTATCCGAGGCTGTCGCACCGCTATTACGCCCTGAAGGCCCGGGCCATGGGCAAGGCGAAGCTGGACCAGTGGGACCGCAATGCGCCGATCGAGACGACGGCTCCGCGCGGCTACGACTGGGCGGCGGGCAAGCAGCTGGTGCTGGAGAGCTTCGCCGATCTGGGGCCAGAGTTCGCGGAACGGGCGGGCGGCTTCTTCGAAAGACCGTGGATCGACGGCAAGGCGCGGCCGGGGAAACAGTCGGGCGCCTACGCCCACCCGGTGACCTCGGACCGGCACCCCTATGTCTTCCTGAACTGGATGGGCGAGCGGCGCGACGTGCTGACGCTGGCGCATGAGCTGGGGCACGGGGTGCACCAGACGCTGGCGGCGCCGCAGGGCAGTTTGCTGGCCGATACGCCGCTGACCCTGGCCGAGACGGCGTCGATCTTCGCCGAGGGGCTGACCTTCGACCAGCTGCTGGCGACGGCGCCCAAGGCCGAGCAGCGCGGCCTGCTGGCCGGGCGGATCGAGGACGGGCTGAACACCGTGGTGCGCCAGATCGCCTTCCACCGCTTCGAGACGCGCTTCCATGACGAGCGGGCGGCGGGCGAGGTGCCGGTCGAGCGGATCGGCGAGATCTGGATGGAGGAGATGGGGGCGTCGCTGGGGCCGGCGGTGACCCTGAACGCCGGCTATGAGCACTGGTGGAGCTATGTCAGCCACTTCGTCCACTCGCCCTTCTACGTCTACGCCTACGCTTTCGGCGACCTGCTGGTGGCGGCGCTGATGGAGACGCGGGCGAAAGACCCGGAGGCCTTCACGCCGCTGTATCGCGAGCTGCTCGCGGGCGGCGGGTCGCGGGGCTATGTCGAGGCGCTGGCGCCGTTCGGGCTGAACCCGCGCGATCCGGCGTTCTGGACCATCGGTACGAAGCGGCTGGAAGGGCTAATCGACCGGTTCGAAGCGCTGGTCTGAACCATTGACGGAGGCGCGCCGGCGGGCGAGCGTCCGGCCATGCGCAATCTGATCCTCGCGGCCTTCCTGATCGCCGCCTCGCCGACGGCCGCTCTCGCACAAGCGGCTCCCGCGCCGGCTGCAGCCTCGGCGTCCCCGGGCGTTCGCGCGATGGCGGCCGGCTACAAGGCCCTGACCGTGTGCAGCGCGCTGAAGACCGCCGAGGCGGCGGGCGGGGCGCGGACGCTGGAGAGCATCGAGGCCAATGAACTGACGGGGATTTATCCCGAACTGGACCCGCTGGTGCGCGAGATGCCGGTCGAGGTGTTTCCGGCGCGGGTGTCGGTCGCTTGGGACGACGCCATGCCGCCGCGCTCGGCCGTGTGGCGGCCGGGCCGGGGCTGCGCCATCATGCCGGTGGGCTGGCGCGGGGAGCAGATCGCCACCCCGCCGCCGGGGGCGCCTGCAGATCAGGTCTTCGTGAGGGGAGATACGACGGGCAACGCCGCCCTGCTGAACGAGGCCGTCGAACAGGCTTTCGAGGGCGGGTACGGCGAGGGCTCCAATACGACCGCCGTGCTGGTCCTGCAGAACGACCGGGTGGTGGCGGAGGAATACGCCCTGGGCTTCGGGCCGGACACGCCGCAGCGGACCTGGTCGGTGGCCAAGTCGCTGGCGGGGACGGTGATCGGCGCGGCGGTGCAGCGCGGCGAGGCCGATGTGAACGCGCCGGCCGCGATCGCCGACTGGGGCCGTGAAGGCGATCCGCGCGCGGCCATCACCCTGGACCAGCTCATGCGGATGGCTTCGGGCCTGACCAGCGATACGGCGGGCAACCGGACGGACGCCCTGTATTTCGGCGGGGTCGGGGTGGACGAGCAGGCGACCACATGGCCGCTGATCGCCGCGCCGGGGACGCGGTTCCGCTACGCCAACAACGACATACTGCTGGCGATCCTGGCCATCGCCCCGACCTTCGAGGCGCATCCGCCGGCCGAGCTGTTCCGGCGGCTGGGCATGAATGACACCTTCGCCGAGACCGACTGGCGCGGGAACTACATGCTGTCCAGCCAGGTCTGGTCGACGGCGCGGGATCTGGCGCGGTTCGGGCGGCTGTATCTGAACGACGGCGTGGTGGACGGGCAGCGCGTCCTGCCCGAGGGCTGGCGCGACCATGTCTCGCGTCCGTCGGGCCCGCAGCCGAACGGAGAGCAGGGCTATGGCGCGACCTTCTGGCTGCTCAACAAGTCGGACGGTATTCCCGCCGACGCCATCTCGGCCAACGGCAACCGCGGCCAGTATGTGATCATCGTGCCTAGCCGGAACATCGTCATCGTGCGGCGCGGCGAGGACCCGGCCGGAAAGCCGTTTGAGTTCATTCGCTTCACCCGCGACGTGCTGGCGGCGCTCGACTGAGGCGAATTGTCAGCCGCCGCTTGAGCAGGACGCAGGCCCCGCTATAAGGGCGGCAACCGACGTTCCAGATTCCCGGACACCGACATGGCCGACCCGCACCACGCCGATTCCCACGACGCCTATGTTCGCGGCTCGCAAGAGATCAGCGAGCAGGCGCAGACCTTCCACGCCTTCATCGGCATGGCGAAATGGGGTTCGCTGTGGATCGCGGCCCTGCTGATGTTCCTGGTGCTGTGGTTCCAGCCGGGCGGCAGCTTCTTCGGCGGCTTCATCGCCTTCGTGGCGATGCTGGTCATCGGCTATTTCGCCCTGAAGTCGGGCAAGAAGGCGCACTGACCTTTGGGCGCTAACGCGCGCGACGCGGTCGCGCGCTGCCTGAGCGCGGAAGCGCGCTCCCCGGCGCTTTGACGCAGCCTCTCCGATCAGCCTAACGTCGTCGTCCGAGAGATGACGGAGGGATTCGCTTGGCTGTCGCCATCGCCGTGACCCGCGAACGCCGAGACGGCGAGACGCGCTGCGCTGTAACGCCTGAAACGGTGAAGAAGCTGATCGCCATGGGCGCGACCGTGACGGTCGAGGCCGGGACGGGCGGAGGGTCTTCCATCCCCGACGACGAATACGCCGCCGCCGGCGCGACCGTGGCCCCGGACACCAAGGCGGTCCTGTCGGGCGCGGACATCGTGCTGAAGGTGCGCGGGCCGACGGCGCAGGAAACCAGCGCGCTGAAGCCGGGGGCCATCGTCGTCGCCCTGCTGGACGCATACCGCGACAAGGAGACGGTGACGGCCCTGGCGCAGACCAATGCGACGGCCTTCGCCATGGAGTTCGTGCCGCGCATCTCGCGGGCCCAGGTGATGGACGCCCTGTCGTCCCAGGCCAATCTGGCGGGATACCGGGCCGTGATCGAGGCGGCGTACGCCTATGGCAAGGGCTTTCCGATGATGATGACGGCGGCGGGCACGGTGGCCCCGGCCAAGGTCTTCGTCATGGGCGTGGGCGTGGCGGGGCTGCAGGCCATCGCCACGGCGCGGCGGCTGGGCGCGGTGGTCACGGCCACCGACGTGCGGCCCGCGACCAAGGAACAGGTGGAATCGCTGGGCGCCAAATTCCTCGCCGTCGAGGACGAGGAGTTCAGGAACGCCCAGACGGCCGGCGGCTACGCCAAGCCGATGTCGCCCGAGTATCAGGCCAAACAGGCCGAGCTGACGGGCGAACACATCAGGAAGCAGGACATCGTCATCACCACGGCCCTGATCCCGGGCCGCGCCGCGCCGGTGCTGGTCACGGCGGCCCAGGTGGCGACGATGAAGCCGGGGTCGGTGCTGATCGACCTTGCCGTCGAGGCGGGAGGCAACGTCGAGGGGGCGAAGGCCGGCGAGGTGGTGACGACGCCGAACGGGGTGCAGATCGTCGGCCACACGAACCTGCCCGGCCGGATCGCGGCGGACGCCTCGGCGCTGTACGCCAAGAACCTGGTCGCCTTCGTCGGGCTGATGATCAAGGACGGGGCGCTGGCGCTGGATCTCGAGGACGAGATCCTGAAGGCGGCGGCGGTGACGCACGGCGGGGCCGTGGTGCATGAAGGAGTGAAGGGCTGATGGAACACGTCGATCCCACCGTCTTCCGCCTGGCCATCTTCGTGCTGGCGATCTTCGTCGGCTACTATGTCGTCTGGAGCGTCACCCCGGCCCTGCACACGCCGCTGATGGCGGTGACCAACGCCATCTCCTCGGTGATCGTCGTCGGCGGCCTGATCGCGGCGGCGGCGGCCAGCGCCGACGGCGGCTGGATCGCCAAGGGCGCCGGCGTCGCGGCCGTGGCCCTGGCCAGCGTCAACATCTTCGGCGGCTTCATGGTCACCCGAAGGATGCTGGCCATGTACAGGAAGAAGGAACGGCCCGCGAAACCCGCCGAGGCGGCGAAGTCGTGATCGCCTCCATCCTCTTCATGGCCATCGTGCCGCTGGCGCTGCTGCTGGTGTTGGCCTTCACCCTGCTGAGCGGGCGGATGAGCGAAGGCCTGCGGAAGCGGATTCAGCACGCCCTGATCCTGACGGTCTATCCGCTCCTCATACTGCACTGGCTCTGGCAGGCGTGGACGCACTGGCAGACGGGTGAATGGCTCGGCATGGGCATGTACCTGGCCATAGCGGCCCTGTTCGTGGTGCAGTTCGTCATTTCGCTTCGTTCGGGCGTCCTGTTCCCGCGGTTCCGGAAACCGGACGCATGATCCTGGATCCCCATCAGTTCGCGGTCGGCGCGTCCTGGGTCGCCACGGCGCTCGGGGCGGGACTGTGGCTGTGGAGCTGGTTCGTCGAGAAGGACGCCATTCGCAAGCTGCGCTTCCTCGACTGCGGCGTGGTGCTGCTGTTCGCCTCGGTGCTGTTGCGCATCGTGGCCCAGGAGAAGCCGATGAGCGTCTGGGACTGGGCCATGGTCTTCGTGGCCCCGCTGTTCATCGTCGCCGCCCTGTGGCGGCTGGCGCGGACCGCCTGTCCGCCGGGAGGCCGCTGAGATGCGCCGGGGGCGGATCGGAGCGCTTGTGCTGTTGGCCGCTGTCGCGGCGACGGGGGCGGACGCGCAGACCCGTCTGGGCGCCGATATCGAGAGCGGCCTGCCGTGGCACGTCGCGGCGCTGCAGGGCGCCAGCTGGTCGCTGGTGTGCCGGTTCCGGCCGGTGACCTATCAGGCCTCGACCTACAACACGGAGGCCTGGGCCAACCGGATCGCCGAGACGGGCCGGGGCTCGGCGGGCGGGCGGCTGCCTTCCACCGACGGCAGCTGCACGGTGACCAAGACCGGCGGACGCGGGGCGGTGGCCATCGCCATGGTCAAGAACGGCGAGGCGCAGGTCGCGGTCACGACCGATCCGGCCAGGCCTGCCGCCGTGGGATTTTTCTGATGCTGACTTCCGGGGACACGGCATGAACGCTTCCTTCGCGGCCCTGGCCTATCTGGTCTCCGGCGTGCTGTTCATTCTCAGCCTGCGCGGCCTGTCCAGCCCGGAGACGAGCCGGCAGGGCAACACCTTCGGCATGATCGGCATGGCGCTGGCGGTCGGGGTGACGTTGCTGACGCTGTGGAGCACGGGAACGCTGGATCCGCTGACCCTGGGCCTGATCGCGGGCGGGGTGATCGTCGGCGGCGGAGCGGGCGCCCTGATCGCCGCCCGGGTGCAGATGACCCAGATGCCCCAGCTGGTGGCGGCATTCCACAGCCTGGTCGGCATGGCGGCCTGTCTGGTCGCCGTGGGGGCGGTCTATGCGCCCGAGAGCTTCGGCATCGCCGACGGGGCGGGCGGGATCAAGATCCAGTCGATCATCGAACTGGCCCTCGGCGTGGCCATCGGGGCCATCACCTTCACCGGATCGGTCATTGCCTTCGCCAAGCTGGACGGACGGATGTCGGGCGCGCCGATCCTGCTGCCGGCGCGGCACCTGATCAACATCGGCCTGGCCCTGGGACTGACGCTGCTGATCGGCATCATGATCGGCACCAACGGGACGGCGACCTGGGCATTCTGGGGCGTGTTCATTCTGGCGCTGATCCTGGGCGCGACCCTGATCATCCCCATCGGCGGGGCGGACATGCCGGTGGTCGTGTCGATGCTCAATTCCTACTCCGGCTGGGCCGCGGCGGCGCTGGGCTTCACCCTGGAGAACATCGCCCTGATCATCACCGGGGCTCTGGTCGGCAGTTCGGGCGCGATCCTGAGCTACATCATGTGCAAGGCGATGAACCGCAGCTTCATCTCAGTCATCCTCGGCGGTTTCGGCGGCGATGCGGCGACCGGCGCGGCCGGCGCGGTCGAGACGCGGCCGGTCAAACAGGGCAGCGCGGACGACGCCGCCTTCATCATGAAGAACGCCTCGAAGGTCATCATCGTGCCCGGCTACGGCATGGCCGTGGCCCAGGCCCAGCACGCCCTGCGCGAGATGGCCGACAAGCTGAAGGAGGAGGGGGTCGAGGTGAAATACGCCATCCACCCCGTCGCCGGCCGCATGCCCGGCCACATGAACGTCCTGCTGGCCGAGGCCAATGTCCCCTATGACGAGGTGTTCGAGCTGGAGGACATCAACTCGGAATTCTCGAGCTGCGACGTGGCCTTCGTCATCGGCGCCAACGACGTCACCAACCCCGCCGCCAAGACCGATCCGCAGAGCCCGATCTACGGCATGCCGGTGCTGGACGTGGAGAAGGCGGGCACGGTGCTGTTCATCAAGCGCGGCATGGCGGCGGGCTACGCCGGGGTCGAGAACGAACTGTTCTTCCGCGACAACACCATGATGCTGTTCGCCGACGCCAAGAAGATGGTCGAGGGGATCGTGAAGGCGCTGTGAGCCTTCCGGACAAGACCTACGTCCGCTTTGTCTGCTTCCAGTCCATTGGTCGCCAGCGCAGCCGGCTCGGCCTGTTCAAGGCTATCGACGAGGCGGTCGTCAGCGAACACGCCACCGGCTGGGCCATCGCCGAGGCGCGTGAGCTGAGCGCGTGGTTCAACGCCAACCTCGCCATTCCGAAGACCTTTTCCGCGGGCGGGCACAAGGGGTTCGGCCAACCTGGGCTGTCGTGGTTCAAGCCCGTCGCGCTGGAACACATCAGCCGGATGCACCGTCTCAAGGTCGCGCTGGAGCAGTGCGGGATTCATGTCGAGGTGCTCACCACGCGCGATCCCGGCTTGATCGTCTGGCAGGATGAGCATCAGATCGTCGCCGAGCCGCGCGGGCGGAAGTTCTGAGGGGAGGCCGCCATGGCCTATGAAGCCAAGACCAAGCCCACCGAAGTCTCCGTCGCCGACTTCATCGCCGCTGTCGAGAACCCCCAGCGCCGCGCCGACGCCGAAACCCTGTGCGCCCTGTTCGAGGAGATCAGCGGCGAGCCGGCGACGATGTGGGGGCCGTCGATCATCGGCTTCGGCAAATACCACTACCGGTACGCCAGCGGGCATGAGGGCGACGCGCCCCGGCTAGGGTTCTCGCCGCGCAAGGCGCAGACCGTGATCTACATACTGCCGGGCTTCTCCGGATGGACCGAGATGGTCGCGCGGCTGGGCAAGGTGAAGACCAGCGTGGCCTGTCTGTACGTCAACCGGCTGGACCAGATCGACATGGGCGTGCTGCGGGAAATGGCCGAGGCCTCGCTTGTCGAGATGCGCGAGCGGTATCCCGAAACCTAGGCCGCCATGCGGAAGTCTTCGGCCGGGGCGAAGGCCGGGCGGGCCTCGTCCCACAGGGCGTCCTCGTCGGCGTAGCGGGCGCTGGCGCCGGCGTCGATCACGTCGATGACCTGCTCCTCCAGCCGGTCCCAGATGACCGCCAGATCGCCGCAACCATCGGCGTCGCACGGCACGATCAGGTAGCGGGACTGGGCGACGGAAGCCTGGGGGTCGAAAGCGCGGGCCATGGGGTGTCTCCGGGGTTCGGGTCTCTGTTGAAACCCACCATGAAGCAGCGTTGCGTCAGAAACGGTCGTATGCGATCTCTGTTCCATGAGATTGGACAAGGCGGCCCTGGTGATCGAACTGGCCCGGCGGATGGCCGCCAGCGCCGAGGGACTGACGCTGGACGAGATGGCGCGCGAGGCCGGGGTCGGCCGCCGCACGGCCGAACGGATGCGCGACGCGGTCCTGGCCCTGTTCCCCCAGGCCGAGGAGGTGTCCGACCCGCCGACCAAACGCTGGCGCATCCGCGGCGGCCTGTCGGCCTTTGAGCAGGCGCCGACGACCGAGGAACTGGTCGAGCTGAGCAAGGCGGCCCAAGGGCTGCGCGCGACCGGCGAGCCCGGACGGGCGGCGGCGCTGGAGGGGCTGGAGCGCAAGCTGAAGTCGGCCATGCGGTCGACCACGCTGAACCGGCTGGCCCCCGATCTGGAGGCGCTGGTGCGGGCCGAGACCATCGCGGTCCAGGCCGGGCCGCGCCCGTCGGCGGACGAGGCGGTGCTGACCGAGATCCGTCAGGCCATTCTGGCGGGGCAGCCGCTGGGCTTCATCTACAGCCGGCCGGGCGCGGAGGCGCGCCGGCGCAGCGCCGCGCCGTGCGGGGTGATGTTCGGACGCGCCAACTATCTGGTCGCCGCCGACCGCGAGAGCGGCCGCATCCAGACCTTCCGCCTGGACCGGATGAGCGCCGTCAAGGCCGAGGCCGGGGCGGCCTCGCCCCCGGCGGACTTCGACCTGCAGGCCTTCGCCAGCCAGTCCTTCGGCATCTACCAGGACGAGATCGAGGACGTGGTGCTGCGGGTTACGCCCGAGGGCGCTACGGAGGCGCGGGCGTGGCGCTGGCATCCGACGCAGACGATCGAGGAACAGGCCGACGGCGGCGTGGTCGTGCGCTTCCGGGCCTCGGGCATGCGGGAGCTGGCCTGGCACCTGTTCAGCTGGGGCGATCAGGTCACGATCGTCGCGCCGCCGAGGCTGAAGGCGGTCATGAAGGGCGAACTCGAGGCGGCCAAGCGCGCCCTCGAACGCTCCTGAACCCTCGCCGGACTCAACGCAGCATCAGGCCGGCCAGCAGCCAGCCGGACAGGGCCGCAGCTGTCACGAGTTCGACGACGACAAAGACCAGAAGACCGTGCTTCCGGACAAACACCACAGGATTCACGCAAGCCTACCGGTCAACCGAGCAGGCGGAATACCTGAACGCAAGGATGGTTCAGCCGGTCAGGCGGCGTCGCTCGCGGCCTCCGGGGCGGTGTCGCCCAGGGCGCCGAGGGCCTCCAGCAGTTCGGCGGTCTTCAGCGGCTTGGCGATGTGATGGTCGGCGCCGGCGGCCATGGCCTGTTCCACATGCTCGGGCAGGGCGTTGGCGGTCAGCATGATGATCGGCGTTCGCCGCCGTCCCTCGGCGTCCTCGAGGCGCCGGATGGCCCGGGTCGCGGTCAGGCCGTCCATCACGGGCATCTGCATGTCCATCAGGATGGCGTCGAACGACGCCGTGCCCACCGCCTCGACGGCCTGGGCGCCGTCCTCGACCATCACCAGATCGACATCGGCCTGGGACAGGACCAGCTCCACGACCTTGCGGTTGGTCGGATGGTCGTCGGCGACCAGGACGCGGAGCCGGCGCGTCAGTCGGGCCAGCGGGGCGGCGGTCGCCTCGGCCGCGCCGCCGCAAGGCGGGAGGGGCAGGGTGAACCGGAAGACCGAACCGCGGCCGGGTTCGCTTTCGCAGGTCAGGTCGCCGTTCATCAGCTCGACCAGCTGGCCGCAGATGGACAGGCCCAGACCCGAGCCGCCGAACCGCCGGGTGATGGAGCTGTCGGCCTGTTCGAAGCGGTGGAACAGCCGCTCCCGGGTCTCGGGCGTGAAACCGACCCCGGTGTCCTCGACCGAGAATTCGAACCCGCCGGTCGAGGGGGCGGGCCGCGCCCTCACCGTGACGGTCCCGGCCTCGGTGAATTTCACGGCGTTGGAGACGAGGTTGGTCAGAACCTGTTTGAACCGCACCAGATCGCCGAGGACCCAGCCGTCGACGGCGTCGTCGAAATCCAGAACGAAGCTTAGTCCCTTGGCCTCGCCCGCCGGGGCGTGCAGCTGGATCACGTCCATCAGGGCCTGACGCAGGTGGAAGGGGACGGGATGGATTTCCATCCGGGCGGTCTCGATCCGGGCCAGGTCGAGGAGGTCCGACAGCAGTTGCTGCAGCACCATGCCCGACGAGGAGACCAGACCCAGCATGTGGCGCTGCTGCGCCGAAAGCCGGGTGCGGGACAGGGCCTCGCTGACCGCCAGGACGCCGTTCAGGGGCGTGCGGATCTCGTGGCTCATATTGGCGAGAAATTCGCTCTTGGCCCGGTTGGCGGCCTGGGCGCTGCGGGTCTGCTGCTCCAGCTGGGACCGGGTCTCCTTCAACCGGATGTGGGTGCGATGGGCGCGAATGATGGAACTGGCCGCGAAGAACACCAGCAGCGCCATCGAGGAGGCCAGCAGGACGCGCTCGCCCAGGGGGGCGGACATGGAGAAGGGCAGGATCAGCAGGCCCAGGGCGGGCGGCGAGCCCGAAGCGATCATGTGGATCGGCGTTTCGTGGCAGGCGCCGATGATGAAGATGGCGATCGCGGCCAGCAGGGCGACCGCCATCAGGCTGGAAACCTGGGAGCCCGCGAACCACATCAGCAGGGCGCAGAAGCTCCAGGCGCTGCTGGAAAGGGTCGAGGCCGCCAGCCTGAGCGTTCGGGCGGCGCGCGCGTCGCGGGCCATGAAGGCGGGATCGGTCGCGCGCCAAAGCATGGCCTCGGCCACGAGCAGCAGGACCCACCAGCTGAGCGCCACCGGTCCCACGGCGATCCAGGACACGGCCAGGACGGCGACGGACAGGCTGACGCGTTCGCGGGCCTGGGCCCGCGTGAGGGGCGCAGATCTGTCGAAATCGGAGTCGAATCCGAGACGAAGTCCGGTTGAGACCACGCGCGACCCTCCCTTGAGGCTCAGTCTGTCGCAGACTGGTGATCCGCTCGTTAACGGATGGGCAAGGTCCTGGCCGCGTCCTGGGCGCCGGCGAAGGGGTAGGGGCTGACCGACTTGGCCCAGTCGTCGACGGCCAGCGGGCGGTCCACCGGCGGGGCGGCGCGCTCGGCGCAGGGGTGGCGGTGGCACAGGCGGCAGGCGGGGCCGATGGGGGTGACCTCCGGGGCCGTCAGATCGAGGCCGCGGGCGTGGATCAGGCGGTGGGCGTGCTTCAGCTCGCAGCCCAGGCCGATGGCCAGGTCGTGGCCCTCGGTGAAGGCGTCGTGGCCCTGACGGTCGACGGTGCGGGCGAGGGTGAACCAGCGCTGGCCGTCGGGCGTCTCGATGATCTGGGTGATGATCTTGCCGGGGGTGCGGAAGGCGCTGTGCAGCCGCCAGCGGGGGCAGGCGCCGCCGAAGCGGGAGAAGGGAAAGGCGCCCGAGGCGAAGCGTTTGGAGATGTTGCCGGCCTGATCGACCCGCATGAGGAAGAAGGGCACGCCCCGCGCCGTGGGCCGCGACAGGGTGGTCAGGCGGTGGGCGGCCTGTTCGAAGCCGACGCCGAACCGGGCCTGAAGCCGGGCCAGGTCGTAGGCCGTCTTCTCGGCCGCGCGCTGGAACGGGCCGTAGGGCATCAGGATGGCGGCGGCGAGGGTGTTGGTCAGGGACACCTTCAGCAGGCGTCGGGTCGGTTCATCGGGAGCGACCGCGGCGTCGGCCAGGGCGGTCAGTTCGGCGTCGTGCTCGGCCAGGGCCAGCTGATAAGCGACGGCGAAGGCGCGGGAGGAGGCGCCGAGGGTCTCGGACAGCAGCAGCCGCTTGCGGTGCGGATCGTAGCGGCGGGTCCATTCGACCATGACCTCGGCCGGCAGGGTGCGGACGGTCAGGCCGTGGCGCGACTGAAGCCGGGCGCGGGCGCGGGTCTCGAAGGCTTCGCCCGGGGCCTCGGCGTCCATGGCGTCCGACAGCGCCTCGCCCAGCACATCCAGTTCGGGGAAGTGGTTGCGGCGGGCCTGGACGTATTCGCGCACCCAGTCGGCGGGGCTGTCGTCGCCATGTCCGCCCAGGGCGTCGGTCTCGGCGCGGTCGCGGGTGCGGCGGTCGGCGAAGGCGCGGTACAGGCGCAGCAGGGCGTCGGCGGCGGCGGGCTGGTCCTCGGCCAGCTGGATGATCTCGTGACGGGGCACGGCCAGACCCTGGAAGACGGGGTCGGCGAAGGCTTCGGTCAGCTCGGCCTCCGAGGCCGGGCCGCCGGACTGGCCGAGGGTGCGCAGGTCGACGTCGTATGTGTCGGCCAGCCGCAGCAGCAGCTGGGCCGAGACGGGGCGCTGGTTGCGCTCGATATGGTTCAGATAGCTGGGGGAGACGCCGAGGTCGGCCGCCATGGCCGTCTGGGTCAGGGCGAGCTCGCGCCGCAGCCGCTTGAGGCGGCCGCCGAGGAAGAGTTTGCGATCCGGAACGGCGTCCATGATCGCATTAGGTCACAAAATGACTTAATAAGAAATGTCATGATATGACAAAATGACATGATATCTCCGGCTACTGCTGTGTCATTCGTGACTTCGCCGTGTTCTGCTTCCAGATACCCGCCGCAACGGCCCGTTCCGAGCAGAGAGCGCCATGACCAGCTTCGCCGACCTCGTCCCTTCGCCCTATGGCCGTTTCGACGGCATCGAGCGGCCCTATACGCCCGAGGACGTGCAGCGCCTGCGCGGCTCGTTCCCCATCACCCATACCTTGGCCACGCGCGGCGCCAACCGCCTGTGGGAGCTGCTGCACGACGAGCCGTTCGTGAATGCGCTGGGCGCGGTCACCGGCAACCAGGCCATGCAGATGGTCCGGGCCGGACTGAAGGCCATCTATCTGTCGGGCTGGCAGGTGGCGGCCGACGCCAACACCGCCGGGGCCATGTATCCGGACCAGTCGCTGTATCCGGCCAACGCCGCGCCCGAGCTGTGCCGCCGCATCAATCGCACCCTGCAGCGCGCCGACCAGATCGAGCACGCCGAGGGCGGGGCGAAACGCGACTGGTTCGCCCCCATCGTCGCCGATGCGGAGGCCGGGTTCGGCGGGCCGCTGAACAGCTTCGAGATCATGAAGGCCTTCATCGAGGCGGGCGCCGCGGGCGTCCATTTCGAGGACCAGCTGGCCAGCGAGAAGAAGTGCGGCCATCTGGGCGGCAAGGTGCTGATCCCGACGCAGGCGCATGAGCGCAACCTGATCGCCGCGCGCCTGGCCGCCGACGTCATGGGTACGCCGACCCTGACCGTGGCGCGCACGGACGCCGAGAGCGCCCAGCTGATCACCAGCGACGTGGACGAGCGCGACCGGCCCTTCATCGATCGCGACAACCGCACGCCGGAAGGCTTCTTCCGCCTGAAGCCGGGCACGGGGCTGGACCACTGCATCGCGCGGGGCCTGTCGTATGCGAAATACGCCGACGTGCTGTGGTGGGAGACGTCGCATCCCGATCTGGACGACGCCCGCCGGTTCGCCGAGGCGGTGCACCGCGAGCATCCGGGCAAGCTGCTGGCCTACAACTGCTCGCCGTCGTTCAACTGGAAGGCCAAGCTGGACGACGCCACCATCGCGAAGTTCCAGCGCGAGCTGGGGGCCATGGGCTACAAATTCCAGTTCGTGACCCTGGCCGGCTTCCACAGCCTGAACAACTCGATGTTCGAACTGGCCGACGGCTACCGCGACCGGGGCATGGCCGCCTATTCCGAGCTGCAGCAGCGCGAGTTCGCCAATGAGGCGGCCGGCTACACCGCCACCCGGCACCAGCGCGAGGTCGGCACGGGCTATTTCGACCAGGTCGCCACCGTCATCTCCAACGGCCAGTCGTCCACGACGGCGCTGAAGGATTCCACCGAGACCGCCCAGTTCGTGGCGGCCGAATAATCAGGAGAGACCCATGCAACCGCTGAACAACCCCACGGCCATCATCGACTTCTGCCTGGCCCCGCTGAACCTGACCGACGACACCGAGGCCGAGCGCGAGGTGCGCCGCCGGCTGGAGCATGTGATCAAGACGTTCCGCGCCAAGGCGGCCCAGCCGGTCAGCGTCGACTTCTCGTCCATGCCCTCGCAGGTCATCAACGAAGCCGCGCACGGCTACGAATAGGGATCAGGCGGCGATGGCCTCGGCCGCGCGGGGCAGGTTGATCACCAGCTCCAGCAACTCGGCCGCGTCGAACGGCTTGGCCAGGTGGCGGTCGGCGCCGGCGGCCTCGGCCATGGCGATATGCTCGGGCAGGGCGTTGGCGGTCAGCATGACGACGGGCGTCCGCGTCAGGCCCATGGCCGCCTCGTGCAGGCGGATCTCGCGGGTGGCGGTCAGACCGTCCATGACCGGCATCTGCATGTCCATCAGGATCAGGTCGTAGTCGGCGTCGCGGCACGCCTGCAACGCCTGGGCGCCGTCCTCGACGGAAACGATCTCGACCGGCGCCTGGGCGAGGATCAGCTCGACCACCTTGCGGTTCACCGGATGGTCGTCGGCCAGCAGGACGCGGATCACCGCCTCGTCGCTGTTGGCCGCGTCGTCAGGCGAAAGCCCGGCCGCAGCGGGGGCTTCGACGGGGCGGAAGGGGATGGTCAGGATGAAGGCCGAGCCGCCGTCGGGCTCGCTTTCGCAATCCAGATCGCCGCCCATCATCTCGGCCAGCTGGCGCGAGATGGCCAGGCCCAGGCCGGATCCGCCGAATTTGCGGGTGATGGCGCCGTCGGCCTGTTCGAACCGGCTGAACAGGCGTTCGCGCGTCTCGCAGTCGAAGCCGATGCCCGTGTCCTCGATCGAGAACCGCAGCGTCGGGACGCCGGCGCGGGCGGGCCCGGGGGCGGCGGTCAGGCTGACGAAGCCCGTGCTGGTGAATTTGACGGCGTTGGAGACCAGGTTGGTCAGAATCTGCTTCAGCCGCACCATGTCGCCGGCGATCCAGCAGTCGGCCTCGGGCGCGATCTCGACGAAGAATTGCAGGCCCTTCTCGCTGGCCGCGCTCTCGTACAGACGGGCCGCCTCGCGGACGGCGCGACCCAGATCGAAGGTTTCCTCGGCCAGTTCCATCCGACCGGATTCGACGCGGGCCAGGTCGAGGATGTCGCTGAGCAGGACCTGAAGGGTGCGGCCCGACGACTGGATCAGCTCCAGCATCTCGTGCTGATCCGGCGAGAGCTCGGTCCGGGCCATGACCTGGGCCAGGCCGATGACGCCGTTCAGGGGCGTGCGGATCTCATGGCTCATATTGGCCAGGAACTGGCTCTTGGCGCTGCTGGCCGCCTGGGCGGCGTCGCGGGCCTCGGCCAGCAGGGCGGCGTCGTTCTTGAGATCGGTGATGTCGGTGCAGACGGTGACGATGCCGCCGGCCGAGGTGCGGCGGTCCGAGACGCGCAGCCAGCGGTCGCCGGCGATGCGCTGCTCCATCGTGGTCGTCAGCGCCTTGCGGGAGTCCAGTCGCTCGGCGATCCATTCCTCCTCGCGCCCGAGGGCGTCGGCGTACAGGCCCTCGGCCAGTCCGATCTTGATGATGTCGAGGAAGGTCATGCCGACCTGGAGATTGGACGACAGTTCGGGGTTCACCTCGGCGTAGCGGTGGTTCCACAGGGCCAGCCGGTCGTCGGCGTCGAAGAAGGCCATGCCGTCGGGCATGGCGTCGATGGCCTCGCGGAGCTGGGCCAGGGCGCCCGAACGGGCCCGCCAGTCCAGCCATGTCAATACGGCGCCCACGGTTGCGATGCCGGTGATCATGGACGCCAGGACGATGCTCATGACCGGGCTGGATACGGCGAGGCCGCTCCCGGCCAGGGCTGCCTGGGGCGTGATCGTCATGGCGCTCATCGCCGTGAAATGCAGGACGACGATCGAGACGACGGCGCCGAGCGTGGAAACGATCAGCCGCGGCCTTCCGGACCCCGGTGCGAAGGCGCCCGTCAGCGCCGCGATCGTCAGGCCGCCGAGCACGGACAGGGCGACATAGCCGGGATCCCAGCTGATGTGGCCGGGAAACTGCAGCGCCGCCATGCCGATGAAGTGCATTGCGGCGATGCCGGACAGGGCCAGGGCCGCGGCCGCGCCGCGAACCGCGCGCCCGGGCCGCATCATGGCGACCTGACAGGCCAGACCCATTGCGGCCAGAACCACGAAGAGGGAGGCGACGGTCAGCCCGACGCCGTAGCGGATCTCGCCGCCGGCCTGATAGCCCTGCATCGCAAGGAAGTGGGTGGAGAAGACGGTCAGGCCGCCGATGAAGGACGCCAGGGCGACACGCCGGCGGCGTTCGGCGCTGCCGAACGTTCCCGCCTGGACCAGCAGGTGGATGGCGGTTCCCATGCCGAGGCTGCAGACCAGGGCGGCTGCCAGGGTCCAACGCCAGTCATGGTCCAGCGCGATGCAGTAGATAATGCGTTCCACACGCCCCTCCGTCGGGAACTATCCCGCAGGAGTGGTGAAGAAACCGTGGCCGGACGGCCAGGCTTCAGGCGGCGGCGCGCACCACGACCTGGAACTCGTGGCCCATGACCTTGACGGGGTTCACCTGACGGTCCCCGCGGCGGACCTCGAAATGCAGGTGGGGACCGGTCGAGCGGCCCGTCGATCCGACCAGGCCGATGCGCTGGCCGCCGTCCACCTGATCGCCGGAGGCGACGTCCAGCCGGCTGAGGTGGCCATAGAGGGTGCTCATGCCGTTCGGGTGGCGGATTTCGACGAACCGGCCGTAGCCGGCGGCGTCGTAGCCGGTGCGGACGACCGAGCCCTCGGCGGCGACGAAGACGCCCGTGCCCTGGGGCGCGGCGATATCCACGCCCTCGTGGTTGCGCAGGGCCTGGCCGGGCATGCGGCGCGGTCCGAACGGCGAGTTGATCGCATAGCCCCTCACCGGCTCATTGAAGGCGATCAGGCGGGTGACGGGGCCGGCGGCCTCGGCCACGGCGGTCACGGGCGGCGCTTCCGGAACGGCGAAGGCCTCGACGGGCAGGACCGGATCGGGAACGGACAGGGGCGCGGCGGCCATGGCCAGCACGGCCACGCCGGCCAGAACGGCGGCCTGGCCGGAATGGATGAGAAACGACCGGGCGGTCGGCAACAGGCGTCGCATGCGGCGTCGGCTCCGTCTTCGGCTCGGGTGAGCAGGGAGGGCGCCGGCGGGCCGCAACAAACGCGACGCACTGCGGCCAGCGACCGGTGGACGGCGCTTCTGAAGGCGGCGCGGGGCCACTTTGGGGCGAACAGGGGTGGCAGTTCGTCGCAGGATGGAACGAAAAAGGGCGCGCGACCCGGCTGGATCGCGCGCCCTCCTGTCGGTCGGGCCCGTGCGCTTACAGCGGCAGGCGGAAGGTCACGGCGCCCACGTGGGCGTCGCCGTGGTCGCCGAAGCGGCCGCGGTAGCCGAGGTTCATGATCACCGGCCCGATGTCCGCGTCGACGCCGGCCGAGGCGATCAGGGAGCCGCCGAACGGATCCTCGATCTCCCGCGACAGAATCTGCGCCGGGTTGGCGGTGATCCGGGTGCGGACGGCGTCGCTGCTGTCGCCGAAGGAGTCGCGATAGCCGCCCTCCGCATAGAAGACGAAGTTGTCGCCGCCGCCTTCCGCCCGCAGGGTGATCTCGCCGGAGGCGGCCTGGACGGTGCGGTCCTGGTACTCGTACTGGGCCCCGACGCCCTGTTCGGTATAGCCGTTCACATCGGTCGAGACGAAGCTGACCGCCGCGCGCGGCGACAGACCGATGCCGCCCATGTCGAACCAGACGCCGCCCTGGACGCGGGCGCCGATGCTGCCGCCGTCCGTCTCGCCCGTGTGGACGATCGGGGCCAGGGAGGTGACGCGGGTGATGTCGTCATAGTGGTCGACGGAACCGCCCACCGTGGCGTTCACGAAGGTCGAGCCGGAACGCCAGCCCGCGAAGGCGTCGAAGGCGAAGGATTCGACGTCGAACGCCATGGCTCCGGCCTCGACCTCGGCCGTGCGGTATGTGGCGGTGAACCCCATCCGCGCGTTTTCCGACATGGCGTGGTCCAGACCGGCGCGGAGGCCCCAGCCGGTGGCGTCGCCCGCCGCCACGAAGCCGCGGGCGTCGGTCTCGACGCTGTCGGCGATGGCGCCAAATGTCAGGCGGGTGCCGGCTTCCCAGGCCGCGCGTCCCGACAGGCTCTCGCCGGTCAGGTCCAGCAGGTCCTCGCGCTGGCGGAAGGCGGTCTCGGCCTGGACCGTCGATTGGGCGCCGATGTCGCCGTAATAGAGGTAGTCCGTGGCCAGACGGGCCAGCAGCTGGTGCCCCGCGGCCGTGGGGTGGACGCTGTCCCAGTACAGATACGTTCCGGGCGTGGCGCAGACGGTGACGCCGTTGAAGCAGGCGTCCTTCACGTTCGTCAGGCCGAAGGCGCCCGGATTGTTCGCGAGGGTCGTGCCGATCTTGTACAGGTCCATCAGGATGATGTTGGTCCCCGGACGCGCGGCGGCCGTGGTCATCAGGCCGCTGAGCAGGGCGCCGTTGAACTGGGTGCCGGCGTAGTCGGCCAGGGGCGCGGCGGGCGCGCCCGCGCCCTGGTTGAACTGGGGCGTCAGCGCCAGGTTCGGCAGGTTCGAGACCAGAATGGTGCCGGCGCCGGCCGTGGCGACGCTGTTGACGATGAAGTTGATGTCAGCCGCGGCGGCCAGGGCGACCGGCTGGATCGCGCCGGTCGGATTGGGCGAGACCGAGGCCGCGGGCACGGCCTGGAAGATGTTGTTGGCGCCGCCCAGGATGCTGACCAGGTCAGTCGCCCCGAACGTGCCGCCGCCGCTGGTGTATTGCAGCAGCTGGTTGCGCATGCCGGGAGGGAAGGCCGAGCTGTCGGTCCGGGCGCCGCCGTAGGCGTAGTTGATGCTGCCCGTGCGCGGCGCGCCGGCGGCCGAGCGGCCGGCGTTGAAGCCCAGCAGTTCCGTGAATACGGGGCCGTTCGAGAACCGGCCCTGGAAATAGGGGGGCGAGGTGGGCTGGGTGTTGCCGGTGGCGGCGTACAGGTTGCCGTTGTCGCTGAGGCTGTCGCCGAACACGACCAGACGGTTGTAGGTCTGGGCGCTGGCGGCCGAAGCCATGGCGCCCGCGGCGGCGACCGTCAGTGCGGCAAGCGCGGCGTTGCGCAGAAAACGAGACATCGATGATCCTCCCTCGGTCGTCAAAATGCGACCGTTGAGGGCAGTGTGCGCCGGTTTCGCGTCGGCGCAAGATGCCGTCAGGGAAGGTTTCAGTGCAGCATTCTGAAACGCAGCGTTCCGGCAACACTCCTCAGCGCCCGCAGCGACTCCGGGTCGTAGTCGCGATCGACGTCGGTGATGACATAGCCGGTCCGCTCGTCCGTCTTCAGATGCTGGCCCAGGATGTTCAGGCCGGCGGCCGTCAGTTCGCGGTTCAGCTCGGCCAGGACGCCGGGCTGGTTGCGGTGGATGTGCAGGATGCGGTGGGCGCCCGAGACCTCGGCCAGCTGCACGTTCGGCAGGTTGACGCAGAAGGTGGTGTCGCCCCGGTTGAGATAGGCCAGCAGGCGTTCCGCCGCGAACTCGCCGATGGCCTCCTGGGCCTCCTCGGTCGAGCCGCCGATGTGCGGCGTCAGTATGACGTTGGGCAGGCCGCGCAGGGGGCTGTCGAACGGGTCGGCGTTGGTCGCCGGCTCGTCGGGGAAGACGTCGATGGCCGCCCCGCCGATACGGCCGGCTCCCAGCGCCTGGGCCAGGGCGCCGATGTCGACGACGTGGCCGCGCGACAGGTTCACCAGCAGGGCGCCGGGCTTCATCTTCGACAGGCGACCCGCGTCGATCAGGGCGGTGTTTTCGGCGCGGCCGTCGACATGCAGGCTGACCACGTCGGCCTCGGCCAGCAGGGCGTCCAGCGAGGACATGCGGCGGGCGTTGCCCAGAGCGAGACGTTCGGTCAGGTCGTGGAAGATCACCCGCATGCCCAGCCCTTCGGCCAGCACCGACAGCTGCGAGCCGATGGCGCCGTAGCCGACGATGCCCAGGGTCTTGCCGCGCAGTTCGCGTGAGCCGGTCGCGGACTTGTTCCATTCGCCGCGGTGCATGGCGGCGGACTTGTCGGCCACGTCGCGCATCAGGGCGATGGTCAGGCCGACGGCCAGCTCGACCACGGACCGGGTGTTGGAATAGGGGGCGTTGAAGACCGCGACGCCTTTAGCGGCGGCGGCGTCGAGGTCGATCTGGTTGGTGCCGATGCAGAAGGCGGCGATGGCCATCAGCCGCGGCGCGGCCTCCAGCACGCGGGCGCTGACCTGGGTCTTGGAGCGGACGCCCAGCACATGGACGCCCTGCAGGGCCTCGATCAGGGCGTCCTCGTCCAGGGCTCCCTTGACGGTCTCGACCGAATAGTCGGCCTCGTGCAGCCGCTCAACGGCGGCCGGATGGACATTCTCGAGCAGCAGGATGCGGATGCGGGCGCGGGGATAGGACCAGCGCCCGGCCAGGCCCTCGGCGTGCAGGAACTCGTCCATCGACGGGGAGACGACGTCAGCGGCGGCGACGACGCGGTCGCGGCGGACGATCTCGGTGAAGGCGTGGAAACGGTCGGCGGCGCCGGACTGGCGCACCTCGGCGTCGGTCCAGCCGTCGCCGATCATGATCACAGGGCCGGGAAGGTTCAGGCTTCGGACCGCGACGGACTTGCCGCCGGCGTGGGCCAGCGGATTGTCCTGGTCGACGCCCGTGACACGGCCCTCGGGGCTGTACATGAGGTCGTTGCACAGGACCCGTTCCGGCGGGATGTGCAGATGGGCGGCCAAGGGGGCGATGATCCCGCGGAAGCCGCCGGACAGGATGACGATGCGGTCGGCGTTCTCGTGGAAGAAGCGCAGGTTGCGGCGCACCGAAGGCGTGCCCTCGTCGAGGATGCGGGCCGCCAGTTCGGCGACGTGGTCGCGGGTGAGGGGCAGCAGTTCGAGGCGGCGGCCCAGGGCCTCGCCGAACGGGATGTCGCCGGTCATGGCCTGGTCGGTCAGGCGGACGATCTCGGCGCGGATCGTCTCGGCGTCGGGCGCGCCGGCGAGGGCGATGTCGGCCAGGGCCTCCAGCGTCTCTATACGGACCAGGGTGGAATCGAAGTCGAAGACGTAGGTCGCATCAGCCATGGCGCGAGCTTGGCCCACCTTCGCAGTTGCAGCAATGGCGGGACCGGCTGAAATTACGGTCCGGATGGTCCGGATAGTCCGGATAGTCCGGATAAAAACGCCGGCCGCCCCCGCGAGGATGACCGGCGCTCAGTGTGGCGGACCGTTGCGTCAGAACCGGACGCAGGCCTCAGAATTTGCCGAGGCTGCGCAGGCGGCTGTCGGGGCGGCGGGCGTCCATGGCGGCGGCGCCGATGGCGGCGGCGATGGTCAGGAGCGCGAGGGCCGCGCCGCCCTCGCGGGCGTGATCCCTGGCGTAGGCGCCGGCGTCATGGGCGTAACGGCGAGCCGTCTTGCCGTGTTTCTTCAAGGCCTTGCGCGAGGAATGTCGTGCGCCGTGAAGGATCTTCTCGCCGCGGTGGCGGGCTTCGTCGCCGAAGTCGGAGGCGTGTTCACGGGCGTCGCTGAGGCCGTGGCGCACGGTCTCGGCGATGTCGCCGAAACGGTCGCGCAGGGCGTGGGCGTCGATCCAGCCGCGCGGATCGACGCGGCCGCGGAGGCGTTCGTAACGGGTCGGGCCCGAACGCTGGTTCAGCAACAGGGCGGCGAGGCCGACGCCGGCGAGAATGGCGACGACGCCGCCCGCGATTCCCGGATGTTTGCGAACTTCGGCGAGGGCGGAAAACTGGCGGACCATGGGATAGTGAACCTCTTCATCGAGGCCGTCGTCGGTGGGATCGTAGAGCCCGTCGTCGAACGGCTGATACACGGAACTCCTGTCCCGCATGAGGCTAGGAGCGAACCGGGCCAGAAGTGGTTCCGCCAGACCGGGCAGGACCGAATAGAAGCTGGCGATCACCCGGCCGCCGCCGCCGACGGTGATCTCGCGGATCGGATGGCTGGCGCAATACAGGATGGTGTCGGCCACGACATGGGTCGCATAGACGGGCTGCGGGCGCTGGATCGCATAGCCGGTCAGATTGCGCGCATGCTTGCTGTACGGGCTGTCGACGGCGGCCGGCTTGACCAGGCTGACGGTGATCGGCGCCTCTTCGCGCATCAGCTCCATGCGCAGGGCGTTGGTGAAGCCCTTCACCGCGTGTTTGGAGGCGGAATAGACGCCCTGGATGGGCAGGGGCGCGTCCGACATGATGGAGCCGACGTTGATGATGGCGCCGCCGCCCTCGCGCAGGCGGAAGTGGTCCGCCGCCACCAGCGAACCGTTGACCACGCCCCAGTAGTTGGTTTCGAACAGCCGCCGCTGGTCCTCCAGCGTCGTGGCGCTGATCGTGCCGTAGATCGAGACGCCGGCGTTGTTGACCCAGGTGTCGAAGCCGCCGAACAGGCGGACGCATTTCTCCGCCGCCTCGGCGAGGGCGTCGCGGTCGGCGACGTCGGCGACGGCCCAGGCCGCGCGGGCGCCGCTGCCCTGAAGCTCCTCGCACAGGGCCTTGAGGTCGTTCTCGCCACGCGCGATCAGGAAGACGCAGGCCCCGGCCTTGGCCGCCCGCCGCGCGGTCGCCAGACCGATGCCCGAGGTCGCGCCGGTGATGACGATGGCTTGCTGCTTCAGGGGCTTGAGGGTCGCTTTGGTCATGAAACCGCCGGGTCTGTGCGCTTGGATCGGGCCTTGAACGAACGGGGCCGAGACCCCGCCGGTTCCTGCTGTAGCATGCAGGTCTTACCATTCGCGATGGCCGCGCCTATGTGACGGCGCTTCCGCACAATCGCCCTTTCCGAGGATCGCCCGTGACCGATCACGCGCAGACTACGCCTTCGCCCGCCCACCCCGCCGACGATCTGGCCGCCGCCTTCCAGATCGAGGGCTGGCCCGTGCGCGGGCGGCTGGTGCGTCTGGGCGACACGATCGACGCCATCCTGTCGGCCCACGCCTATCCCGAGCCCGTCGCGGCCCTGCTGGGCGAGGCCTGCGCGCTTGCGGCCCTGGTGGGGTCCAGCCTGAAGTTCGAGGGCCGGCTGATCGTGCAGGCGCAGGGCGACGGCCCGGTGCGCTATGTCGTCGCCGACTACGACACCCAGGGGCATATGCGCGGCTATTGCCGGTTCGACGAGGAAGAGGTGGCCGCGGCGTCGCAGGGCTTCGCCCGGCCGGGCGCGCGCTCGCTGCTGGGGCAGGGGGTGTTCGTGATGACGCTGGACCGCGGGCCCGACTTCGAACGGACCCAGGGCATCACCCCGATCGAGGGCGAGAGCCTGTCGCTGGCCGCCGAACACTATTTCCAGCAGTCCGAGCAGATCCCGACCCGGGTCCGGCTGTCCGTCGGATCGATCACCACGGACGAGGGCACGGGCTGGCGGGCCGGCGGGGCGCTGATCCAGCTGATCGCGGGCGACGACGCGCGCGGCTCGACCGAGGAGGCGTGGGACCGTTCGCGGGCCCTGTTCCAGACCTTGGGCGACGACGAACTGCTGGACCCGACGATCACGCCGGAGACCCTGCTGTTCCGCCTGTTCCACGAGGACGGGGTGCGGCTGGAGGATGCGCGGGCGCTGGTCGCCCAGTGCCGCTGTTCGCGCGACCGGATCGCCGGAGTGCTGACCTCGTTCAACCCCGAGGAACGGGCCGGGATGGTCGAGGCCGACGGCAAGATCCGCGTGACCTGCGAATATTGCGCGACGGTCTATGAGCTGGAGCCGGAAGAGATCACGGTCAGCGAAGGCTAGGTCCCGGCCCGGGCACGACCGGCGGCGAGGCTGTGCTGGGTCCAAGGGCGAGAACGCCGTCGTAGGCGCCGTCATCGGTCGGCTGGAGGAGAACGCCTCGAAGGCCGACGTCGACGACGGCGCGCGACGGATTGGCGCCGCATTCAGCCTGGCAGTTCCATTCCGCGCCGCCCTGCTGCGCCACCTTCAGCGTCACGACATCGGCGACTGGCAGGTGGCCGGCTGCGGGAACGCCGACATCCGCGAAGCGCGGGAAACCGGTCTTGCGAGCGTGCAGACTGCCGACGATGACGAGCACCTTCGACTGGGGCCGCGCGTAGATCGCCCCCGCCAGCGCATGACCCATGTCGAGTTCATACCATGCCTGGGTCAGCTCGCGCGGGCGGGGCGTGGAGGGCTGGAAGGCGTGAAACGCCACGTCCCGTCCGTCCACCCGAAGCTGACGGATGAAAAGCAGCATGGCCAGCATAGCCTGGCTGCTGCGGCCGTCGTTCATGCGCGGGTTCATGAAGTGCGTGCCTGACAGCGCCTCGACGGCGGCGGCCTCGTCGGGCGCTGCGAGGAAGGCGTCCAGTTGCGGCTGCATGACCGTCGGCAGTTCGAGGGCGATCGTGACCGGCCCGCGTTCGGCGGCTGCGCACGCCATCTGGGCGAAGGCGGCGGGGGTTTCGGCCGTGCCGTGGCTTTCGCCGACCACGATGTAGCGTTGGGGCATCGCGAGCAGGGCGTCGGTCCCCTCCGGCGGAGAGCAGGCGGCGGGCTGGGCGGCCAGCAGACTGGCGGCGGCGAACAAAGCTATCATCAAAGCCCCCGGTTGATCCACGCCCCTACCGGCGCGTGTACAGAAGGCCGGGCGATTGTGTCGGACGCGTGGCCGGTCAGTAGGCCAGCGCGACGCCGTCCTTGCGCATCTCCGTCGCCGCGCCGTAGGTCCAGGGACCGCGTCCGTTGGTCTGGCGCACCACGTTCTGATACCCGCCGAAGCCGCCGTTGGGTCCGCCGAGGACCCAGCCCATGGCCTCGAGTTGCGCCTTCGATGCCGCCGGCACGCCGGTTTCCAGATGCAGCACGCCGACGCCCTCGGCCGGGTGTCCCGTCGGTTCGGACGAGCCCTCGTGCTGCCAGCGGGGGCTGTCGCCGGCCTCCTGCGGGTCGAGGCCGTAGTCGACCATGTTGATGATGATCTGGGCCTGGCCCTGGGGCTGCATACCGCCGCCCATGACGCCATAGGCCATCCAGGGCTCGCCGCCCTTGCAGGCGAAGCCCGGGATGATGGTGTGGAAGGGGCGTTTGCCGGGGGCGTAGACGTTGGGGTGGCCGTCCGAGAGATTGAACAGCTCGCCGCGGTCCTGGAACATGAAGCCGAGGGTCGAGCCGTCGGGGCCGTCGGGGACAAGGCCCGAGCCCATGCCGCGGTAGTTGGACTGGATCCAGCTGACCATCATGCCGTCCTTGTCGGCGACGCTGAAATAGGTGGTGTCGCCCTGCGTCGGCGCATCGCCGGGGAAGACCCGGTCCATGACCCGGTCGGGGCGGATCAGGCGGGCGCGTTCGGCGGCGTAGGCCTTGGAGTTCAGCCATTCGACCGGGGTCTTGCTGAAATGGTCGTCGGCGAACCATTTCGCCCGGTCCTCGAAGGCCAGCCGCTTGGCCTCGGCCTGATGGTGGATCGAGGCGGCGGACTGGAAGCCCATGCCCTTGAGGTCGAAATTCTCGCAAATGTTGAGGATCTGATTGGTCGACAGGCCCTGGGTGTTGGGTCCCAGACCATAGACGTCGACGCCGCGATAGTCGGTGCGGATCGGCTCGACCCATTCAGTGCGGTGGGGCGCCATGTCGGCGCGGTTCAACCAGCCGCCGATGCGGCGGAAATAGCGTTCGATATGGTCGGCGATCGGCCCGTCATAGAAGGCGTCGCGGCCGCCCGCGGCGATCAGGCGATAGGTGCGGCCCAGGTCGGGGTTGGCGAAGACCTCCCCGACCTTCGGCGTGCGGCCGTCGGGGGCGTAGACCTTCTTGCGGTTCTCGTTCTCCTCGATGATCGCCGAACGGCGGTCGAAGCCGGCCATGTTCCGCTCGAGGTACCAGGCGATCAGCTGGGGCATGGGCACGCCCTCCTCGCACAGCTCGGCGACGGGCAGCAGGACGTCCTTCCACGGCAGCTTGCCGTAGCGCTGGTGCGCGCTCCACCAGGCGTCGACCGTGCCCGGGACATTGACGGTGACGGCGCCGTAGGGCGGCAGGTAGCCGTCCTCGGCCTTCTTCGAGCGGGCGGTTTCCAGCGACAGGCCGCGCGGGCTGTTTCCCGAGCCGTTGAAGCCGACCACCTTCCTCTGCGCCGGGTCCCACATCATGCAGAAGGCGTCGCCGCCGATGCCGTTGGCGGTGGGCTCGAGGAAGCCGAGGGCCGCGTTGATGGCGATGGCCGCGTCGATGGCCGAGCCGCCGCGCCGCAGGGTGTCGATGCCGATCAGGGTGGCGCGCGGATGGGCCGTGGCGGCCGCGCCGTGCGCGCCCCAGACGGTGGAGCGGCTCACGAACTGGACGCCGCTGTTGCGGTTGCCCGGGCCGACGCCGGCGAAGGGGTCGGCGGAGGCGGTCTGGCGGGGCAGGGCGGGCGCAGCCGCGGAAGGCGCCCCCGCGGTCGCCGCGCCGGCTCCGGCGAGGAGGGCGCCGGCGGGCAGGGTCGAGAGGAAGGTGCGACGACGCATGGGCGGGCTCCGGGCAGGGAAGGGTGCGACCCTAACCGCTTGGCCGCCCGTGTGAAGGCGGAATGGCCGCGGTCGCACTGGCGCGATCTTCCGGGCGATTGTCGTCAGCGCCAGGCGCGACCGTCCGCCCCCGGGTCCAGGCTGGGGCCGCATCCATGGAGGCCGGGGTGATCGCAAGGCTGTGGGAAGGCGAGGTCCCCGCGCAAAAGGGCCCGCAGTATCTCGAATACATGCGCGAGATCGCATTGCGCGACTATGCCGCGACGCCCGGAAACCGGGGCGCCTGGTGTCTGCACCGGTCAGGCGAGGAGACGGTGAAGATCGTCATGTTCACCCTGTGGGACGATCTGGACAGCATCCGCGCCTTCGCCGGGGACGATCCGACCGTGGCCCGATACTACGATTTCGACCCCGATTACCTGCTCGAGATGACGCCGCGCGCGCTGCATTTCGACGTGATGGCGCCGTGAGGCTGCGGTCTGTCCGCGATTGGCGTAATATGCCGGACCATGAAGATCACGCCAGACGCGGGCAGGGCCCATTCCGTCGCCGTCCTCGCCTATGACGGCCTGTGCCTGTTCGAGTTTTCGGCCGCGCTCGAGGCGCTGAACGCCTGGCCCGCGGCCGAGGGGCGGGGCGGCTATGCCCCGTTCCCGGTCAGCGTGGAGGGGGCGAACCCCTGCACCGATCTCGGCGTCAGGCTGACGCTGACGGCGGACACGGAGGCGCTGGAGACGGCGCAGACCCTCGTCGTCCCGGGCTGGCGCATGGGGCCGACGCCGCAGGGGATCTGCGACCTGCTGGTCGCCGCCCATGGGCGGGGCGCGCGCATCGCATCGATCTGCACCGGGGCCTTTGTGCTGGCCGACGCCGGCCTGCTGGACGGGCGGCGGGCCACGACCCACTGGCGGTACGCAGACCGGCTGCGGGAGCGCCACCCGTCGGTGACGGTGGACGCCGGCGTGCTGTACGTCGACGACGGGGATATCCTTACCTCGGCCGGCTCGTCGGCGGGGGTCGACATGCTGCTGCACATGATCCGCAGCGACTTCGGCTCGGCCGCCTGCAATCACGTGGCGCGCATGATGGTCGCCCCGCCGCACCGCGAGGGCGGGCAGGCCCAGTATATCGAGGCGCCCGTCCAGGCGCCGGGGCGGACGCGGTTCTCCTCGGTGCTGGAACAGCTGCGGCGCGACCCGGCGGCGGAGCACACCATCGAGGGTCTGGCGCTGCAGGCGGCGATGAGTCCGCGGACCTTCTTCCGCAAATTCAGGGCGACGACCGGGCATACGCCCTACGACTGGGTGCTGATGGAGCGCGCGCGGCTGGCCCGGGAGATGCTGGAGACGACGGACCTCAGTGTCGACCGCATCGCCGAACAGACCGGCTTCGGCGCGCCCGACACCTTCCGCCACCACTTCCGGCGCCTCGTCGGCGTGACCCCCAGCCAGTTCCGCAAGGCCTTCCGCCAGGGCGCCGCCGCCTGAGCGCAGGTTGGCGGGAATCCCGGCAAGACTGGCGCATCCCGCCATGGCCGGATGGGGGCGCGCACGCCAGCCTTCGCCCATGACGCAGCGAGGCCCGGAGACAGCGGGAGACGACGCCGTGCCGTCCCTGTCCTGGACGGGAACCGCTCGCGGGGTCAGGGACCTGCTGCCGGCCTCCGTCGCCGTCGTCGCCTTCGGGATCGGTTTCGGGGCGGCGGCGGTGGAGCGGGGGCTTCAGCCGGTCGAGGCCGTCGCCATGAGCGCCTTGGTCTTCGCCGGCGCCTCGCAGTTCGCGGCCCTGGAGCTGTGGCGCGAGCCCATGCCCTGGCTGGCCCTGATCGTCACGACCCTGGCGGTGAACGCCCGCCATCTGGTGCTGGGCGCGACGCTGGGCGACCTGCTGGGGCGGGCCCCGCCGGGGCGGCGGTATGCGGTTCTCGCCCTTCTCAGCGACGCCAACTGGGCGGCGACCCGGCAGGCGGCGCAGAAGGGAGAGCGGGACCTGGGCCATCTGCTCGGCGGCGGGCTGATGCTGTGGGCGTCATGGGTGGCCGGCGGCGCGGTCGGAGCCCTGGTGGGGGACGAACTGGGCGATCTGCGGCGGCTGGGGCTGGACGCCCTGCTGCCGGCCTTCTTCGTCTCGGTGCTGGCCAGCCAGACCCGCGGCGTTCGCGATCTGACGCGGTGGTTCGCGGCGGCGGCGCTCACCCTGATCCTCGCGCGCTTCATGGCGGGCCACTGGGCCGTGATCCTGGGCGCAGCCCTGGCCGCCCTTCCGGGATCGGGAGCGGATGCCCGGAGCTGAGACCGCGATCGTCGCCATCGGCCTCATGGCCGGGGTCACCTATGCGACCCGGTTCGGCGGCGCCTGGTTCGTGCAGCGGGCCGCGCTGCCGGCGTCGACGCGCCGCTTCATCGAGGCGCTGGGCATGACGTTGCTGGCGGCGCTGACGGCGCCCGCAGCGGTCTCCGGCGATCCGGCCCTGATCGCGGGCGTCGTCGCGGCGGGGCTTGTCGCGGGCCTGCTGCGACGCCCCCTTGCATCCATGGCCCTGGCGGTCGCGACGACGGCCGGCCTGCGGGCGATCGGGCTGTGAGCCGATAGCGGTCCGACGGGCCGGATGACGCGCGGCGCGATCAGAAGTACACTGCTGCACGCACGGAGACGTCGCCATGCTGCCGCTTCTGATGATGCTGCTACAGGACCCCTCCACGGTGACAGCGGCGGTCCCGCCGCCTGAGCCCGGGGCTCGCGTGCGGGTGGTCGACGCCAATGGCCTGACCCTGGCGCAATGCGACGGCGACAGATTTCAGCGGATCGAGCGGCCCTCGGGCGACGCGCGGGAACTGCAGCCCGATCTGACCTGGCGCCCGAATGACGAGGTGCGCCGCTATCTGCTGCTGGATCGGCGCGTCAGGGGCTGCCCCGCGCCCATTTCCTACGCACTGCCGGACAGCCAGGGCGGGTTCATCCGGGAACTGGGGCGCAGCCCGCCGTCGGTCCGGCTTCAGCCGCCCAGATCGAGCGAATAGCCGGCCGATCGTACGGTGCGGATCGGATTGACCGTGCCCTCGACGTTCAGCGCCTTGCGCAGGCGGCCGACGTGGACGTCGACGGTGCGGGCCTCGACATAGACGTCCGAACCCCAGACGGCGTCCAGCAGCTGCTCGCGGCTGAACACCCGGCCCGGGTGCTGCATCAGATGGTCCAGCAGGCGGAATTCGGTGGGGCCGAGATGGATCTCGTTGCCGGCGCGGCGGACCCGGTGGGCGACGCGGTCGATGACGATGTCGCCGTGGTTGATGCGGTCGTCGGCCAGACCCGGACGGATGCGGCGCAGGACGGCGCGGATGCGGGCGATCAGCTCCGACATCGAGAAGGGCTTGGTCAGATAGTCGTCTGCGCCGGTGTCGAGGCCGCGGATGCGGTCGCTCTCCTCGCCGCGCGCCGTCAGCATGATGATCGGCAGGTTGCGCGTCTCGGCCCGGCCCCGGATGCGGCGGCAGACCTCGATGCCCGACAGCTTGGGCAGCATCCAGTCCAGCAGGACCAGATCGGGCAGGCGCTCGTCGATCTGGAGCATGCCCTCCTCGCCGTCGGAGGCGACGACGACGCGATAGCCTTCCTTTTCGAGATTGTACGAGAGCAAGGTCGCCAGGGCGTCCTCGTCTTCCATCACCAGAACATAAGGCTGCACGTCGAACTCTCCGGTCAGGCGGTCGTCGTCGGGTCAGTGTCGTCGGTCGGCGCGAGCGGGTCGGGATTCCAGCGGGGACGCTCGCCCGCGAATTCCTGGCCCGTGATCTCGTAGTAGATGGTTTCGGCGATGTTGGTGGCGTGGTCGCCGATGCGTTCCAGGTTCTTGGCCATGAAAAGCAGGTGGGTGCCGGCCGTGATCGTGCGCGGATCGCCCATCATGTAGGTCAGCAGTTCGCGGAACAGGGCGTTGTAGTGCTCGTCCACCTCGTCGTCGGTGTTCCAGACGGCGATGGCCCGGTCGACCTCGGCCGCGGCGTAGGCGTCCAGCACGTCGCGCAGGCGCATCGACACCAGCTTGCCCATCCGCTCGATGGAGCGTGTCAGGGGCGGCATGGGGTCGCCCTCGGCCAGGATCAGGCCGCGCTTGGCGATGTTCTTGGCCAGGTCGCCGGTGCGCTCCAGATCGACCGCCAGCTTCATCGCGGCGAGGGTGCGACGCAGGTCCGAGGCGACGGGCTGGCGCAGGGCGATCAGGCGGATGGCCTTGCGCTCGATGTCGCGGTGCATGGCGTCCAGCCGACCGTCGCGCTCGACCACGGCGCGGGCCAGGGCGATGTCGCGGCGGGCTACGGAATCGACGGCGTCGGCGACCTGGGCCTCGGCCAGGCCGCCCATGCGGGCGACCTCGGCGGTCAGCTGGTTCAGTTCGTCGCCATAGGCCTTGACGGTGTGCTGGTTCATCAGCCGAATCTTCCGGTGATGTAGTCCAGCGTGCGCCGCTCGCGGGGATTGGTGAAGATGTCCTCGGTGTCGCCCGTCTCGATCAGGCGGCCCAGGTGGAAGAAGGCGGTGCGCTGCGACACCCGGGCGGCCTGGGCCATGGAGTGGGTGACGATGACGATGCAGTAGCGCTCGCGCAGCTCGTCGATCAGTTCCTCGATCTTGGCGGTGGCGATCGGGTCCAGGGCCGAGCAGGGCTCGTCCATCAGGATGACTTCGGGCTCGACGGCGATGGCGCGGGCGATGACGAGGCGCTGCTGCTGGCCGCCGGACAGGCCGGTGCCGGGGGAGTGCAGGCGGTCGGCGACCTCTTCCCACAGGCCGGCGCGTTTCAGCGAGGCTTCGACGACGACGTCGAGTTCGGCCTTGGAGGCGGCGAGGCCGTGAATGCGGGGGCCGTAGGCGACGTTCTCGTAGATGGTCTTGGGGAAGGGGTTCGGCTTCTGGAACACCATGCCGACGCGGGCGCGCAGCAGGACGGGGTCGACCGCCTTCGCATTGATGTCCTCGCCGTCCATCTCGATGCGGCCGGTGACCTTGGCGCCCGGGATGGTGTCGTTCATGCGGTTCATGGTCCGCAGGAAGGTCGACTTGCCGCAGCCCGAAGGGCCGATCAGGGCGGTGACCGTCTTGTCCGGAATGTCCAGCGAGACGTCATAGAGCGCCTGTTTGCCGTTGTAGAAGACCGAGACGTCGCGCGCGGCGATCTTGGTCGGACCGACGGGGCCCGAGCTGTGCACGACCGGCGGAGCGGCCATGACAGGCGTGTCGGAAGGCGAGCCGCCTTCGACGCCGTCCGGAGCGCGGAAAAGGTTGAATTTCATCGAGCTACCACCGGCGTTCGAAGCGCCGGCGCAGGAAGATGGCGGCGGCGTTCATGACGATCATGAAGGCGAGAAGGACAAGGATGGCGGCCGCCGTGCGCTCATGGAAGGCGCGCTCGGAGGCGTTTTCCCAGATGTAGACGAGCGAGGGCAGGGCGCCCGTCGGCTCTCCCACGCTGTGCGGAATGCCCGGGATGAAGCTGACCATGCCGATCAGCAGCAGGGGGGCGGTCTCGCCCAGGGCGTGGGCCATGGAGATGATGGCGCCGGTCATGACGCCGGGCATGGCCAGCGGCAGGGTGTGGTGGAAGACGGTCTGGGTCTTCGACGCGCCCATGGCCAGGGCGGCCTCGCGGATCGAGGGCGGCACGGCCTTCAGCGACGAGCGGGTGGCGATGATGATGGTCGGCAGGGCCATCAGGGCCAGGACCAGGCCGCCGACCAGCGGGCTGGCGCGGGGCAGGTGCATCCAGTTGATGAACAGGGCCAGGCCCAGCAGACCGTAGATGATCGACGGCACGGCGGCCAGGTTGTTGATATTGACCTCAATCAGGTCGGTGATCCGGCCGCGCGGGGCGAACTCTTCCAGATACAGGGCGGCGCCGACGCCCAGCGGAATGGCGATGAAGGCCGTGACCAGCAGCATCAGGGCCGAACCGACCACGGCGCCCAGCACGCCCGCCAGTTCGGGCTCGGTGGAGTCGCCCTTGGTGAACAGGCCGCTGTTGAAGTGGGCGGCGACGGCGCCCGAGGTCTTCATCCGGTCCAGCCAGCCGATCTGTTCGTCGGTCAGGCGGCGCTGGTCGGCCGGCGTGTCGCGCGAGATCTCGTGCTTGAAGAACAGGTCGGCGTCGTCGGACACGGGGGCGGCGATCGGCACGGTCTGGCCGATCAGGTTGGGATTGGCCTGGATGCGGGCGGCGGCGGCGAACTTCAGTTCAGAGGAGAACAGGCTGCGCATGGCGGCGGCCTTGGTGCCCTGGGCGTCGTCGGCGATGCCGAAGCGGGCCAGTTGCTGCTCGGCGACCAGCAGTTCGAAATTGGTCCCCTGCGGATAGCCGCGGTCGACGCGGGCCGGGTCCATATAGACCGGCACCGTGATGGTGTGGGTGTAGAAGGCCGTGTGGCCCTGTTCGATGATCCGGCCCAGCAGCAGCAGCAGGAAGCCGACGGCGACGCCGATGGCCAGCAGGCCGTACAGCCGGAACCGCGTCTCGCGGGCGTAGCGGCGCTTCAGCCCCGAGCGGAGGCGGTCGGCGCGCATTTCGGGCGTGACGGTCGCGTCAGTCATACTGCTGCCGATAGGTCTGGACGATGCGCTGGGCGACGATGTTCAGCGCCAGGGTCACCAGGAAGAGGGTCAGGCCCAGGCCGAAGGCGGACAGGGTCTTGGGGCTGTTGAACTCCTGGTCGCCCGTCAGAAGGGTGACGATCTGGACGGTCACCGTGGTGACGGTGTCCAGCGGGTTCAGGGTCAGGCGGGCGGCCAGGCCGGCGGCCATGGTCACGATCATGGTCTCCCCGATCGCCCGCGACATGGCCAGCAGCATGGCGCCGGCGACGCCGGGCAGGGCGGCGGGCAGCAGCACGCGCTTGACCGTCTCGGACTTCGTCGCGCCCATGGCGTAGGACCCGTCGCGCAGGCTCTGGGGCACGGCGTTGATGATGTCGTCGGACAGGGAGCTGACGAAGGGGATCAGCATGATGCCCATGACCATGCCGGCGACCAGGGCCATCTGGTTCTGGACCAGCATCAGATACTGGCCCAGCCCGTCCAGGGGGCCGCCGACCAGCAGGGCGCCGATCTCGTTGAAGAAGACGCGGAAGGCCGGCCCTACCGTCAGGGCGGCGAAGAAGCCGTAGACCACGGTCGGCACGCCCGCGAGAATCTCGAGCACCGGCTTGACCACGGCGCGGAAGGTCGGGCCTGCGTATTCCGACAGATAGATGGCCGAGAACAGACCCACCGGCGCGGCCACGAACATGGCGATCAGCATGATGAGGAAGGTGCCGGCGAACAGCGGCAGGGCCCCGAAGGCGCCGGTCGATCCGACCTGGTCGGTGCGGATGGCGGTCTGGGGGCTCCACTGGGTCCCGAACAGGAACTCCGTGATCGGCACCGAGGCGAAGAACCGCATCGAGTCATAGACCAGCGAGGCGATGATGCCGACGGTGGTCAGGATGGCCACGGCCGAGCAGACGAACAGCACGCCGACGATCCAGCCCTCGACCCGGTTGCGGGCCCGCATGCCGGGGCGGATCTGGCCGAAGACGAACAGGGCGCCCAGAAGCCCGACCAGCAGGGCGGCCACGCCGGCGCCGATCTGCAGCATCAGTTCGATGCGGTGGGCCCGCTGGCCCTCGGCCGGCAGGAGTTCGGCGTAGGGGGCGGGCCAGATCTGGGCCGCCGGACGGCCGGCGCCGACGGCGCGCGCATCGGCGAAGAAGGCCTCGCGGCGGAAGGGTTCGAGCTGTTGCACGACCTCGGGCGCGCCGGAGGCGGTCAGCTGCTGTTCGATCGGGCCGGAGAAGACGCTGGCGGCGATCAGGATCGCCAGGGCCGGAACCGCGGTCCAGATCAGGGCGTAGGCGCCGTGCTGGCCGGGACGGGAATGGGGCCGCTGGCCTTCACCGCGCCGACGGGCGAGCCCGCGGCCGCCGATATAGGCGACGACGGCTGCGGCGATCAGGATCGGCAGGAAAAGCCAGGTCATGGACGTCCGGAACAGCAGGAATCGGAACGGCCGGTCTTCCGTACGCCCCGCGGCGATAACTGCCCCGGAATGGTCAGCGGATTACGACGCGCGGATGACAGTTCTGTTACGCTGCACGGCCCGGCGCCGCCGTCCTGTCATACGACCGTTGCGGCGCGGGAGGCGGCGACGGGGAAATAGGCCGTGAATACCGCGCCATGGCCGGGCGCGCTCTCGACCGTCAGCCCGCCGCGGTGGCGGTTGACGATGTGTTTGACGATGGCCAGGCCCAGGCCCGTGCCCTGGCGTTCGCCGCTTTTCTGGCCCTCGACCCGATAGAAGCGCTCGGTCAGCCGGGGCAGGTGTTCGCGCGCCAGTCCGGGGCCGTGGTCGCGCACGGTGATGGCGGCGTAGCGCTGGCCGGTCTCGCGGTCGGGGGTGACCAGCGGCAGGCGGGTCGCGCCGTCGCCGCGGTTGCCGCCGGACCAGGGGGCGGAGGCCTCGTCCAGGGCGATGTCGGGCTGGATGACGATCTCGACCGTCCCGCCCGAGGGGGAATATTTGATCGCGTTGTCGACCAGGTTCTGGACCACCTGCAGGATCTCGTCGCGGTCGCCGTTCACGGGCGCGCTCATCTCCCGGTCCTGCAGACTGACGGTCACCGCCCGGTCCGCCGACAGCACGCTGACCGCATCGACCACGTCGGCGGCGGCGCGAGCCAGATCGACCCGGCCGGCGGGCGGGATGTGTTCGTTCAGCTCGATCCGGCTGAGCGACAGCAGGTCGGCCACCAGCCGGCTCATCCGGTCGGCCTGGGTCGCCATGATGTCGAGGAATTTGTCGCGCGCCTTGGGGTCGTCGCGCGCATGCCCCTTCAGCGTCTCGATGAAGCCCGACAGGGAGGCCAGCGGCGTCTTCAGCTCGTGGCTGGCGTTGGCCAGGAAGTCGACGCGCATCATCTCCATGCGGCGCACGTCGGTCTCGTCGCGCAGGACCAGCAGGGCCAGGGTCCGGTCGTCGGGCGAGGGCAGGGGGCGGGTCAGGGCGCGCCAGTGCCGGGTCTGGGCCCCGACGCCGGCATAGTCGGTGGTGCGGGTCAGGCCGCCGAACAGGGCCTCGTCCACCGCCTCCAGCACCGCCGGATCGCGCAGCACGGGCACCAGCAGGGCGCCCTCGGCCTGGATGCGCAGCAGATCGCGCGCGGCCGTGTTGGCCAGGACGATGCGGCGGCCGGCGATGTCGTCGGCCTCGCCGCCCGAGACGACCAGCACCGGGTCGGCCAGGGCCTCGAAGACGCTGTCCATCAAGGCCCGGTCGGTCAGCGGTTCGGCGGTCTGGATCTGGTCGACCGACGGGGTCTCGACGCGGGGACGGCGGTGGATCATCCAGGTCGAGACTGCGACGACGACGGCGGCGGCGAACAGCCAGACCGGCGCCAACGGCTGAAGGAAGGCCGCGGCGAGCAGGGCCGCGACCGCGATGCCCGCGCTGGCGCCGACCGTCCACAGCCGGGATCCGGACCGGGGCGCGACGGGGGAAGAGGACACTTCGTAGGGCATTCACGCTTTCGCTGGCGCGGGCGACTCGTATGCCGCGAACATGACACGGAATTCATGACAGCGGGGCATCGACGGCCGTCGCGACGGGTTGTCAAACGTCCTTTACACTCCTATCCCTGTGCGGAGAAATCGAGTTCGGCCGGAGGGGACCATGACGGCGGCGTTGACACTGGACGGGGTGAGCAAGCGGTATGGAGAGTTCCAAGCCGTCAAGGACCTGAGCTTCCAGGTCGAGAAGGGCGCGATCTGCGGCTTCCTCGGGCCCAATGGCGCGGGCAAGACCTCGACCATCCGCATGATCCTGGGCCTGCAGGGCGTCAGCTCGGGCCAGATCAGCATCCTGGGCGCGAACGACGGGCGCAAGGTGCGCGACCGGATCGGCTTCCTGCCGGAGGAGCGGGGCCTCTACAAGAAGATGACGCCGGTGGACGCCATCGCCTTCTTCGGCTCGCTGAAGGGCCTGCCCCTCGCGGAGGGCCGGCGGCGCGCCCGCGAGATGCTGGACGCCCAGGGTCTGGGCGCCTCCAGGGGCAAGAAGATGAAGGAGCTGTCCAAGGGGATGGCGCAGAAGGTCCAGCTGATCGCCTCGGTGGTGCACCGGCCGGAGTTCGTGATCCTCGACGAGCCGTTCTCGGGACTGGACCCGGTCAACCAGCAAGGTCTGGAAGCGGTCATCCGCGGCCTGGCGGCCGACGGCGCGACGGTGCTGTTCTCGACCCATGTGATGCAGCACGCCGAGCGGCTGTGCGACAAGGTGGTGCTGCTGGCCCGCGGCCAGAAGGCGTTCGAGGGCACGGTGGCCGAGGCGCGCGGGACCTCCCGGCGATTCCTGGAGCTGGAGGGCGCCATCGAGGCGGCCGAGGCGGCGGCCCTGCCGGGCGTCAGCGGCGTGGAGATCGTCTCAGACGTCGACGGCGTGCGGGTGCTGAAGGCCGCGCTCGGTCACGGCGGCAAGGGACAGGAGGCGCTGAAGGCGGCCTTCCTCGGCGGTCTGGACGTGCGGCGGTTCGAACTGCGCGAGCCCAGCCTGCATGACGCCTTCATCAGCCTGACCGGGGACAATCCCGACGTCGACCAGTCCGTGAAAGTCCCGGAGGCCGCCCGATGAACCGCACCCTGCTCATCGCCCGGCGCGAATACGCCGCCTACGCCAAGACCGTGGGCTTCTGGCTGTCGCTGCTGGCCTTCCCGATCTTCGCCGTCCTGGGCGGGGCGGTGCCGATCCTGATCCGCACATCCGAGCCTGTCCGCGCCGTGGCCGTGATCGAGGAAGGTCCGGCCGCCGCCGGCCTGGCCAGGGCCGTCAGCGACGCCCTGCGCCGCGAGGCCGACCGCCAGGCGGAACGCGCCCGCGAGGCGGCCGAGAAGGCGAAGAAGGCGACCGGAGGCGTCGCCCCGCCGCCCAACGCCGCCCAGGGGGCGCTGGCCTCGCTGGGCCGCACCCGCATGCGCATCGTCCCGACGCCGGCCGAGATCACGGCCGCCGCCCCGGGGCAGGCCCAGACCGACGTCGTGCGCCGGTTCCTCGACGAGGACGCGCCCGAGGACAGGAAGCTGGACGCCGTGGTCTTCCTGACCCGCGACGCCCAGGGCAAGCCGGGCGCTCGCGTCTGGACCGCCCGGGCGACCGACGACACGGTCGAGGACTTCGTGCGCGACGCCCTGCGCGCCGCCAACCGCCGCACAGTGTTCGAGGCGGCGGGCATCGACGGCTCGGTGGTCGAGGCGACCGAGGCCTTCCGTCCGACGGTGACGGCCTTCTCGCCCAGGTCGGCCAGCGGGGGGGAGGTCTCGTTCCGCGACCGGCTGCCCCAGATCATGGGGCTGATCGGCGGCTTCCTGCTGTGGTCGCTGATCATCACCGGTGCCTCGATCCTGCTGAACAGCGTGATGGAGGAGAAGTCGAACAAGATCCTCGAGGTCCTGCTCTCGTCGGCTTCGGCGACCGAGATCCTGGCGGGCAAGGTTCTGGGGGTGGCGATGCTGACCCTGACCGTGCTGGCGGCCTGGGGCTCGATCGGTGCGGCGGGGATGATCGGCCTGTTGCCCCAGTATGCGGGCGACGTGGGCGACGTGCTGCTGAACGGCGGCATGCTGGGCTGGTTCGTGGCCTTCATGGTCGGCGGCTATCTGATGTATGCGGTCCTGTTCGCGGCCATCGGCGCCTTCTGCGAGACGCCGCGCGACGCCCAGACCCTGATGGGGCCGATCATGATGGTGCTGGTGATCCCCATGATCACCATGCAGATGGCGCTCAGGACCCCGGATGCGCCGGCCATCCAGATCATGTCGATGATCCCCTTCTTCACCCCCTTCGTCATGATGGCGCGCCTGCCGTCCGAGCCGCCGATGATCGAGCTGATCGGCTCCATCGTCGGCATGTTCGCCTTCGCCCTGTTCATGGTCTGGATCGCCGGCCGCGCCTTCCGCGCGGGCGCGCTGTCCGACGTGAAACTGAGCTGGAAGGCGTTCGGGGCGGCGATCCGGGGCGGAGGGAAGTAGGCCGCGCTCCCTGCATCTATCCCTCCACCATCCGGGCTGAGTCGCCCGGATGGTCCCCCTCCCCATCGGCTTCGCCGACAGGGAGGAGACAAAAAGAAAAGGGCCGCTCCGGTTTCCCGGGGCGGCCCTTGATCTGTCTGGTCTGACGTTCGCTTACGAGCGGTTGCCGCCGCCCGGACCGCCGACGCCCGGCACGCGGGGCTTCGGAGGCGGCAGCAGGCCTTCGCGCTGCATGCGCTTGCGAGCCAGCTTGCGGGCGCGGCGCACGGCCTCGGCCTTCTGGCGGGCGCGCTTCTCCGAGGGCTTCTCGTAGTGCACGTGGCGCTTCATCTCGCGGAAGCTGCCTTCGCGCTGCATCTTCTTCTTGAGGGCCTTCAGCGCTTGATCGACGTTATTATCGCGAACGAAAATCTGTACCAGGTTGAACTCTCCTTTGGCCGCCCGCCGCGCACCTCGAAAGGGAGACGGGCAGACAAATAAAATCGTCTTCCGGGGACAGGGTCCGCGGATGAAGGCGGGCTGATACACGTTTGCCCCCGCGCTGTCCAGATCGTCGCGCTTCAATCTGAAGGGTCGAAACGCCCGCCGGACGGGCATATGCTGTCGCCATGACCGATGCGCCACACCTGTCGAACGAGACGCCAGCGGAAGACTGGGGCGACCGGATGGAGCAGTCCGTGCTGAACGCGGCCGTCCGCCTGTCGCCCGCCCTGGGCTGGAACAGCCGGATGCTGAGGCGGGCGTGCGAGGAAAACGGCCTGTCGCTCGGGGACGAGGAACTGCTGCTGCCCAATGGCGCGCGGGACCTGGCGGCCCTGCTGTCGCGCCGGCATGACGACCGGGCGCTGGCGGTTCTGGGCGAGGTGGATGCGAAGTCGCTGAAGATGCGCGAGCGAATCGCCCGCGCCGTCTCGGCCCGGATGGAAGCGGGCGCCGCCGATCTGGAGGCCACGCGCCGCTGCGCCGCCTTCCTGGCCCTGCCGACCAATGCCGATCTGGGGCTGAAGCTGGCGTGGGAGAGCGCGGACCACCTGTGGAACTGGGCCGGGGACACGGCGACCGACTGGAACCACTATTCCAAGCGAGCGATCCTGTCGGGCATCCTGATCCCGGCGCTGACGATGCGCTGGTTCGACGGCAGGGATGCGGCCGAGGCCTTCGTGGCCGCGCGGATCGAGAATGTGATGGCCTTCGAGAAGTGGAAGGCCGGCAAGGATTTCGACGCCCCGCTGCGCAAGGTCGGCGAGGCGCTGAGCCGGATGCGGTACGGACCGCGTGAGAAGCAGGCCGATGACGCCAACCGATAAGCCCGGGGCGCGGCGACCGTCCGCCGTGCTGATCGCTGTATCCGCCGCCGCCGCGCTGATGCTAGGCGCGGCGAGCTTCTACGCCGTGCAGACCCTCAGCCGCGATGATTGCACGACGACGACCAGCACCATGCCGGACGACTCAGAGATCACGATAAGGACCTGCTCCTGATCAGAGCGGCTTGACCCGGTTCACATGGCCCATCTTGCGGCCGGGGCGGGCCTCGGCCTTGCCGTAGAGGTGCAGGCGGGCGTCGGCCTTGGCCGACAGCTTCGTCCATTGCTCGACCTCGTCGCCCAGCAGATTGGTCATCTCGACGCGGGCGTGGGCCGTCGTGGGGCCCAGCGGCCAGCCGGCGATGGCGCGGATGTGCTGTTCGAACTGGTCGCAGACGCAGCCGTCCTGGGTCCAGTGGCCGGTGTTGTGGACCCGCGGCGCGATCTCGTTGACCAGCAGCCGGCCGCCGCCGAGGTCGAACAGTTCGACCCCGAGAACGCCGACATAGTCGAGGCCTTCCAGCACCGCCTTCGCGATGGCCTTCGCCCGCTTCTCCGTCTTCGCATCCACGGCGGCCGGGGCGAGGGTGGTCTTGAGGACCCCGCCCTTGTGGATGTTCTCGCCCAGCGGATAGACGGCGATCGCGCCGTCGCGGCCCCGGGCGGCGATGACCGACAGCTCGCGCACGAACGGGGCTTTCGCCTCGAGCACCGAGGGCCGCATGCCCACGGCGTTCCACGCGTCGGCGGCCATGGCCGCCGAGCGGACCCAGACCTGACCCTTGCCGTCATAGCCGTCGCGGCGGGTCTTCAGCACGGCGGGCGCGCCGAGGCGTCCCAGTCCGGCCAGCAGGTCGTCGAGGCTGTCGACGGCGGCGAAATCGACCGTGGTCGCGCCGACGCCGTTGAGGAAGGTCTTCTCGTCGACCCGGTCCTGGGCCACGGCAAGGGCCTTGGGACCGGGGGCGACGATGGCGCCGCCCTGAACCAGACGTTCGACCGAGGTGGCGGGAACATTCTCGAACTCGAAGGTGACGGCCTGACAGGTCTGGCCCAGCACCCTCAGCGCCGTGGGATCGTCATAGGCGGCGACGATCTGGCCCTGCGACACGCGGCCGGCGGGGCTGTTTTCCTCGGGATCGAGGATGACGACGTTGAAGCCGAGGCGGGACGCCGCCTGGCTGAGCATGCGGCCCAGCTGGCCGCCGCCGAGAATGCCCAGGGTCGAGCCGGGAGCCAGAGGAGCCACTCAGTCCTCGACCGTCTCGTGGACCGCCTCGGTCTGGGCTTCCCGGAAGGCGGTGAGGCGTCCGGCCAGCACCGGATCGGCCAGGGCCAGGATCTGGGCGGCGAGGATGCCGGCGTTCTTGGCCCCCGCCTCGCCGACGGCGAGGGTGGCCACCGGTACGCCGCCGGGCATCTGGACGATGGAGAGCAGGCTATCCAGCCCCTTGAGCGCCTTGGATTCCACCGGCACGCCCAGCACCGGCAATTCGGTCATGGAGGCGGCCATGCCGGGCAGGTGGGCTGCGCCGCCCGCGCCGGCGATGATGACCTTGAAGCCCGCGGCCCTGGCGCCGGTGGCGAAGTCGAACAGGCGCTGCGGCGTGCGGTGGGCGCTGACGACCTTCGCCTCCCAGGCCACGCCGAGGCGATCCAGGGCGTCGGCGGCGTGTTTCATCGTCGGCCAGTCCGAGCGGCTGCCCATGATGATCGCCACGGGAGTCTGAGTCGGCATGGGTGCACGCCCTTTCGCGGGAAAGCGGCGCGATACAGGACTCGCGTTGCGCCCGCAACCGACCGCGTTAGGCTGACCCTTGGCCGGGCGTGGTGAGTCGCCGGCCGGGGGAGCCCTCTTCGCTCGTGACCAACGCGGCCCTTATCGACCCCTATGACGAGATCGAGCGCCTGCGCGCCGAGGTCGAGGCCCTGCGCCGCCGCGCCGAGGCGGCCGAGGCGGCGGCGGATCACGACGTGCTGACGCCCGTTCTGAACCGGCGCGGCTTCATCGCCGCGATGAAGAGCGCCATGGCCTTCTGCCAGCGCCACGGGACGCCTGCGGTGCTGCTGTATCTCGATCTGGACGGGTTCAAGGGCGTCAACGACAGCCTGGGCCACGCCGCCGGCGACGCGGCCCTGGTTCACATCGCCAATATGCTGACGGCAAATCTGCGCGAATCGGACGCCGTCGGCCGTCTGGGCGGCGACGAGTTCGGCCTGCTGATGCTGAACGCCGGCCTGAACGGCGGTCGCGAGAAGGCCCAGCGGCTGGCCGACGCGCTCGCGGCCGAGAAATTCACCTGGAACGGTCAGTCGACCAGCCTCGGCGGGTCGTTCGGGGTGCGGGCCTTCAACGGCCACACCGATCCCGAGGTCTGGCTGGCAGAGGCCGACGCCGCCATGTGGGTGCGCAAGAAGGGGCGGTGACGCCCCTCAGGCGATGATGTCGGGCAGGATCCGGTCTTCGACCTTGGTGATCTCGTCGCGCAGCAGCAGCTTCTTGCGCTTCAGGCGCGCGATCATCAGCTGATCCGGCACCGGCATGCGCGACAGGGCCTCGATCGAGGCGTCGAGGTCCGCGTGCTCCAGCTGAAGGAGTTTGAGCCGGGCGTGGAGCGCCTGCTCCTCCTCGGTCAGAAAGGGTTCGTCGTCGTTCATGCTGATTTCCCGGACGCGCCGTTTATACCGTGCGTCGCATCAGGCCGGAAGGCGCTCGGCGAGGCGAACCAGCCCCGCGCGCGGCGTCATCGGCGACCAGACCCGGGCCGCGGCCACCATGGCGTCGAGCGGAGGCCGCGCCGGACCCGACGGAGCGGGGGCGAGGGCTTCCAGCGCCGTGAGGAGCCGGAGTTCGGCCTCCAGCTCCACCGCCTTGACCTGATCCCGCACCGCCTCGCGGTCGGCGTCGTCCAGATCGGGCGCGCGGGACTTCAACGCCCGGCGCACGGCCCGCAGGGGAGCGATGGCGGTCTCCTGCCAGGCGCGGGCGGTGTCGCCGGCGGCTTCCAGGGCGTCGTCGTCCGGCGTCCGCCCCCCGGCGGCGCACCAGGCGGCCCAGAGCAGCAGGGGGATGTTCTGGCCGGCCGAGTCCTGAAGCTCCAGACAGGCCTCGGCGACCCCGTCGGCCGCCCAGACGGTCAGCGACCAGTCCCGGAGACTCATTCGGCGCCCGCGCCCTTCAGCCCGTCCCAGCGGCGCACGGCCGACCAGTCGAGGCCGAAGACGTCCAGCGCGCGGCCGACCGACTGATCGACCATCTCGGCGATGCTGGCGGGCTTCGCATAGAAGGCGGGCAGGGGCGGGGCGATGACGGCGCCCATCTCGGCGAGGGCGGTCATGGTGCGCAGGTGGCCCAGGTGCAGCGGGGTCTCGCGCACCATCAGCACCAGCGGCCGGCGCTCCTTCAGAACCACGTCGGCGGCGCGGGTCAGCAGGCTCGAGGTTACGCCCGTGGCGATCTCGCTCATGGTGCGGACCGAACAGGGGGCGACGATCATCCCCATGGTCCGGAACGAGCCCGAGGCGATGGAAGCGCCGACGTCGTTGAGGCGGTGCGTCACGTCGGCGCGGGCCATCAGGTCGTCGGCGGAAATGTCGGTCTCCTGCGACAGGGTCAGCAGGGCGGCCCGGGTCACGACGAGGTGGCTTTCGACCCCCAGTTCGCGCAGGGCGTCCAGCACCCGGACGCCGTAAGTGACGCCGGACGCTCCGGAAATTCCCACGATCAAGCGGTTGGGGGACGAGCCGGAAGGGTTCCGTACGGCTCCGTTCACATCTTCGGCCAATTCGGGCTCCAGGGTGGTCCGTGTCCGGACGGTCGGCAATTCACTGGAATGTGATTCTACAGCCGGTCAGACCCGGCGCTGACTGTACTGGTCCCTTAGACATGGAGGCGCAAGCCATGACCATCGAAGCTCGTATCCGCGAACTGGGAAACCGTCACCGCAACCTGGATGAGATCATCCGGCGGGAGATGATCCACCCGGCCACGGACTCGCTTCATGTGAGGGAGCTCAAGCAGCAGAAGCTCCGGCTAAAGGAACAGATCACCAGCCTGGAGGCCCGCGCAGGATAGCGAGGCGGCTTCCCGAAAAGACATCGGCCCCGGAGAGCGATCTCCGGGGCCGTTTTTATGGTCGTCGCGCCTTGAGGCGGGAAGCTCAGTCCTTGGTGCCGAACACCGAGGCCGCGGTCGGCTCGGCGCCGCGGCGTTCGCGGGCCTCGGGGACGAACTCTTCCTCGACCGGCTCGGAGGGGGCGTCGACGGGCTGCAGGGTGGCGCCGCCCTTCTTGGCGTCGTCCTTCGCCTTCTTGTCGGCGGCCTTGCGGACCAGTTCGTCCAGGGCCAGCTGGCCGACGAGGCCCAGGGTCACCGGGTCGACCGGCTTGATGTTGGCGCTGTTCCAGTGGGTGCGGTTGCGCACGCTCTCGATGGTCGACTTGGTGGTGCCCAGCATCTTGGCGATCTGGGCGTCGGTCACCTCGGGGTGGTTGCGCACGAACCAGGCGATGGCGTCCGGGCGGTCCTGACGGCGCGAGACCGGGGTGTATTTCGGAGCGGGCTTGCCGCCCTTCATCAGTTCGGCGTGGCGGCTGACCACGGCCTGCATGCGGTATTCGGGGTCGTTCTGGGCCTTGTCCAGTTCCTCGCGCGTCAGCTGGCCGTTGACCAGGGGATCGGCGCCGCGGATGTCGCGGGCCACGTCGCCATCGGCGATGCCGCGCACTTCCAGCGGGTGCAGGCCGCAGAAGTCGGCGATCTGCTCGAACGTCAGGGAGGTGTTGTCGACCAGCCAAACCGCGGTGGCCTTGGGCATGAGGATGTCGGTCATGAACGCATTCCGGTTTGGTTTTCAGGCCCGGAAACCGGGCTCTGGATACGACGGCGCCCGGCCTTTCGACCGGGCGTTGATGATGGCGATATAGGCCAATTCGCCGGAAAAGAAAACGGATGCCGACTCGGCCGTACAGCCACGGTTCATCCGGCAAGCGTCACGGTGGGATCACGGACGCATCGGGCGCCCGGCGAACTTCGGGAAGGACGACCATGTTGATCGAGATGCTGGCCGCCATGGCGGTCGTTTCGGGCGGGGCCGGCGCGCCGTCGCAGGACATGCAGGCGCGCGTCGCGCCGCGCGGCGACTACCGCGAGAGCTGCAGCGGAGAATATGTGAACCGGGGCCGGCTCTACGCCGACTGCCGCACCCGGCGCGGCCAGATCCGCGGGACCTCCATCGAGCTGAACCGCTGCACCGACTATGAGATACGCAACAACGACGGCCTGCTGGTGTGCGGCCCGAACCGGGGTCAGTACGAAGACCGGCCCGGCGGCGGCGGCAACGGACCGGGCTGGCCCGGCGGCGGCGGGCGTGGCGCGGCGGTCGTCTATCGCGACGCCGACTTCCGGGGCGCGACCTTCCGGTTCGAGGACGAGGTCCCGAACCTGGCCAACACCGGCTTCAACGACGCCATCAGCTCGATGGAGCTGCGCGGGGTTTGGGAGGTCTGCACGGACGCCTATTTCCGCGGCCAGTGCGTCACCCTGGACGGCGACGTGCGGAACCTGCGCAACTCGGGCCTGAACGACCGGATCTCGTCGATGCGTCCGATCCGGCGGGGCCGCCGCTAGGTCGTCAGGACGATCTTGCCGACATGGCCGCCCGCCTCGAGCGCGAGGTGGGCGGCCGAGGCCTCTTCAAGCGGAAAGGTCGCCTCGACGGGCGGCCGGACCGCGCCCGAGGCGACCCAGGGCCAGACCCTCGCCTCGACGGCGGCGATCAGCCGGGCCTTCTCGTCCGCCGGGCGCGCGCGCAGGGTCGAGCCGGTGAGGACGATCCGCTTCATCATCAGCTTCGCCAGATCGATCTGCGCCGCCGGGCCCGACAGCGCAGCGATCACGACCCAGCGGCCGAACGGCTTCAGCGCCGCCTGGTTGAGGGCGGCGTAGTCGGCGCCGACCATGTCCAGCACCACGTCCGCCCCGCCGAAGGCCGCGATGGCGGTTCCCATGTCGTCGGCGAGGGCGTCGAGGCTGAGGTCGGCGCCCAGCCGCAGGGCGGCGGCGGCCTTTTCAGGGCCGCGCGAGGTGGCGATGACCCGCGCGCCGGCGGCCCTGGCCATCTGGATGGCGGTGACGCCGATGCCGCTGGTGGCGCCGTGGATCAGCAGGGTTTCGCCGGCCTTCAGGGCGCCGGCCTCGAAGACATTGGCGAAGACGGTGCAGACGGTCTCGGGCAGGGCGGCGGCCTGGATCAGGTCGACGCCGGTCGGGACGGGCAGGGCGTGGCGGGAGTCGACCACGGCGAGGTCGGCGTAGCCCCCGCCTCCGAGGAGGGCGCAGACCCTGTCGCCGATGGCCCAGCGGGCCGCGTCGTCGCCGATCTGGTCGATCTCGCCGGCGACTTCCAGACCAAGGATGTCCGGAGCGCCCGGCGGAGCGGGGTAGCGGCCGAGGCGCTGCAGAAGGTCCGGCCGGTTGATCCCGGCGGCGCGCACGCGAATCCGGATCTGGCCCGGTCCCGCTACGGGATCGGGCCGTTCCGAGAGGGTCAGGGCCTCCGCCGGACCCGCTCCGCCCGCGATCTCGATGACCCGCATCCGCTCATCCCGTTCTTGCAATCGTCCGTCTCCGGGCGTTTTGATACGAGGTTGCGTATCCCTTGGCCACGAAGGAGGCGGCGATGTTCGAAGATCTGGAGCCCCGTCCGGCGCGCGGCGCACCGCTGATCGCCCTGACGCGCGAGGACCTGGACGGCTATTCCGTCGAGGACCTGAAGCAGCGCATCGCGGGGCTTGAGGCCGAGATCGCCCGGTCCAACGCCGCCATCGAGGGCAAGTCGTCGCAACGCAACGCCGCCGACGCCATGTTCAACTTCCGCTCCTGAATCAGGCTGTTGGCACAACCGTTGCAGTCCGTTGATGCGCCGCGCGAAACCGTGCCGGTCGTGATACGGATGCCCGTACCCTTATGAGTTTGACCGACTTCATGCCCACCGACGCCGACATTCCTCCGTCCGCCGGCCGCAGCCGCGCCGCCGTCGTCGACGACTTCGCGCGCTCGGAGCTGTTCGACCGCACCTTCCGCGAAGGCATGGAGCTGGTCGAGGAGACCGCCGCCTATCTGGATGGAGACGGCCGGCGCGAATCCAAGCTGCTGTCGCGGGCGACGGCCCTGGCCTACGCCGGGGAGAGCATGAAGCTGACCACCCGGCTGATGCAGATCGCCTCCTGGCTGCTGGTGCAGCGGGCGGTGCGCGAGGGCGATATGACGTCGCTGGCGGCGTGCGACGCGCGCTACCGGCTGGCCGACCGCAAGCCGGAGACGGACCCGACGGACAGCGAACTGCCGATCGCCCTGGTCGAATATCTGGTCCGGGCCGAGAAGCTGTACGACCGGGTCCTGCACCTGGACCGCCGCATGTATCTGGACGCGCCCGAGCAGGATGCGGTCAATCCGGTGCAGAGCCAGCTGGACCGGCTGACGGCGGCGTTCGGAAACTGATCCCTACGGCCCGACGTCGTTGGCGACGCGGGCGCCGTCATCGACCGGCTTGGGCAGGCTGATGGCGATGCCGAGGGCTTCCGCCAGCTTGGCGTCGCGCTCGTAGACATCCTCGCGGAAGGCGACGCGGCCCTGGCCGTCGACGAAGGCGGTCCAGTACAGCAGGCGCACGCTGATCTCGCGGCCGGTCTGGATGCGCTTGGTCTCGCGCGAGTCCTGGGCGGCGTCGAACTGCTCCAGCAGGGCCGGGTCAGGGGACAGCAACAGACGGGCGAAATCCACCGCGCCCTGGACCCGGACGCAGCCGTGCGACCGCTGACGCATGGCCAGGTTGAACGCCGACTTGGACGGGGTGTCGTGCAGGAAGATGGCGTAGCTGTCGCGCAGCTCGAACTTCACATAGCCCAGCGCCGCCGTCGGTCCGGCGCGCTGGATGACCTGGCCGTTCTGGATGTACATGTTCTGGCTGGCCAGATAGCCGGGGCCGCGCGGCAGGATCTCGTTGCGGGCGATCGAGGCCGGCACATACCAGGGCGGGTTGGCGACGACCGAGGCGAAAGGCTTTTCGAGGCTGGGGGTCTGGGTCGCCGGGGCGCCGCAGACGACGCGGTTGGAGTGAACGGGGCGACCGTCCTTCCAGTAGACCATGATGGCGGCGGCGGTGTTGACCTCGATCCGTTCGGGCGAGACCTCGCGCTTCAGCCAGCGGCGGCGTTCGAGGTTCAGGGCGATCTGGCGGGCGCGGTCCTCGGCCGAGGCGGACAGCGAGCGCTGGCTGCCCGTGCCGATGCGGCCGTCGGCGACGAGGCCATGGCGGGCCTGGAAGCCGCGGACGGCGGCCTGGAGTTCGGGGCCGTAGACGATGCCCTGCTGGGTCAGGCGCGCGCCGTCGGCGGCGGGCAGATCGCCCTCGGCGACGAGGCGCTTGATGAGGGCGGGAATGCGGGCGTCGCTCATGCCCGGCTCGATGGTCGGGCCCTGACGGAAGGCGGGCCAGCCGCCCTCGCGGATCAGGCGGCGATAGCGGACATAGCCGGCCGACAGGTTGGAATAGCCGATGTCGGTGGGGGCCAGGCCCTCGAACCAGTCGACCAGACGGTTCTGGGCCAGGGCGTCGTTCAGGCCGACCGGCAGGTCGACGCGGTTCTTCTGCATCTCCCACAGGTCCTCGACCGTCTCGGGACGGACGCGGCCCTCGGCCAGCACGCGGGCGTAGACCATGGCGGCGGCGGTGGTGCGCATCTCGGCGGCGTCGCGGTCGGCGGCCAGGGCGTCGAAGTTGAAATAGTCGGCCTGCGCCAGACCATGGCGCTCGGCGCGGCCCGAGGCGGCCTGCAGGGCGCGCAGGCGTTCGGCCGTCCACACGGGCCGCCAGCCGTTCAGCTCGTAGAAGGCGCGGACGTCGGGCTGGATCTCGGCGGGCAGGCGGGCCAGCTGGTCGTTGAAGCGGTCGTAGAAGGCGACGGCGGCGGGATCGCGGGTCTGGGCAAGGGCCGCCTGACCCATCGCCGACGCAAACGCCGTCACGGCCGCGCCCAATCCGAGTTGCCGTCGATTCATCGCCAAGGTCTCTACGTCGGTTTCGATGCGGGACACCGCGTCCACGCCCCCCGAAAAGCCAACGCCGGGATGTTATCGGCGTTCCGGCCAAACAGAAAGGCGCCGGTCCGGGGACCGACGCCTTTGTTGTCGTCTTGCCTCAGGGTGTGGCTGGAAAGCCCGCCCCGCAGCGGCCTACTTCTTGATGAAGCCGGCGAATTTGTTGTTGAAGCGCGAAACGCGGCCGCCGCGGTCCAGCATGTGCTGGTTGCCGCCGGTCCAGGCCGGGTGCGTCAGCGGATCGATGTCCAGGTTCAGGACAGCGCCTTCCTTCTGGTAGGTCGAGCGCGTCTGGTAGGTCGTACCATCCGTCATCGTCACGGTGATGAAGTGGTAGTCGGGGTGCGTATCCGCCTTCATGGTCCTGGTCCGGTCTCTGCGCGATGACGATGCCGACCGTCGGAGCGCGAAAATGAGAAACCCGCCGGCGAAACGGCGGGAATGAGCGGCGGCGTTTACACCGGGGGCCGTTCCGGGGCAAGAGGCGCGCGCCATGACAGATGCAACCGCCACCGCAGACGCCGCTGACATCCGGGGACGCCCCGGCGCGGGGGCCGTTCTGATCGAACAGCTGGGCGAGGCCGGGCAACGGCGCGAGAAGCGCCGGGACATCCGCCCGCTGGGCCGGCTGCTGCCGTATGCGCTGCGTCACAAGGGCCATATGGCCCTGGCGGGGGTGTGGCTGATTCTGTCGACGGCGGCCTCGCTGGCCCTGACCGCCTCGGCGCGGGGCGCGATCGACAACGGATTCGACGACGGCGGCTCGCGGCTGAACCTGTGGTTCCTGCTGCTGGGGGCCAACGCCCTGTTCCTGGGACTGGCGACCGCCGTCCGCTATTATTTCGTGACCAAGACCGGCGAGCGGGTCATCGCCGACCTGCGCAAGGGGCTGTTCGAGCGCATCCTGACGCTGGACCCGGCCTTCTACGCCGCCATGCGGACCGGCGAGGTGCTGTCGCGCCTGACGACCGACATCGCCCTGGTCGAGACGCTGCTGACCACCTCGGTGTCCTACGCCCTGCGCAACTTCCTGACCCTGATCGGCGGGACGGTGCTGCTGTTCGTGGTCAGTCCCAAGCTGACCGGGATGGTGCTGCTGATCGTGCCGCTGCTGCTGGGGCCGATCTTCCTGTTCGGACGCCGGGTGCGGAAGCTGACCGTGGCGTCGCAGGACCGGTTCGCCAACGCCGTCGGCTTCGCCGGCGAGAGCGTGGACGCCATCGAGACCGTCCAGGCCTTCGGCCGCGAGGCCAGCGCCATCGACCGGTTCGCAAATGCCGTCGAGGAGGCGTTCGGCGTGTCGCTGGTGCGGATGCGGGCGCGGGCGCTGATGACCGCCATGATCATCGTGGTGATGTTCGGGGGCGTGACCCTGGTGCTGTGGCTGGGCGCGCAGGACGTGATCGCCGGGCGGATGACCCCCGGGGCCCTGCTGCAGTTCGTGCTGCTGTCGGTGTTCGCGGCGGGGGCCGTGGGCGCCCTGGGCGAAAGCTGGGGCGACGTGCAGAAGGCGGCCGGGGCCATGGAGCGGATCGACGAGCTGATGCGCAGTCAGGCGGCCATCCGGGCGCCGGAGACGCCGCGGGCGCTGCCCGAGCCTCCGACGGGCGAGGTGTCGATGTCGGCGGTGCAGTTCTCCTATCCGGGCCGGCCCGACCTGCCGGCGCTGAAGGGGTTTTCGCTGACGGTCAGGCCGGGCGAGACGGTGGCGCTGGTCGGGCCGTCGGGAGCGGGCAAGAGCACGGTCTTCCGGTTGCTGCTGCGCTTCTACGATCCGCAGTCGGGCGTGGTGTCGGTGGACGGGATCGATGTGCGGGAGGCCGATCCGGTCGCGGTGCGCGGGCGGTTCGCCTGGGTGTCGCAGGAGGCGCCGCTGTTCTCGGGCTCGGCCAGCGAGAACATCCGCTTCGGCCGTGAGGCCGCCGACGACGCGGCGATCCGCGCCGCGGCGATGGAGGCGCAGGCGCTGACCTTCGTCGAGGCCCTGCCGCAAGGGTTCGACACGCCGCTGGGCGAACGCGGCAAGAGCCTGTCGGGCGGGCAGCGGCAGAGAATGGCCATCGCGCGGGCCCTGGTCCGGGACGCGCCGATCCTGCTGCTGGACGAGGCGACCTCGGCCCTGGACGCCGAGAACGAGCGGCTTGTCCAGGCCGCGCTGGATCAGGCGATGGAGAACCGCACCACCATCGTCATCGCCCACCGTCTGGCCACGGTCCTGCGCGCCGACCGCATCGTGGTGATGGAGGACGGCAAGGTGGTGCAGGAAGGCACGCACCAGACGCTGATGGCCCAGGGCGGCCTGTATGCGCGGCTGGCCGCCCTGCAGTTCCGCACCGACTAGGTCTTCGGCTTCATCCGCAGGCCGCCGATGACGGCGCCGCCCACGCCGTAGACCAGCAGCAGATGGCTCCAGTCGATGGGCAGCAGGCCCATGGGCGAGGTCTGGTAGATGAAGCCGTAGGCCGAGGTCATCAGGGCGAAGCAGACGCCGGCCAGCAGGCCGATCTTCAGCCCGTTCATCAGGCCCGGCGCGCCTTCGCGGGCGATGAACCAGCCCAGGCCGACCATGGTGACGAAGGTCTGGACCAGACCCAGCAGCATCCACATGGAGTCGCCGCTGCCCTCGTCGGTGACCCCGGTCAGGGCCATCCACCTCTCGGCGAAGATCAGGCCGTACCAGAGGAAGCCGATGAAGAAGGCGACCACCGTCGCCACGATGATGCCCAGCCAGTTCAATTTCGCAGTCATTGAGCCCCTCCCGAAGGCCAGCGGATCGTCCGCCTGCGGAGGAGGCTACGCCGGTTCGGCCGGGCGATCAAAGAACAGCGTTCAGTCCAGCGCGGCGGCGATGCGGCCGGCGAGGGCGCGCAGGGTTTCCGTATCGGCCATGGGAGCGTGGCCGTGGCCCTTCATGGAGCGGTCGGCCCAGCGCGGGATGATGTGGAAATGCAGGTGGAAGACGGTCTGGCCGGCCGCGTCGCCGTTCAGCTGCATGATCTGGAGGCCGTCGGGCTGAAGCGCCTTTTCAACCGCGCGGGCGGTGCGCCGGGTGGCCTCGGTCAGACGGGCGAGGGCGTCGGGTTCGATCTCGAGCAGGGTGCGCGCCGTGGACGATTTCGAGATCAGCAGGACGTGGCCTTCCGACTGGGGGAAGACATCCATGAAGGCCAGGATTTCGTCGTCTTCCCACACCTTCACCGAGGGGATCTCGCCGCGCAGGATTTTGGCGAAGATGTTGTCGGGGTCGTAGGGCGCCTTCAGGGTCATCGCGGGCTCGCTTCCAATCGCGCTGTCATTTCCATCGTCCTTCCGGGGCGCTCGAAGAGCGAACCCGGAACCCAGGGGAGCATCCGCCGACTTCAGCCGAGCCCCGCGTTCGAGTCCAGTCGCCTGGGTTCCGGGTTCCGCCGCGCGGCCCCGGAATGACGGATGAGGACGTTAAAGCATGGAGCATCAACGGGCCGTCCGCGTTATGGTCCCGGTTAAATCGGGAGGCCGCCATGTTGCGTTTCATCGTCCAGTTTCTCGTCACCTGCCTGGCCCTGTGGCTGGCGGCGCAGGTCGTGCCGGGGGTCGGGTTCAGCGATAATCCGTCCCTTTGGCTCGCCGCGATCCTGCTGGGCGTGGCCAACGCCATCGTCCGGCCGATCCTGACCATCCTGACCTTCCCGCTGACGATCATCACCTTCGGCCTGTTCCTGCTGGTGGTGAATGCGGCGACGATCGGCCTGGTGGCCATGCTGCTGAGCGGGTTCGTGGTCGACGGCCTTTGGGCCGGGATCGGCGCGGCCATCGTCACCGGCATCGTCAGCTGGATCGCCGGCTGGTTCATCGGCGAGGATCGTCCGAAGCGCGCCGACTGAGACATCAGGCCTTCCGGAAGGGCGAGAGTTCGTCGGTCATGACGGCGATCTCGGCCTCCACCGCCGGCCGTTCGCCCTCGAGATAGCGGGCCACGGGCTCGCGCAGGGCCGGGTCGGCGATGAAGTGGGCCGAGTAGACGGGGGAGGGCAGGTAGCCGCGGGCGATCTTGTGTTCGCCCTGGGCGCCCGCCTCGACGCGGGACAGGCCGCGCGAGATCGCGAATTCGACGGCCGTATAGTAGCAGAGCTCGAAATGGAGGAAGGGCACCTCCTCCAGCGCGCCCCACTGGCGGCCGTACAGGGCGTCCGCGCCGATCAGGTTCAGGGCGCCGGCGATCGCCTGACCATCGCGGAAGGCCATCACCAGGGCGATGCGGTCGGCCATGGTCGCGCCGAGGCGGGTGAAGAAGTCCCGCGTCAGATAGGGCCGGCCCCACTTCCGCTCGCCGGTGTCCATGTAGAAGGCGAAGAAGGCGTCCCAGTGGGCCTCGGTGATGTCGGCGCCTGTGAGCACGCGGATGTCGAGCCCGGCCCGGGCCTCACGGCGTTCGCGGCGGATGGTCTTGCGGCGGTTCGAGGACAGGGCGGACAGGAAGTCGTCGAAGGTCGCATAGCCGCCGTTGCGCCAGACGTACTGCATGTCCTGGCGCTGCAGCAGGCCGGCCTCGCCCATGGCGTCCCAGTCGGAGCGGGTGGGGAAGTTGACGTGCAGGGACGAGACGCCGAGCCGTCCGGTCAGGGCCAGGGCGCCCTGCAGCAGGGCCTGCCGCACCGTGGGGCCGTCAGCGTCGGGGTGGGAGAGGAAGCGGGGCCCGGTGACCGGGGTGAAGGGCACGGCGGCCAGCAGCTTGGGATAGTAGCGGCCGCCGGCGCGCTCATAGGCGTCGGCCCAGCTGTGGTCGAAGACGTATTCGCCCTGGCTGTTGCCCTTGAGCCAGAGGGGCATGACGCCGATGACGCGGCCCGTCTCGTCGCGCAGGGACAGATGGCGACCGGCCCAGCCCTGACGCGGGACGGCGCTGCCGGACGCCTCGCAGGCGTCGAGGAAGTCGAAGCTGACGAACGGGTCGCCGGAGGGGGAGGCGCAGGCGTCCCAGGCCTGACGGCCTATGTCGGCGACCCGGTCGTGGACGTGGAGGGTGAAGCTCACCGCACCTCGACGATGGCGTCCACCTCGACGGCGAAGCCGAGGGGCAGTTTGTAGACGCCGACGGCCGAGCGGGCGTGGCGGCCCTTGTCGCCGAAGACCTCGACCATCAGGTCCGAGCAGCCGTTGATGACGGCGGGAATGGCCTCGAAGTCGCCGGCGGCCTGGACGAAGCCGCCCAGTTTGACGACGCGCACGACGCGCTCGAGGTCGCCGTCCAGGGCGGCGGACATCTGGGCCAGCAGGTTGACGCCGCACATGCGGGCGCCGTCCTTCGCCTGTTCCGGCGAGACGTCGGCGCCGACCGTGCCCTTGATCCCGCCCGCAGCGTCGTTCGACAGCTGGCCCGAGATATGGAGCAGATTGCCGGTCTGGACGAAGGGCACATAGTTGGCGACCGCCCTGGCGGGTTCCGGCAGGGAGATGCCGAGTTCGGCGAGGCGGGCGGCGACGGTCATGGGAAGGCTCCTGGAGGTTTGGCGGCGGTTTAGCGCGGGGGCGGGCCTCCGTCACCCGCCGCGAAGGCCGTGCGCAGGAGTTTGAGGCTCCAAATCATACGGTATTTTAGTACCGTAATAGATTAGTTGAGTTATATCAGCTTGATAAGCGCAATGTGGTCAATCAAGAACCATTGACCCCACGCCGCCCTTCCTCTATCAGCGCGCCTTCCGCTCGTCCCGGTCATCGGGAGGGGCCACAAGTTCGTCTGTCCAGGAACCCCGAACATGCTGAAGAGCACCACGGTCGCGCTGAAGCCGGCCGAGGTCACGAAGAAGTGGATTCACATCGACGCCGAAGGCGTCGTGGTGGGCCGTCTCGCGACCTTCATCGCCAACCGTCTGCGCGGCAAGCACCGCGGCGACTACACCCCGCACGTCGACTGCGGCGACTACGTCGTCGTCACCAACGTCGACAAGGTGGTGTTCACCGGCAAGAAGAACACCGACAAGATCTACTATCGCCACACCGGTCACCCGGGCGGCGTCAAGCAGACGACCCCGGAGAAGGTCCTGAACGGCCGCTTCCCCGAGCGCGTGCTTGAGAAGGCCGTCGAGCGCATGCTGCCCAAGGAGAGCCCGCTGGCCCGCCTGCAGATGACGCACCTGCGCCTGTTCGCCGGCCCCGCCCACACCCATGAAGCCCAACAGCCGGAAACGATCGACTTCAAGTCGGCGTCCGCCAAGAACACCCGGAGCGTCTGAGCATGACCGACGTGACTGCTGAAACGCCCGCCGTGGAAAACGCGCCGACCGAAACCCTGACGGGCTTCGACGCCCTGAAGAGCATGCAGAGCCCCGGCGCGGGCGAAGAGCACCCGGTCTACGTCCAGAAGCTGGACGCCCAGGGCCGCGCCTATTCGACCGGCAAGCGCAAGAACGCGATCGCCCGCGTGTGGATCAAGCCCGGCTCGGGCAAGATCACCATCAACGGCAAGGATCAG
>Ga0164290_1001034_pt1 | contig 57569 bp, 43 predicted proteins | sample Micstemetagenome_FD_108782 | JGI IMG/M metagenome (GOLD analysis project Ga0164290, IMG submission 108782) | Contaminated culture microbial community from soil near Moab, Utah, USA - Microcoleus steenstrupii SON62 (Illumina Assembly) | ecosystem: Environmental > Terrestrial > Soil > Soil crust...
CGATGGCAATACCCGTCAGCAGGTCGGTAAAGACAATACCGATGACCGTCACCAGGAACGGAATGAACTGGTTACGACCCTGGTGGTAAACGGCCTGAAAAACGGCCGGTTTGGCCAGCTTATCCCCCACCATGATCAGCACCGCGGCCAGACAGGCCAGGGGAATCCGGTTGAGCAGCGGAGCCGCCAGGAAAACCGCCGCCAGCAGCATGACGCCGTGGATGATGGCCGAAACCCGCGTCTTGGTTCCGCCGTAGATATTGGCCGAGGTACGCACCACCACCGATGTTACCGGCAGTCCGCCGACCAAACCCGAGCAGAGGTTCCCCAGGCCCTGGGCGATCAGTTCCTGGTCGGGCGACGACACCCGCCGCTGGGGATCCAGCCGATCGGAGGCTTCCAGGTTGAGGAGGGTTTCCAGGCTGGCGACAATGGCGATCGTCAGGGCCGTCAGGTAGACCTGCAGATTAAGCATCTGGGAGAAGTCCGGAAAGTCGAAGATGGCCAAAAAGCCCTTATCGGGATCAACCTGCGGGATCTGGACCATGTGCTGGTTGGCTGAGTCGCCGAGGTACCAGTCCGGCGCGTAGACCGCAAAGGCCTCGTTCATCAGCACGCCGGCGAGTACCGCCAGCAGGGCGCCCGGCAGCAGGCGCACAAAGTTGAATCCTTTCCCGGCAATTTTTTCCCAGGAAATCAGGATGATAAACGACACAATGCTGATCAGAACCGCCCCGGTACTGGCCGTCTCAATGGCCAGGTAGATCTCCGAGAGGGTATTCTCGCCGTCAGCCAGTTGCTTGAAGGCAAGCTCTCCGACGTAGTCGTCGTCCCGGCCCAGAGCGTGGGGAATCTGTTTCAGGATAATCACCAGCCCGATCGCCACGAGCATGCCCTTGATGACACTGTCGGGGAAGTAACCGCTGAACTTACCGGCCCGGACCATGCCCAGGACCAGCTGAATAACCCCGGCCAGGACAACCGCCACCAGAAAGACCTCGAACGAACCGAGTCGCTCAATGCTGTCGGCGACAATGACGGCCAGGCCCGCCGCGGGGCCACTGACGCTAACTTCGGAACCTGACAGCGCTCCGATCAGGATTCCGCCAATGATGCCGGCAACCAGCCCCGAGAACAGGGGCGCTCCGGAAGCCAGGGCTATCCCCAGACAAAGGGGTAAGGCAACCAGAAAAACGGATAGGCCGGCCGGAAAATCGGCCCGCAAATCACCCGCCCGGTACGCCGAAAGCGTCCGAAGCGGCTTTAAGAAGGGGATCATGAAATAGCTAACTGTTTAAGTGTGCGCTTGGTACCTGTACTCGTCTGTACGTTAACCATTTTTTAGGGGTATACGTACCATTAAAATACGGATTTCTTCCTTCCGGGATAAAACGGTACTTTCGATTTTCGTCCCGCGGTCCGCTTATGTTCCTTTCGCCCGAAGAACGTCAATTTATTCTTACTCATTTAACGACCGATCCGGCTAAAATGATGCTCCGTTCATCACCCGGACCGAACATTCGGCTTCGGGAAGTAGCCAACCAGTTGATTGCCCGCCAGAAAGCCCGGCAAAAATTACCGACCTGGTACCAGAACCCCGACCTGACGTTTCCCCCTCCCCTTTCGGTAGAGCAGGCTTCCTCGGAAGCTACGGCCGACTACAAAGCGTCCCTGGTGGGCGGGCAACTGCTGCTGGACCTGACCGGCGGACTGGGGGTCGATGCCCTGGCGTTCGCCCGGCGCGTCGGTCGGGTCATCTACGCCGAGCAGCAGCCACTGCTGGCCGACCTGGCCGCTCACAACCTGCCCCTGCTGGGTGGCCATAATATTCTGATTCACAACGATAATGGTCTGCACGTTCTCCAGCACCTGGAGTCACGCGCCGACTGGGTTTATCTTGACCCGGCGCGGCGCGACGAACGGGGTGGGAAAGTTGTCCGGCTGCAAGACTGCGAGCCAGATGTGCTGTCGCCAGACTGGCAGTTGGCGTTAAAAGCCAAACCCCGCCATATCTTACTGAAAACTTCGCCGCTCATCGACCTGGACGCGGCACTCCGGGCCCTGGGCGGCGCAGTGGCGGTCCACGTAGTGGCCCATGCAGGCGAGTGTAAGGAGGTACTGTTTATTCTTTCCGGGGAATCAGAGCCGGACTGCCCCATTACCGCCGTGCACCTGGGTCAGCCCGCAGCGCCCTTTACGTTTCGCCGTTCGGAGGAACGGGAAGCGGATGTTCGCTGGTCGGAGCCGGCCGCTTACCTGTACGAACCCGGCCCGGCCCTGCTCAAAGCCGGGGCGTTTCGTAGCCTGGCCAGCCGGTATGATCTGATGAAACTAGCGCCTAACAGTCATCTGTATACGAGCCACCGGCTGGTCGATGATTTTCCGGGCCGGCGCTTTATCGTCCTGGGCAGCTGCCGTCCCGATCGCCGCGCCCTACAGGCCCTGCTCCCGGCTGCGGAGGGATACAAGGCCAACCTGACGGTGCGCAACTTTCCGGAAGCGACCGAGGTCCTGCGCCGGAACCTCAAACTGGCCGAAGGAGGCGATACCTACGTCTTCGCCACCACCCTCCTCGACGGCTCCCACCGGCTCGTCGTCACCCGGAAAGTGCCGGCCGCCTAACATCCCGCCGCCGAAGCTTTCGCCTGGTACGACAGGCCCCAGGCAGCCATGGCCTCCAGGATGGGCAGGGTGGACTGGCCGGTCGGGGTCAGGCTGTACTCCACGCGGGGAGGGATTTCCGCAAAGATCTTCCGGTTCAGAATGCCGTTCTGCTCCAGATCCCGCAGTTCCTGGGTCAGCATTTTCTTGCTGATGCCCGGCATGGCCCGTTGCAGGGCGCCAAACCGGGTGATTCCCCGGGCGACATTGTAGATGATGACCGGCTTCCATTTCCCGCCCAGAATTTCGCTGGTCAGCGTCACGGGGCATTCCATCTGGGTACCAGCCACTGGGTTTTGGGGAACGGCCCGATTTTTTACTGCCTGATTATCAATTATAGTCTCCATCTTGATACTATGGCACTAATTAGTGATTACTTAACAAAAGTACACTATTGCCGCTAGCTTTGTCAAGTCTTTACTGGTAAATCACCAACCCCAATCACCATTCCTATGTACGTTATCACGGGAGCCAGCGGCCATACCGGCAAACGCCTCGCTCAAACCCTACTTGAAGCCGGAAAACCGGTAACCGTTGTCGGCCGAAATGCCGAAAACCTGCAGGAACTCACCAGCCGTGGCGCCCAGGCCGCTATCGGCAGCCTCGAAGATGCCGCCTTTCTGACGGAAACTTTCCGCAATGCCACGGCGGTCTACGCCCTGATCCCGCCCCATTTCGGCACGGACGACTTTTTTGGCTACCAGCGCCAAACGGCCGATGCGCTCACCGAGGCGGTGCGGGCCAGCCAGGTGCCGTACGTGGTCACCCTCAGCAGCTTTGGGGCGCACCTGCCCGAGGATGGCGGGGTTGTCAAGGGCCTTGCCTACCTGGAACAGCAACTCGCTACGGTAGCCGAAACGAACGTGCTGCACCTGCGGGCGGGCTTTTTCTTCCAGAATTTATTCGGGAATGCGGGACTCATCCGGCAGGCCGGCATTCTGGGCGGTTTCCCGATTCAGGGGGATGTGCCTTTTGCCATGGTCCACACCAACGATATCGCCGATCTGGCGGCCCGGCGGCTGCTGGCCCTCGATTTCAGCGGGAAAGGTCATGTGTTCGTCGCCGGACCGCGGGACTACACCTTTAACGAAGTAGCCGCCATCCTGGGCCAGGCGATCGGTCGTCCGGAACTGCCCTGGGTTGCTTTTTCCTACGAGCAGGCGCGCGAAGGGATGCTTCAGATGGGCATGAAGCCGAGTCTGGCCGACGCCTACGTGGAGTTCTGCCAGCGCGTTAACGACGGCCGTCTGATGGAGGGATTTGTACGGGATGCCGAAAACTCGACGCCGAGCTCGCTCGAATCCTTCGCGGCCCAGGAATTTGCCCCGGCCTTCCGGCAGGCCGACGCGCAACCCGCCTAAGGCCGGGCTGCCGGCTGGTACGGTACCAGCCGGCAGCCTGAATTTACTCGCGGTAAAAGACCCGCTTGACCCGCTCGCTGACACCCGTCAGCAGCTCGTAGGGAATGGTACCCATTCGGTCGGCCAGTTCGGTAATGGGGATCTCCGCCCCGAAGACAATCACTTCGTCGCCCTCTTGGGCTTCGGTATTGGTTACGTCGACCATCGTCATGTCCATGCAGACATTACCGACCGTGGGGCAGCGGACGCCCCTGATCCAGACCTCGCCCACACCCCGGCCCAGCCGCCGGTCGTAGCCGTAGCGTACCCGATGGCGATGGTGGCGATCCGGGCGTCGTGCGCCAAAACGCCCTGACGGCTGTACCCCACCGTCTCGCCGGCGCGTACCGTTTTGATCTGGCTGATTACGGTCTTCAGCGTCCCGACGGGCAGTAACGGATAGGTATCGAGCCGGCTCGCTTCGACCCCGTACAGGCCGATGCCCAGCCGCACCATGTCCAGTTTCAGTTCCGGAAACCGCACAATGCCCGCCGAGTTCAGCAGGTGGCGCAGCGGACGGTAACCCAGCGTGGCTTCAACCTGGGCGGCTCCGTGCTGAAAGACCTCCGACTGCTGCCGGGAAAAAGCGTTGTGGGCCGAATCGTCGGCCCCTACCAGGTGGCTGAACACCGAGGCGATCCGGAGGGCCGGGCGTTCCTGCAAAAGCGCCAGCAGACTCCCGAGTTCTTCCGGCAGAAAGCCCAGGCGGTGCATGCCCGTATCGAGCTTCAGGTGCACGGGCGGTAAGGTTTCTGATACCGGCTGATCAGCCGTAAACCGGAGCCATTCGTGCAGGATGCGGAAACTGAAGAGTTCGGGTTCGAGCCGGTACTCCAGCAGTTGCGGGAAGGTTTCGGGCGAAGGATTCATCACCATTATCGGCAGCTGAATGCCGTTCTGGCGCAGAAAAACGCCCTCGTCTGCGTAGGCAACTGCCAGGTAATCCACCCGGTGGTACTGCAGCAGGCTGGCCACTTCCGCGCTTCCGCTCCCGTAGGCAAAGGCTTTGACCATGACCATGATCCGGGTCTCCGCCCCGACCCGGGCCCGGTAGAAATTGAGGTTGTGCGTCAGCGCATCCAGATTAATTTCCAGAACCGTACTATGCGATTTCTGCAGCAGCCGCTGCACGACCTGCTCAAACGAAAACCGCCGGGCTCCCTTGATCAGTACGACCGAATCGGACACCACCGACAGATGGCCGGCGCTTAGCAGTTCGTCGGTACTGCTGAAGAACTGGCTGTTCGCCCCGAAAAGCGCCCGGTGCCGGCTCAATTCGGGGCCGACGCCCACAAAAGCATCCAACCCTTTTTCGCTTAGCATTCCGGCAATGACCGGGTAGAGGTCTTCGGCCTTCTGCCCTGTTTCGAGCAGGTCCGACAAGACCAGTACCTTCTGGCGGAGCGGATCCTGCTGCATGAGAAAATTCAGGGCGATGGACAGGCCGGCCAGGTCGTTGTTGTAGCTGTCATCGACCAGCAGGTTGCGCCGCACACCTTCTTTCAGCTCAAGCCGCATGGAAACGGGCCGCAACCGGGCAAAACGGGCCTGCAGCAGAGCCGGGTCGGTAACGCCCAGGGCGAGCGTCGCCAGCAGGACGTGGGTAGCGTTCTCGAGCGAAGCCGGATCGGTGAAGGGGACGGTGATGGCGTAGTCGGTGCCCTCCCACTTGACGCTTAGCCGGGTTCCGCCGGCTACCGCCTCGCCAGAAACGCCATAGCTTTGAGATATGGCGTTTCTAGACCAGCCAATCAGCCGAATCGCCGGATTGACCGCCTTCAGCAGCAGCCGGATTTCTTCGTCCACCTCCGGATAATCCGCGCAATAGATCAGCGTTTCGGCCTCCGTAAACAGGCGCAGCTTCTCGGCTACCTTCTGCTTGCGGCTCCGGAACCCTTCGTCGTGGGCAGGGCCAAGGTTAGTGAAGATCCCCACCGTCGGGCGGATAATGCCCTGCAGGGCCTGCATCTCGCCCGGGCGGGAAATGCCCGCCTCGAAGATGCCCAGGGTGTGGTGCTCGGCCAGCGGCCAGACCGACAGGGGCACGCCCACCTGCGAGTTATAACTTTTGGGACTTTTCAGAATCCGGAAATCCGGGTCCAGCACCTGGGCCAGCCACTCTTTCACGATGGTCTTGCCATTACTTCCCGTCACGCCCACAACCGGCAGGGTAAACCGGGCCCGCCTGCGGGCGGCTACGGTCTGCAGGGCGGCCAGACTGCCGGGCACTTCCATCACCCGGGCATCGGTAAACGCCGTCAGTTCCTCCCGCCGCTCGGGCGTAAGGGAGGCCGTCTCAACCACAAAGTGCCGGACCCCTTTCTGGTAAAGCTCCCCAAGGTAGCGGTGGCCGTCGTGCCGCTCCCCGCGGATGGCAAAAAAGACGCTCCCGGCCGGAAACAGGAGCTGCCGACTGTCGGTCAGCGGGTACAAAAAACCGGTAATTAACTCGTTCATGATTCAGGTTGGCTACATCCAGCCCCGTCGCCGAAAGTATAAAATCAGGACCAGCGCCACGACGACCATGACGCCCAGGGTGACAAAATAGCCGCTTGGCGAGCGGAGTTCGGGCATGTTCTCAAAATTCATCCCGTACACCCCGGCAATAAAGGTCAGCGGCATGAAGATGGCCGAAAAGATGGTCAGGGTTTTCATGACCGAGTTCATCCGGTTGCTCAGCGTGGACAGGTAAACGTCCAGCAGGCTGGTAGCCCGGTCCCGGTCGGTATCGATGGAGTCGAGAACCTGGATGACGTGGTCGTACAGATCGCGCAGGAAGGGCACCGTTACGGGCCGGATCAGCTCGCTGTCTTCCAGCAGCAGGCTGTTGATCATTTCCCGCACCGGCCAGACCAGCTTTCGCATGGTGGTCAGTTCCCGCTTGAGGCTGTAGAGCCGGGCGAGGGTCTGCTGGGTAGCCACCTGCTCGATAATGCTGTTTTCCAGCACTTCCAGCTTTTCGTCAATGGCTTCCAGCACGACAAAATACTGGTCCACCACCAGGTCCATGAGGGCATAAAGCAGGTAGTCGGCGCCGTTTCGGCGGGTCTTGCCCGCGGAGGCCTCAATGCGCCGGAGAACGGGCTGGAAGGCATCCTCCCGCCCTTCTTCCTGAAAGGAAATCAGGTAGTTATCGCCGAGAATAAAGCTCAGGTGTTCACCGGTGATGGTACAGCTGCCCGCATCGAAATACAGCATTTTCAGCGTGGCAAACAGGTAGGCCGTATCGTACTGCTCCAGTTTGGGCTTCTGGTTGGTATTCATCACATCCTCCAGCAGCAGAGCGTGCAGGTTGAACTGCCGCCCCAGCCGTTCGACCACCGACGGTTCGTGGATGCCGTCTACGTTCAGCCAGGTAATGAAGGCCTGGTCAGGCGGCGGGGGAACGCAGGTTTCGAGGCGTTTAACCTCCTCGACCCGGTATTCAGCAAGATTGTAGCGGATGCGGCTGATGCGGGTCTTGTAGTCGATGTCTTTGCCGACATAAATCAGCGAACCCGGAGACTGTCCTACCTTTTTACGCACGTCGCTCAACGCGCGCCTGCGGTTTTTCGGCATAGGCGACGATACCTTAGAGCCGGTAAAGGTACAAATTCACAACGGCCCGCCAAGTACCGCATCCTAAGCTACAGCCGCTTCCCAGGCCGGTTTTCCCGGTATTTGGCTTTGCGAACGGCTAGAAGAAGAAAATCGCAACCCATTGGCTGGTCCGGTACCAAAAACGGGTGATCCCGGTCGAGGAAAAGCCCCGCCGGGATCACCTTACCGCTATACGGGCTCAGACAAAGTCCGCGCCCTTGGTTTCCCGGACGTGAAAGACCAGCACGGGAACGTTGGCGCCAAGGACCATCCGCTTCGTCAAACTGGGATTGAGCAGACGGCTGAGGAAATCCCGCTCCCGGGTGGCCATCACGAGCAGGTCGGCCGGGTGCGTCTTGAAGAATTCCGTCAGGCCTTCGGTTACCGTATCCGCCTCAACGGTCTGAAACTGGTAGGGCGTACCGAATTCTTTGGTCAGTTCAGCCAGGAACTGGGCGTCGTCCTGAATGTCCGGCTGGTTATTGGCCCGAACTTTTACCAGGGTGAGTTCCGCTCCAAACCGGCGGACCAGTTCGATTACGGGCCGCAGGCTATCGTTCTCACTGAACTCCAGCTGGGCCGCGTAGACCACCTGTTTCAGCTGAACAGCGTTTGCACCTTCGCCTTCGGGCGAGGGCACGATCAGCACCGGGCAGGGCGCCGTCATCGCCACGTCACCGGCCGCACTCCCGGCCAGCCGGTCAAAAAAACCGTCGAAATGGTGCCGGCCCATCACGATCAGATCCGCCTGGATGTCCGCGGCCACGTCGGTAATTTCGCTTTCCACGGACCCAATCCGGTATTCCGTCCGGCAGTTCACTCCTTCCTGCTTCAGCTGTTCGGCCCGTTCCCGGAGGGTATTTTCTCCGATTTCTTCCAGTTCCCGGGACACCATCACGCCGGCGCCGACCTCCCCGGAGGGAAGCGTTACGTCCGGGATGTACGGTTGGGAAACGTGCAGGAGGGTCAGGATAGCGTCGGGATCACCGGGCTGAGCCAGCAGGCGAGCCCACCGCAGCGCGTGTTCGGAGGATTCCGAAAAATCAGTCGGGATGAGAATCGATTTCATGGATTAGTGGTTGGCTGATGCAACGATAACAAAAAAACAAGGCGCGCCGGGATAAAACCCTGTTATTTGTTTGTAAACGAAATGATTATCATCAGTTCAAGCACAGTAGCCAACTAACTGCTTACCAGCCAATTAAAAACTCCGTCCAGCCATCCGGCCGCGTCTTGAGCGAAAAATGAAAGCCGTGGTTCATCAGAATTTCCCGCGTCAGGGTCAGGCCGATGCCCTGGCCGTCGGGTTTGGTACTATGAAACGGATTAAACAGCTGCCCTTCCAGCTCGGGGGCGATGGGCTTGCCGTTATCGCGGACACTGAGCCGGTCAGCCTGTAGGGATACGATAACCGACTGCCCGGGTTCGCAGGCCTCAATGGCGTTTTTGATGAGGTTGACCAGCACCTGCTCCAGTTGTTCCCGGTCGGCGGGGCGCACCAGGGGCTCTTCTGCACCTTCGTACCGCAGGTCGACGCCGGCGGCATCGGCCAGGGGGCGCATCAGCCGGGTCGTATCCCGGGCAAGGGCCGTCAGATCCACCGGTCGCGGCTGCGGCTGCGGCAGCCGCACGACCTCGGCGAACCGACGCATGAACCGGTTGAGGCGGTCGTTGCGTTCCATGGCCACCTGCACCGCCTGATAAATGTCTTCCTGCCCCGGCTGATCCAGGAAGCGCTGGCTGACATCCAGGATCGAATTGACGGCTCCGATCGAATTGTTCACTTCGTGCGCCATCATCCGGATCACCTTGCCGTAGGATTTCTTCTCGGTTTCCAGGATTTCGGCCGTCAGTTCCTCGACAATCAGGAAGGAACGGCGAAAACCCCGGTCCATCAGGTGGGATTTATGGACGCGGTAGGTCTGAACGCCCTCCCCTTTCAGCGTCCGGGCTTCCCCTTCGGGCAGGCCGACGAGCTGTTTCAGCAGCGGATGAGCTTCCGCATCCAGGGTTTTACCGACCAGGGCCGTTGCCGGCAGCCCCAGCAGCGCGGCCGCCCGGGGGTTTACCGAAGCGATGCGCTCGTCGAAATCAAAGATCAGAATGGCCGTTGGTGCCGCCTCGACCAGTTTTTCCAGAAACTGCTGCTGCTCCTGCTGCCGGGTCCGCTCCTGCCGCAGCTGGTCGATCATCAGGTTGTAGACCCGGATGAGTTCGTCTACCTCCCGGTTTCCCGTCGGTACGAACTTGACGGTAAAATCCTTGTCCTTGATCTGTTCAATGCCCGCCGAAACGAATTCAGCGGGTCTCTGGAAATTCCGGTAGATGCGCAGGGCTACGTAGAGCGAAAGCAGGACCAGCACCTCCGAGGCAATAAACAGCAATTCGTTTTCCCGCAGCCACCGAAAAATCAGGTAGACCAGGGCCGCATGCAGCAGGAGAATGTATAGCAGGTAGGTGGTGCTTAAGCGGAGCTTCATGGTTTTTTCACGCGGAGACCCGCTGATTGTTCAACAGGCAGCAATGCACGGGGTTCGGACCAGCCGTCAGGGTTAAACTTAGCGAGTATCCGCCTACGCTCACTCTTCCGAATTATACGCAATTCCGTATTTATCCAGCCGCCGGTACAGGGCAAAACGGGTAATGCCGAGGGCCTTGGCGACCTTCGACACCCGATTGTGGTGAAAGGCCATCGCCCGCCGGATCATCTGGTATTCCATTTCGTCGAGGGTCATCATTCCCACCTGGGGCAGGGCACCGGTAACCGTTCCGGGCGTCGTTCCCCCCGAAATATGCTGCTGAAAGTCGGCTACCTCCAGCACGTTTTTCGTCGCCAGCAGGACCGTCCGCTCCACCAGGTTCTTCAGTTGGCGAATGTTCCCCGGCAGCGGCAGGGTGCTTAGCCACTTCATTGCTTCCGGACTGACCTTTAGCCCCGGCCGGTCGTAGAGCGTTTTCAGGTTCTGGACAAAGTGATTGACCAGCAGCGGAATATCGCCCGAGCGTTCGCGCAGGGCCGGCAGCCGCACCGTGATCAGGTTGATCCGGTACAGCAAATCCTCCCGGAACTGTCCTTTACCGACCATTTCTTCCAGATTGCGGTTGGTGGCGCAGATCACGCGGACGTCCACCGTCCGGCTCCGGCTGCTGCCCAGGGGTTCGAAGGTCCGGTCCTGCAGCACCCGCAGGAGTTTCACCTGGCTGGCGGGGTCCAGGTCGCCGATCTCGTCCAGAAAAATGGTTCCTTTATCGGCCAGTTCAAAGCGGCCCGCCCGATCCGTTCGCGCGTCGGTAAACGCCCCGCGGACATGGCCAAAAAGCTCGCTTTCGAACAGGGTCGCCGAGACGCCCCCCAGGTTGACCTTCACAAACGGTTTGCTGCGCCGCCGGCTGTGCTGGTGCACCGCCTCGGCAATCAGCTCCTTACCCGTACCGCTTTCGCCCGTAATCAGGACCGACGCCTCCGTCGGCGCCACGCGGTTGATCGTTTCCAGTACGGCCAGCAGCTTGGGATCCTCCCCTACGATGGCGTCGAATGCGGCCGGGCGAGGCATGCCCCGGCGGTGCTGGGGCACCTCAGCCGAAGCGTTGGGAACTGGCCGGGCCAGACTGAGGACGGTCTGCACCGACTGCAGCAGGAGGTCGTTCTGCCAGGGCTTGGTAATAAAATCCCGCGCGCCGGCTTTCATGCCCTGCACGGCCAGGTCGATGCTGCCCCAGCCCGTAATCAGAATGACCGGCACGTCGGGGTGCATGCGCCGGATGATGCCCAGCATCCGCAGTCCTTCTTCGCCCGAGGTCTCGATCGAAAAGTTCATGTCGAGCAACACCAGTTCCGGCTCGGTTTCGGCCAGAACGTCCAGGGCACGGTCCGGCGACCCTGCCGTCTGGATCGCGTACCCTTCCCGTTTCAGCAGCAGCGAAAGCGAAGTCTGCACGCCAATGTCGTCGTCGATGATCAGGACCATAGGCCAGGGAGTGGTTTTTAAATGAATAATGAAAAATGAATAATGAATGGCGAGGCCAATAAGTCAGCAAAGCGCCCTGTTCATTGTTCATTCTTCATTATTCATCCCTCATTATTCATTCCTCATTATTCCTCATGCAATGCCAAAGCCGGCTGAATGGTGGCTGCCTGGCGACTCGGGTACAGGGCGCAGAGCGTGACGATTCCGTAGATGACCAGCGTCGCCACGCCCATAGCGGTCACGTAAATGCCCGCCTCCAGGTCGAATACGTTCAGCAGCGGGAACTGCCCCGTCAGGATCAGACCGATCAGTAAGGCAAAGGTAGTCAGTACCCAGATTTCTCCGACAAACTGTCCCGAAACCCCGCTGGCTGTAGCGCCCAGTGCCCGCCGCAGCCCGATTTCCTCCCGGCGCTTGGCGATGTTCAGATTCAGGATCCCAAACAGGCCCAGCGCCACGTTGATCAGCAGAAAGGTACTGATTACCAGGAATATAATGACCGGAACCATGACCAGATTGTGCTGATTTTTCCGCTGCTGCTCCATGTAGGACACTTCCATGCTCCAGCCTTTGGCCATCCGGCCGAAATCGCGGATCATCTGCCCTTCGAAGGTGGCGTCGGTGCCCGGCTTGACCTTCACCAGCAGCACGCCCATCCAGCCCCGGTCGGCTTTGCGGCCCAGCCGCAGGAGGGCGGGCGTATTTTCCTGGTACTCACCCCGCTGCTTGAAGGTTTCCACCACGCCCACGACCCGCATGTTTTCGCGGTCCTGCTTCAGGACCTTGCCCAGGGGAGATTTATCACCGAACAGTTTGTCCCGCAGGGCACCGTTGATCACGACCGGCTGCAGATCCGCCACCTCATCGCTGCGATCGAAGAACCGCCCTTCCGCCAGGCGGACGTCCATGGTTTTGGCAAAATCGCGGTCGACGGTGATAAAATCCGTCAGGGAAGAAGCTTTTTCGTAGGCGACATCGCTGTTCGACTGGTTCATCCCCATGGGGGTAACGAAGCCGCTAACACTGACCGCCTGCACCTGCGGATAGGCCAGGGCCCGCTCCTTCAGCTGCTGGATCATATCGGCTTTGACCGAATCCGGGTCGTTCGTTGTGGTGGTGATGACCCAGACGTTCTCGTAATTATAGCCGATCGGCTGCTGGTAGTTCCGAACATTGTAAATGATCAGGCTCGCTACTCCGAAGAGGACCAAAAAGGAAGCCAGAATCTCGACAATCAGCAGGCCATGCGCCCGCTTTTTGTTCCACATGAGTTTGAAGAGATGTTGGAGCATGGTAATTGAGTGATTTAGTGATTGAGCGGTTGAGTGATGAGGTGTTGACGAATACTCGCTCAATCACCCATTCGCTGATTAGGATTTAAGCGCCTCTACAATCGACAGCCTCGCCATCCGCAGCGCCGGGACAACTCCCGAAAGCAGGCCGAAGGTAAAGCAGACGAGCAGGCTGATGAGGAACACCGAGGCGTTGATGGTCAGGTCGGCGTAGGCAATCCAGCCGCTCTGGTTGATCAGGTAAATGATCCCGGCCGACAGCAGGAAGGCGATGGCCCCGCCGATCAGCGTGATGAAGAGGTTTTCGATCACGAACTGGCCCATCAGCGTCCGCGTCGGAGCGCCGAACGCCTTGCGCACCCCGATCTCGGAAGCCCGCTCCATGATGCGGCTGACGTTCAGGTTCACCAGGTTGATGGCCGGCAGGCTCATGAACAGGAGCATGAACAGGACCACCACGGCGATAAAATAAGACGTGCCGTCCTTGCCCATGAGGGTGTCAACATAGCTGGCCAGGTAGGTACTGGCATTGGAATTGACGTGGTAGAACTTAAAGCCCCCACTCGTCTGCGGCCGCGGAATCCGGTCGATCGCGCTCTGGTATTCAGCCTGAATCGCCTCGAAATCCGCCGGACTACGCGCCAGCAACAGAGCCGTAAACTGCCCCATAAAGCTGGGTTCGGCGCCCGGCTGGTTCTGCCGTTTTAGGGGAAAGTAGATATCCGCCGCCGTATTGGGCCGGGTAACCGGCACCGCCCGCACCACGCCGATAACCCGGTAGTTGATGTTATCCACTTCGATCGATTTGCCCACCACCGGCTGGTCCGGGTCGTCGAAGTACTGGCGCTTCAGGTGATCGGTGATCACGGCTACCTTATCGCCGTTGGTCAGGTTGGTTTCGTTGTAGGGCTTGCCCTCCAGAAACTCAAAATCGGCCACCTCCCAGAAATTAACGTCGGTCAGCTTGGTCTGCAGGCTCAGGCGCTTGCCGTTCACGTAGGCGTTGGCGAAGCCGAACAACGTGGCGAGGCCCACTTTTTCGGGGGTCTTGAGGGTCAGCACGTACTTCCGCAGGTACTCGTAGCTCATCGGACCGACGTTACGGCTCTGCCGCAGCGAATCGGTCAGTTCTACTTTCTGGATGTAGAGCGTCCGGTCGCGCTTGTATTCCGGATAATGGCTTCCGATCAGGTGATCCAGAAAGGAGGTCGCTACCATCAGCACCGTCAGCGTCAGGCTGATGCCGAAGAGCGTGATAAAGGTATAGAACGGATGCCGGTGAAGGACTTTCCAGGCGATCTTTATGTAATTGGTGATCATAGCAGTTGACGTTTGACGGTTAACAATTGACGGTTGAATCGGGATGATCAGTGAGGCGAGGGCTGTCAAACGTCCAGCGTCAACCGTCCAGCGTCTAACACACTATCCCCCACCATCGTCCCGTCAAACAACCGGATCAGCCGGTGCGTCTTGCGGGCCATGGATTCGTCGTGGGTCACCATGATGATGGTGCTGCCGTTCTGGTTCAGGGTCTGCAGAATTCCCAGGATTTCGTTGCCCATGGCGCTGTCGAGGTTACCGGTCGGTTCGTCGGCCAGGATGATCTCCGGTCCGCCCACGATGGCCCGGGCGATGGCCACCCGCTGCTTCTGCCCGCCCGACAGCTGGTTCGGGAAGTGTTTCATCCGGTTGCTTAGGCCTACTGCCTCCAGGGCTTCCTTGGCCATGTCGCGGCGGGTTTTGCCGGTCAGATCACCTTTCCGGTAGAGCAGTGGAATTTCGACATTGTCGATTACCGACAGGTCGTTGATCAAGTGAAAGCTCTGGAAGATAAAGCCGATTTTCTCGTTCCGCAGCCGGGCCAATTCGCGGTCCTTATAGCTGCTGACGGGTGTCCCGTTGATGGCAATCTGTCCGCTGGTCGGTTCGTCGAGCAAGCCCATGATGTTCATGAGGGTGGACTTACCGCAGCCTGAGGGCCCCATGATGGAGGCGAACTCGCCCTTCCGGATGTTCAGGTTGACGTTGTTGAGGGCAACGGTTTCGATGGAGCTGGTCCGGTACACTTTTTCGATGTTCGTCAGGGTGATCATTGTATTTATTGTTTGATTCGTTTTGGATTTTTCTTGCGGATTTACGGGGATCGTTCTCGCAGATTTTCACGGATGGTTCACGCGGATTTTCGCAGATATTTTTAAAATCAGCGGATTAATCGGCGCTAATCCGCGTGAACTAATACCGAATCTTTTCATTCCGTTCAAAATCATACAGCGTCAGCAGCCGGAGGCTGTGGAAGGCCTGCCAGTAGTCGCGCAGGGCGAGGATGTAATCCCGGCGGGCGCGGTCCTTGTCCTGGGTGGCAATGCCCAGGTCCGTTACGCTCAGGTCACTCAGCAGAAAGCGGTCCTGGGCGATCTGGTAGCGGGTGGCGGCAATCTGGTCCGCCTCGGCCGTGAGCCGTACCTGCTTCCGCAGCATGTCCAGCAGCGTGACCTGGGTGTAGACTTCCTGTTCAAAGGTCAGTTTATCCTGCTCGACCGACTGTTTGGCCAGCTGCTGGTTTGCCTTGGCCGTTTCGAGCCGGGCCTGCTGCCGGCCGTAGGTCACCAGCGGCAGCGTAAACTGGATCTCCAGAAACTCGCGGTCCTGGGGCCGGACGTAGACATCGGTCGGGCGCTGCCCCCGGTTCGACAGCCCGAAGGCGGCCGCCAGGGTGGCGTTCAGACCATTGTCCTTACGGGCCCGGGATACGTCGCGCTCCGCTTCCAGCAGCCGGCGCTGAAACCCGATGGCGGCAGCGCGGTTGGCAAAGGCTTCCCGCAGGGCCTGCTGCATATCGACCGGAAATTCGTCCAGCCGGGCCGGGATCGCTAGTTCCAGCGAGCGGGGCTGGGCGTTCGCCTCGTCCCGCATCCCGATGTAGGTCCGGAGTCGAAGCGAAGCCACCTCGGCCATCTGACGGGCCTGGGCCAGGTCCTTCTGGGCCGTCAGCACCCCAAGCTGGAGCTGCAGCAGGTCGTTCTGGGAGATCTTGCCCAATTCCAGCTTTTTCTGAGCGATTTTGAATAGCGTATCGTTATTGCTCCGGTTTTTTTCGGCGATCTGCAGGTTCACCTGCGCTACGAGCAGATCGAAATACAGGCCCGTGGCCGACACCCCTACCCGCTCCAGGTCTTCGATGGCCTTCTGGTTGCCTTCGCTGTACTTCAGCGGCTCGATCCGGCGGTCCCATTTCATCGGGTTAAAGCGGAACAGGGGCTGCGAGATGCCTACGCCGAACGGGATGCCGTTGTAGAGCGTGTTGTTGCGCTGAAAGTCGTCGAACCGCTGGAGCTGCTTCTGCACGAAGATCGTTCCGCCCGTCTGCCAGATGCTCTGCGACAAGGCCAGGTTTACCAGCGAGTTGTTGTTGGAGATGGGCACGAAGTTGACCGTTCCGTCCGGCTGGGGCGCTTCCACGTAGGAGCGGGTAAAGCCGGGCAGGGTGCCGTTCAGGCTCAGCTGCGGCCGGAAATCGGCCTGGAAGGAGCGGAACTGCCAGTAGTTGGTTTGCTTCTGGGTCGTTGCCTGCCGCGCCGCCACCGACTGGCTTTTGGCCAGGGCTACCACGTCCTCCAGCGTCAGGAGCTGGGGCTGGGCCAGGGCGGCGAAAGGGAAAAGGACAAGTAGTAGCTGTTTCATCGGGAAGACAGGAGCACGCAGATTACGCGGATCAGCACGGATAAAATTCTGCGAGAATCCGCGCCATCTGCGTGCTATTCCGTTATTTGTTGTTTACCGTAATCGTGTTCAGGTGCTGGTACTTGCTCAGGTCCGTCAGGATGACCTTCTCCCCGGCCTGGATCCCGCTTTTGATTTCAACAAAGTCGAAGTTGGTCAGCCCGACCTCGATTTCCCGCCGCTCGGCCGTATTACCCTCTTTTAGCACAAAGACCGACTGCCGGCGGGCCCCTTTGAAGGCCGGGCCGTTGGCCACCCGCACGGCCCGGGGGCTGCGCTGGGTGACGATGAAGAGTTCGACTTTCATGTTCGGGCGCAGGGAAGCGTGGCGGTTGTCGTCAAGCTGCACGGCGAACTGCACCACCCCGTTTTTGACCGAAGGCTTCACCTGGGCAATCACGCCCCGCAGGTTCTGTTCGTTGATTTTGACGATGACGGGCAGGCCGCCTTTGATCTGGTCGGTATAGGCGTCGGAGGCCGAGCCTTCCACGCGGAACGAGCCCAGAGCGGCCAGTTTGGCCAGCATCTCGCCTTCGTTGACGGCCGTACCGATGTTTTCGTTGACCCAGGTCAGCACGCCTTCGCGGTCGGTAAGGATGTCGGCCTGGCGGAGCTTGTGTTCCTGCTCCTTGACGTTTTTGCCTTCGATAGCCGCCTGGAGTTCGGATTCGCGGAGGCTGGCACCCATCGACTGGCGGTTGTAGCTAAGGTCGTTTTCGAGCTGCTTCTTCTCCAGCAGCGCAATTTTGAGGGCGTTTTCGGCGCGGGTGACGTCTTCCTGCGTCCGGCCGCCCACTTTCTGCAGCCGCCGGGTGTCTTCCAGTTCGGCCTTCAGGCGGTTGATATTGAGCGACTTGATCTGGTCGTTGATTTCCGCGTCGTAGAGCCCTTTATTGAGCTTCATGCGGAGCTGGTCGATGCCGTTGCGCTTCAGGGCCAGCTGGTCCTTGAGCTTTTCCAGTTCGATCAGCGAGAGGGATTTGTCCAGCTCCAGGATGGGCTGACCGGGCCGGACGCGGGTACCGGGGGTCAGCAGCACCCGCCGGATGCTGGCCCGGATGGGGCTGGTGATGACCTGTTCGTAGGCCGGGATGATTTCGCCGCTGGCGGTCAGGGTGTTTTCGACGGGGCCGGTTTCGGCTACGGCCGTCCGGATTTCGGCCGAATCGACGGAGGTGGTCAGCAGCCCCCGGAACCAGAATACGAAGGCGGCCAGAGCCGTTACGACGAGCGTGGCGATGAGCCAGTTCTTTCGGCGGGTTTGGGTGAGGAGTTCAGGTGCCAGTTCGCGGTCCATAGCAGTTGTTGCGGTTTTGCTATTGGTAAGCCAACGAACGTGCCAGAGGGTAAGTAATTAATAATGAAGAATTTACAATGAAGAATGAAGGTTACTCCTGTGCGAAATCGCACACCTTGTGCGAAAATGCGCAGGCGGTCCGACCTAAAGCCGCACCGCCTGCCAGGGGTTGATTGGATTACATTAAACGGAGTAGGCAACTTTGGCCCGCTCCCGGCGGCTTCCGCTGTTCAGCAGAACCACCACCGCCAGCAGCGACCAGGCCAGGGCGCTGTGGAAGATGACCAGCGGGAATCCGGCCGTATCGACCTCAAAAACTTTGGTCGCCATCGCCGTCGGGAACCAAATGCCACAGAAGAGCGGCACGAAGCGCTGCCAGCCATAAAGGCGACCCGACACGATGACGGTAATTCCGTAAACGAGCATCAGCAGGTTGCTAATCGGCCAGAAAGCATCCAACACCCAGAAAAACGTCGGCTTATAGTCCCCGGCGAACAGCTGCCAGACGTTGGATAAATCGGCCAGAAAGAGCGTGACGAGCATGATGGTTGGCAGGTTCCGCCCGATCCAGGTGTCTCCTCCGGCCTTAATCCGGCGCAGGGCCAGCATACTGCCCATCCAGGCAGAGATGTACAGAAGGCCCCAGGCCCCCGTCCACCAGGAGTCTTTGAGCGGTTGAAAGGCGTCTTCCAGCAAAAAACCGAGGGCCAGAAAGGGGGCGCCCACCAGGGCAGCGATACCGAGTACTTTGTTGTTCATGGCAATTGTTGTTTGATTGGTTATGGTAAATTATTGGGCAATACACTCCTGATCAGGGCTTTAGGCCCTGTTAGCAATCAATAAAATCCTGGTTTATTTCGGGTTGTTACCCGCCCAGCCACCGCTTGAATTCCGGCGCGCGGTCGCGGCTGACAAACAGCATTTCCGGCGTCTCCGGGCTGAGGGTTACTTTCAGTTTTCCGTTCAGGTGAACATAAATCGCCCGGACAGCCTCGCGGCCGATCAGATACTGCCGGCTGGCCCGGAAAAAGTGCCGGATATCCAGTTGCTGCTCCAGTTCCTCCAGGGTCTGGTCAACCGGAAAGTAGCGGCCATCCCCGGTTTTGAGGAAAGTGACCCGGTCCTCGGTGTAAAAATAGGCCACCTCGCCGACCGGGATCGAAAGCAGCTTCTGCCCCTGCCGAACCAGAAAGTGCTCCCGCTTCTGCGGTACCGGTGCCGACGCCCGGCGCAGTTCGTCGAGCAGGGAGCCCAGGTCGACAGCCGGGCTGGCCGGTTGGTAGCGGCTTCGGAGTTCCCGGAATTTGGCCAGGCTCTGCTGCAGCTCTTCGCGTTGAATGGGCTTCAGCAGGTAATCGATGCTGTGGAACTTGAACGCCCTGAGGGCGTATTCGTCGTAAGCCGTGGTAAAAATGACGGGGCAGCTCACCTCCACCTCCTGGAAAATCTCAAAGCTCTGCCCGTCGACCAGTTCGATATCCATCAGGATCAAATCCGGCTGGTCCGGACTGCCCGGCCCGTGCTGCTGCAGAAACCGGACGCTGGCTTCTATGCTGTCGGCCATGCCCACGATCCGGGCTTCCGGTTCCGTCTGCTCCACCAGATTACGAATCCGTTCGGCGGCAAACACCTCATCTTCAATAATAAACAGGTTCATGGCGCAGCAGTTAAATGACGGTAATCGGGTCAATGAGCGGCACTTTTACCACGAAAGCGTCGGGGCCGTTCACGACTTCCAGTTCTGGCTGATTCAGGAGGCGGTATTTGGCGGCGATATTGCTCAGGCCGGTACCGTTGCCGGGAACCGGGGTCCGCTTCCGCTGGATGTTGTTCCGGATCGTCAGCCATCGCCCTCCTTCGACGCAGACCTGCATCTGCAGCGGTTTGCCGACCGATACCTGGTTGTGCTTCACCGCATTTTCCAGCAGCATCTGCACCGTCAGGGGCGGAATCAGGCGGTCCTGGCAGGCCTCATCCACCGAAATGACCAGCGAAATACCGTCGCCGAACCGGGTTTGCAGCAGGTAGAAATAAGCCTGCGAAAACTGCAGCTCACTGGCCAGGGAAATCAGCTCCTTTTCGTTACTCTGCAGAAGGTACCGATACACCTTGGAGAGTTCGGCGATAAACCGGACCGCCCGCGGCGGGTCTTTTTCAACCAGGGCCGTCAGCGTGTTCAGGCTGTTGAACAGGAAATGAGGCTGTACCTGGTTTTTGAGCGAGTCCAGCTGACTCATCAGGTTGGCTTTCTTGAGCGCTTCGGCTTCCAGATTCGCCTTCTGCCAGGCTTCCATATAAAATAAGAGTTCGTAAAAGGCGGCCGCCAGGACGGCATACAGGTACGTATAGAACAGGCCGAAGATGTAGAACGGCAGGGTGACGGTATCCTCCGGGTTCAGGGTTCGGTAAATGGCGATGCGGATGGTGAAAATCAGGCCGATAACCCCGGCCAGCAGCAGCCCCTCCCGCCCGAAGCGTCGGTTCGTAGCCATGCTTAACGGGTAGCGCCGGTGCATCCAGACTACTACCGCCCGGCTCGGCTCCCAGATCAGGGCCGCCGCAATCAGGGTGTTGTCCAGTACCAGCAGCCAGGGTACGATCCCGCCATGACCTCCCCGCTCATCAAACCAAGGCGGAGGATGGCGAAAACCATTATTCCCAGGATGCGAACGCGGTAACTGTTAACGAGTTTCATGGGCGGTTGTGCTTGGCCTTCCGGTGGTACAAAACAAGCAGCTTCGGTCCGCCGGACCAAGACCCGACCGCTCCAGTCGTCGGATCGGCTGCTTTACTGACGCCAAACCTCGCCTGAGTCGTCAGGGAATTCCGGGCAGGTCGGCAAACAAAAAGAGCTCTCCGGTATGTCCATACTGAAGAGCCCTGCCGGTACCGGCTATTTTGAAATCGGTTAATGCGCTGCCAGCCAGTTATCCCCCACCCCAATGCCTGTCTCCATCTTCACCGCCAGCGGAATGGCCGTGCGCATGATTTCCTCGACGTTCGTTTTGAGCAGTTCGATTTCCTCGCGGTGGGCATCGAAGACCAGTTCGTCGTGGACCGTCAGGATCATCCGCGACTTCAGGCGGTTCTCGCGGATGAAATCGTGAATCCGGATCATGGCGATCTTGATCATGTCGGCGGCCGTTCCCTGAATGGGCGCGTTTATGGCGTTACGCTCGGCAAAAGTCCGGTCGGTCATGTTCCGGGAATTGATGTCGCGCAGGTACCGCCGGCGCCCCAGGATCGTTTCGGCGTACTCGCGTTCGCGGGCCAGTTCGATGCTCCGGTCCATGTAAGCCTTGATGGCCGGGAATTCGGTAAAGTAGTTCTGGATGATTTCGGACGCTTCCTTCCGCGGTATCCGCAGCCGGCGCGCCAGGCCAAAGGACGAAATCCCGTAAATAATCCCGAAGTTGACCATCTTGGCCTTCCGCCGCATGTCGCCGGTCACTTCGTCCAGCGGCACGCGGAAAACCTTACTGGCAGTCTGGGTATGAACGTCGATGCCGTTGTTGAAGGCGTCGAGCATCGTCTGGTCGCCGCTAAAGGACGCCATGATCCGCAGCTCGATCTGGGAATAGTCGGCCGACAGAATCAGAAACTCCTCGCTCTGCGGCACGAAGGCCTTGCGGATTTCCTGCCCGCGGGGCGTGCGGATGGGAATGTTCTGCAGGTTCGGATTGGCTGAGCTGAGGCGACCCGTGGCGGCCACGGCCTGGTTGAAGGAGGTATGAATCCGGCCGTCGCGGCGGCTGATCAGCAGCGGCAGCGCATCGACATAAGTATTCTTAAGCTTGACCAGCTCGCGGTAATCCAGGATTTTCCGGGCAATTTCGTGCTCGGCCTCCAGTTCGGAGAGGATTTCCTCGCCCGTCGCGTACTGGCCCGTCTTCGTCTTTTTGGCGTTTTTGTCCAGCTTCAGCTTGTCAAACAGAATTTCGCCGAGCTGCTTGGGCGAGCCGATGTTGAAGGGACCGCCGGCCATCTCGTAAATTTCCTGCTGTACCTGCCGCATGTCCGTTTCCAGCGTGGCAGACAATTCGGCCAGGGCCTGGGTATCGACCCGAACGCCTTCCAGCTCCATATCGGCCAGGACCCGCACCAGGGGCATTTCGACCTGTTCGAAGAGTTTCTGGGCCTGCACTTCCTCCAGCTTCGGCATAAAAATATCGCGCAGCTGCAGCGTGACGTCGGCATCTTCCCCGGCATACTCAACCACCTTCTGCACGTCGACGTCCCGCATCGTCAGCTGTTTGGGCCCTTTCCGGCCGATCAGCGTCTCGATGGAAACCGGTTCGTAGTTCAGGTAGGTCATGGCCATGATATCCATGTTGTGCCGCTGCTCGGGTTCGATCAGGTAGTGCGCCAGCATGGTATCGAAGAGCTTACCCTGCACCTCCACGCCGTACTTTTTCAGCATCAGCAGGTCGTACTTCAGGTTCTGGCCGATCTTGGTGATGAGCGGATTTTCGAGCACCGGCTTGAACTCGTCGACAATAGCCTGGGCAGCTTCCCGCTCGGGGGGAACGGGCACGTAGAAGGCCTCTCCTTTTCGGTAGGCAAAGGCCAGCCCGACCAGATCGGCCTCGACCGGATCGGTGGAGGTCGTTTCCGAGTCGAAACAGAAGGCTTCCTGCAGACTCAGGTAGTGCACCAGGCTCTGGCGGAGTTCGGGCGTATCGACCAGGCGGTAATCGTGGACGACCGAGTAAATGTCTTTGCGCCGATCCGGGGAGGAACCGTTGTCTTCCGGCTCGTAGGACAGGAAGGCCGGGCGGGGCGTCTCGCCGCTTTCGAGGGTAGCGGGATCGGTCACCGCATCGGGTGTGGCGGAACTGCCGGAGGCGGCGGGGGCGGTGACCGCCGTTTTGGCCGAACGGCGTTTGGCCGGGGCCGGTGGAGCCGCGTTGGCCGCCCCATCGTCGTACACAAACGGCAGATCCTCGGCTCCGCTGGGCGCCTTGACCGGCCGGGTGTCCGGAGCCGGTGCGCTTCCGAACAGGCTCATCTGCCCACCCGTGGCCGGAGGTGCCGGGAAGGGATTGGGCTCGTCGTATTCTTCCCCCAACAGGCGGCGGCGCAGTTGGCGAAACTCCAGTTCATCCAGCAACTGGGATAGCTCGGCCTTTTTCGGTTCGCTGCAGCACAGTTGTTGTTCCTCGAAGGAGATGGGCACATCAATATGAATCGTCGCCAGCTGCTTCGACAGCAGGCCCTGCTGGGCAAACTTTTCGACGTTTTCTTTCAGCTTTCCCTTCAGCTTGTCGGCATTGGCGATCAGGTTCTCGACCGTACCGAATTCGGCGATCAGCTTCTGGGCTGTTTTCTCGCCGATACCCGGAATACCCGGGATATTATCCACCGAATCGCCCACCAGGCCCAGCATGTCGGTCACCTGGCTGATATCCTGAATCTGCCAGCGATCCAGCACCTCGGCTACGCCCAGTTTCTCGGCGGCCTTGCCCATGAAGGCCGGCTTGTAGATGCGGATGTTATCTTCCACGAGCTGCCCGAAATCTTTATCCGGCGTCATCATGTAGACCTCGAAGCCTTCGCGGGCCGCTTTTTTGGCCAGGGTGCCGATGACGTCGTCCGCCTCGTAGCCGTCGACTTTCAGCATCGGAATATCCATGCCTTCGATCAGCCGGACGACGTACGGAATGGCAATGCCGATGTCTTCGGGCATGGCCTGGCGCGTGCCTTTGTACTCGGCGAAGGCTTCGTGCCGGAAGGTCTTTTTGCCCGAATCGAAGGCTACACCGATATGGCTGGGTTTTTCTTTCTGGAGGATTTCCAGCAGGGCATTGGCAAAACCAAAAACCACACTGGTATTGAGCCCCTTGGAGTTGAACCGCGGGGCCTTGCTGAACGCAAAGTGGGCGCGGTAGATCAGCGCCATGGCGTCGAGCAGGAAGAGCTTTTTGGGTGCTTTGGACATGGACTATCCGTATCTAGTTTAGGGTTTATAGTTTATGGTTTAGGGTTTATAGTTTATAGGCAGGGTAGCATCCTGTTAAACAGTGAATTACCCGTCAAAACTTTAAACCATAAACTCTAAACCCTAAACTATTTTAAAAATCTTTAAACTGCTCGTACATCTCTTTCAGCTTCGGGTCGCGTTCGCTGAGCCGGATGTCTTTCCGGATGGCCCTGACGCCTTCGATATCCTGCAGCAGGCCCAGCACCTGAAAGGCGCCAAAGCGGACAAAATAAGTCGGGTGCGTGCGGGCCTGGGCTTCGAGCATGGGAATGGCCCGGCGCTGCACTTCCGGGCTGGAGCGGATGAGGTACTTACCGAAAACCTGCAGGAAATTGTAGAGGTCCTGCGCTTTCATCGTCTGCATCCGGTTGAGGTACCAGTCGTAGCGGCTCTCCTGGGGAGCGTTGGCGTAGTAATTGGCCACCGCCGTGATGATTTCCCCGTTGGGCGCATTTTCAAACCGGCTGACGACGCTGGCGGCGTCTTCGGGCTTGCCGGCTAGGTAAGCGTCCAGCGCTACGGCCACGACGGTATAGGACGAATCGCTCAGGGCTTCGCGGAAGATCCGCTCGCTGGCGCCACCGGCATAGGACGCCAGGGTGTTGAGGGCTTCCTGCCGTACGGCCGACCGCTTGTCTGCCCGGGCCAGTTTCTGAATCGACCGCTCAATTTCGGCGAATTCCGGGCCTTCGTAATCGGCGAAGTTGGCCACCGCCAGCTGCCGGATTTTCCAGAAGGGATCACTCATGGCCGATACCATCATATTCCGGACGGTCACATCGCGCAGGTTGGTTTTGTCTTCCAGCCGCGTCAGGGCCTCGTACTTATCCCGGTAGTCGTTGGCGTGGTAGAACTGGTAAATCAGCTCCTGTTTATTTTTCTCCTCTTCCACCACCCCGACAATCCGGTGGTCGGCGTCAAAGCGCACCAGACTGGGCTGCTGTTCGGCCGGAAAGCTCAGCGTCTGCCGGGCCTGGTCGATCACTACCTCGTACGACTGCTTTTTGTCCTTGATCCAGACATCCACCCGCACCGGCAGCCGGTACACTGGAGCCCTTGACGTATCCTGCTGCTGCACGACGGTCAGGGTCAGGCGTCCGGCCTCGTAGGCTTTATCGACTTTCAGGACCGGATGCCCCGGGCGCAGGAACCACTGCTCGAAGAATCCGTTCCAGTCCTGACCCGTCACTTCTTCGAAGGCTTTGCGGAGATCGCTCAGTTCCGTTGTCCGGAACCGGTTCCGTTGGAGGTACAGCCGCAGGGAGGCGAAGAAGGCGTCGTCGCCCACGATGCGGCGGAGCATGTGCAGCACCCGCCCGCCCTTTGCGTAGGAATGACTGTCGAACATTTCCTCCCGGTCGTTGTACCGGTACCGGATCAGGGGTTCCTGCTTTGTCTCGGATTCAGCCAGGTACTGGTTCAGATCATCCAGGCCGTGCAGATCGGCCGAATAAACGCCCTCCGCCTGTTCGCGCCAGAGGTATTCGGCATAAGTGGCAAAGGATTCGTTCAGGGGCAGGTTAGCCCAGGATTCGCAGGTCACCAGGTTGCCGAACCAGTGGTGGGCCAGCTCGTGGGAAATCACGTCGTCGGAATTTCCGTCGACCAGCTGCCGGGCGTCCATCTGCACGGATTCGCCGTGGACCGTCGCCGTGGTGTTTTCCATCGCCCCCGACACGAAATCGCGGACGGCAATCTGGCTGTATTTATCCCAGACGTACGGAATCCCGAACAGCTTCTCGAAGAACAGCACCATGGCCGGCGTGCGGCCAAAAATGGCTTTGGCGTAAGGGCCATAGGCGGGCTCCACGTAATAGCCCAGTTCCAGTTCTTTCCGCTCCGGCGTGGCGGGCAGCGTTTCCTTTACGTAGGCAAAATCGCCTACGGCTACCATGGCCAGGTAAGGCGCGTGGGGCTGCGTCAGCCGCCACTGGTCGGTACGGGTGCCGTCCGGGTTGTTGCGGCTGGCGATCAGTTTGCCGTTGGAGAGGGTCCGGTATTTGGCGTCGACGGTCAGGAGGATCTCCTGCGTCATTTTTTCGTTCGGGGTATCGATGGTCGGAAACCAGGCGGAGTTCGCTTCGGTCTCACCCTGGGTCCAGATCTGCTGGGGCTTGCCCGGCTCGGAGCCGTCGGGATTGATGAAATACAGGCCCTTGTCGGCCGTAATGGCAGCGCTCCCGCCCTTGGGCAGTTCGTTCGGCTTGGCCGTGTAGAGAATCTGGACGGAATAGGTTTCCTGCCGGGTGTAGGTTTTGGGCAGACGGACCGTCAGCAGCTGGCGGTTGGTGTACTCGTACTTGAGGGAATCCCGGGCAATCCGGCCGTTTTTGAGCGTATCGACCAGCAGAACCCCATGAATGGCGAAGCCTTTGGCGTCCAGTTCGAGCGTATTCTGGGGGTAGAAATACGGTTTCAGGTGGAGGGTGGCCACGCCCTGTACCCACTGCCGGTTCCAGTCGAACCGCAGATCCAGGTGGGTATGAATAAGGTCGTTTTTCAGCGTCCGGGACGGATTGTAAGGCCCTTTGCTGGTCACGGGATTGAACCGGCGGTCCTGAATGGCTCCGCCTGCCCCCTGCCCCCAGACCGTTCCCAGGCTCAGCAGCATCCAAACACTAACGATTCCGAAGCGAGTAAAGCTGTTTTTCATCATGCGCTACACAGTACCCAAGTAAACGAAACGAACCCCTGCCGTATTTTAGGCGGCCTGCCGCGCCGCCCGCCGGGCCGGAAACCAGGACACCAGAAAAGTGATCATCGCGACGATCCCGCCCGTCAGTACCAGGTCATCGACTTCCAGCTTGACGGGGTAGGCATCGATCAGGGCGCTTTCCATGCCCATCGACACCAGGCCGTACCGCTCCTGCAGCAGGCAGAGGATAATCCCCAGCACCAGCCCGGTCAGGGCGCCGCTCACCGCAATGATGGCGCCTTCGGTCAGGAAAATTCGCTGGATCAGCCCCGGTGTCGCGCCCATCGCCCGCAGGATCGATACATCCGCTTTTTTCTCGATGGCCAGCATCGACAGCGAGAAAAAGATATTCACCGAAGCCACCAGCACCAGGAACGACAGCGTCAGGGTTACAAACAGTTTTTCGATCCGGATCGCCCGGTACAGGTCGGTATTCAGGTCTTCCCGGTCCTGCACCCGGATCCCCTCGCCTAATTTGGCCTGGAGCGTCTCCTTGACGTCGGCCACGTTGACGCCGGGTTTGAGCTGTACCTCCAGCGCCGTGAGCTGATCGGGGGCGTAGCCGACCAGGCTGCGGGCGGCCTGCAGGGGAACGATGACGTAATTGTCGTATTTCTGCTCGATAAAGAAAACGCCACCGACGGTAAAGGCTTCCTGGTTGAAGGCGTTGGCCGACAGGGTTGTCAGGGTTGACCCGCCCTGCGGATAAAGCAGTTCCAGCGGGGTAAAGATGTCTTGAGGCGATATCAGCAGCGTATTCCGGACGCCTTCCGCCACGCTGGCGAACTGTACCCGTTCCTGCATCAGGCGAAGGCGCCCTTCGGTAAAGGCCGTATCCAGTTCCTTTCGGCGCAGGTAGGTTTCGTCGACGCCCTTCACGGTAATGACCATCTGGGCGTCCTCGTACCGGGCCAGGGCATTATCGGCGATGACCTGGGTGACATAGTCCACGCCCTCCGTCTGTTTCACCTGCGCCAGCAGCCGGGAGGCGTTCAGCAGCCGTTTCCCCTGAACGGGCGAAAGCGTCAGGTCCGCCTCAAAGGTCTTGAAGATCGTCCGGTTCAGTTCCTCCATCCCGTTAAACACCGACAGCACCACCCCCAGCGCCATGGTGCCCACGCCCACGCCGAGCATGGCCACCAGCGAGATCCAGTTGATAAAACTGCGCTTATGCCGGGAAAAAAAATACCGTCTTGCTATCCAGAGGGGGAGGTTCATGGGGCAGGGAATGAAGGAGTGAAGGAGTGAAGGATTGAAGGGTCTACAGTTCTTCTATGCGGGATCACCGTTGAACCTTCCATCCCTCAATCCTTCAATCCCTGTTCTTCGTCTTCCTCCGCCGGAGCCGGCGGGATCTCCAGGTTGGCGAACAGCGCGTCCATTTTGGCAGCGTATTCGGCCGTATCGTCCAGTAAAAAATTCAGTTCGGGAATGATCCGCAGCTGGTGCCGGATGCGGTCGGCCAGTTGCTGGCGGATGGTCCGTCCTTTTTCGCGGATGGCATCCAGCAGCAGACTTTTATTCTTGGTGGCCAGGAAGCTCAGGTATACCCGGGCAACGCTCAGGTCGGGGGTCACCCGTACGGTTGTGACCGTAATGAAGGCCCCGCCGAAGAGGTGCCGGGCGTCGCGCTGAAAGATTTCGCTTAAATCCTTTTGCAGCAACCGCGCCACTTTCTGTTGTCGTTTCGATTCCATCGTTGTACTCCGCTTAGCCGGGCAAATATCCGGCTTTTATTCGACTTGTTTGGACCGAATGCCGTAAATTCGTCCGGTCCTTGGTCGTTTTCATTAACCCGTAAGTGCCTTGCTGAGTTTTTTCCGCGTCAATACCGCCGCCCAGATCGTCAGTCTCCTCTTCCTGCTGCTGCTGATCCGCCTGCCGATGTTCCTCAACGCACCGCCGTTGCTGATACCGGAGCTGAACTGGATGCTGGTGGGGGAGCAGATCCACCAGGGTTACCAGCTGTACCGCGACATCTGGGACAGTCTCAGTCCGCTTTCGGCCCTGGTTTACTGGCTCATGGACGTGGCCTTTGGCCGTTCCCAACTGGCCTTTCACGTGGCCGGGACCGTCCTCGCCTTCGGCCAGGCGATGTATTTTAATTACGTGATGAACGTGCGGGACGTGTATCCGGACCGAAACTACATTCCCGGTCTGCTTTACATCCTCTTCCTGAACATGTCTTTCGACTGCAGTACGCTCTCGCCGGTGCTGATGTCGACGACCTTTATTCTGCTCGCTTTCGGGACGCTCATCAAGCAGATGGAGCGCCGCGGGGCCACCGACGAAGTGTTTGAAATTGGGTTTTACCTCAGCCTGGCTACGCTGTTTTACCTGCCGTCGGCCTTATTTATCATCTGGGCCGTTTTGTCGCTGCTACTCTACACCGGGGCCAGCTTCCGCCAGCATTCGCTATCGGTCTTCGGCTTTGTGTTTCCCATCCTGCTGACGGTCCTTTACTATTATCTCAACGATGCCCTCGACGATTTCAACCGCAACCTGCTTTCCTCGGTTTTCCGGGTCCGGCAGTACGCCCTGACCGATTTTCAGTCGCTGCTGGCCTCGCTCTTTCTGCCGATGGCAATGGGGGTACTGGGTTTTCTGACCCTTTTCCGGCAAACGACGCGGTACGTCAACTTCCAGCAGCGCTGCCAGCAAATCATGATGCTCTGGGCCGTGACGGCCATCCTGTCGGTGGTGCTGATGCCGTTCCTGGCGCCGATGATGTTCATCACCTTTGTGCCGGCCCTGGCCTTTTTCGCGGCCATTTACTTCCAGAGCTTCCGGAAAATCTGGATGGCCGAACTGCTCTTTCTGGGCGTTTTCGCCGGGATCCTGATCATGCTCATGCAGGGCGCCCTGAACCTGATCCCAAAGCTCGACCTGGGTCGGCTCACCTCGCTGCAGGTAAAGCCTTCGCCCATCAACCGGCAGGTGCAGCAGCAGAAAATTCTAGTGATTGGGGAGGACATCAGCGCCTACCGCAACAACCAGGTCGCCACGCCCTACCTCAACTGGGACCTGGCCAAGTACGACCTCCGTAACCTCGACGATTACGAAAGCGTCATCAGCGTCTACGACCACTTTCTCCGCGACCCTCCCCGCTACATCATCGACAAGGAAAACGTGGTCGAAAAACTCTTCCAGCGCATCCCCGCCCTGGCGGCCCGGTACGAACGGACCCGGCTGGAGGGGGTTTATCAGAGGAAGGATTGAAGGATTGAAGGATTGAAGGATTGTCTAGAGTCCTTCTTACCTCATTCCTTCAATCCTTCAATCCTTAACAACTTATCTTCCCCACCCGCCGCTCATGCCGGCCGCCTTCGAAGGCGGTGTCTAGGAAGGTTTGTACGCACTCGAGGGCGGCTTCGGGGCTGATGTAGCGCTCGGGCAGGCAAAGGACGTTGGCGTTGTTGTGCTGCCGGGCCAGGGCGGCCAGTTCCGGGAGCCAGCAGAGGGCCGCGCGGATACCGGCATGCTTGTTGGCGGTGATGGCCACTCCATTGCCGCTGCCGCAGACGAGGATGCCCTTTTCGAACCGGCCTGACTCCACAGCCTCCGCTACCGGATGCGCAAAATCCGGGTAATCGGCTGATTCTTCCGAATACGTGCCAAAATCCCGCACCTCGTACCCTTCTTTCTCCAGGTAAGCCACAATTTCCTGTTTATAGGCAAAACCGGCATGGTCGGCTCCGATCGCAATAGATGACTTCATATAGATTTATCCAGACAAATGAAACTTATCCGGCAAAGATACGTTATTAAGCTCCGGCCCCTTTCCCAAAATAGGGGTCAGCAACCGTATTTTTCCCCAACCAAGCGCTAAAAACCATATAAAGCGGCACAGGGCCATCACGGAAAAACAACCAAAAAGCTGGAATTGGGCGCGGCGGCTCAACGGCGAGTCACCGGCCTTCCTGCCCACATCACCTTAACATAGTAATACGTATGGAAGCTGAAAAAACCGTACAACGTTCCGAGATCCAGAACGTTACCCAAATTACCCGGGAACTACCCGAGCGCGACGAACTCCTCCTTACTGCCGACGAACAACGCATCAAAGAAGCCTTTCAGGACCGAAACTGGAACGAGATAAAAAGTGCCGACTCGTGGGTTATCTTCAAGGTCATGGCTGAATTCGTCGAAGGCTTTGATAAACTGGCCAAGATTGGTCCCTGCGTATCCATCTTCGGCTCCGCCCGAACCCGCCCCGACAACCCCTATTACCAGATGGCCGAGGAAATCGCCGCCAAGCTCGTCCGGCATGGCTACGGCGTCATTACCGGCGGTGGCCCCGGCATCATGGAAGCTGGCAACAAAGGTGCCTTTGAACAGGGTGGTAAATCCGTAGGTCTAAACATCAAACTCCCCTTCGAGCAAGAGAGCAACATCTACATTGACCCGGACAAAAACATCAACTTCGACTTTTTCTTCGTGCGGAAGGTGATGTTTGTCAAATACGCCCAGGGCTTTATCGTTCTGCCCGGCGGTTTCGGTACGCTCGATGAGCTGTTCGAATCGCTGACGCTGATCCAGACGAAAAAAATCGCCCGTTTCCCGATCGTACTCGTGGGCGGCACCTACTGGCAGGGCCTGATGGAATGGCTGGAAACGGTCATGCTGAACCAGGAAAGCAACATCAACCCCGAAGACCTCAAACTCGTCTCCATCGTCGATACCCCGACGGACGCGGTTCGGGTGATTGATGAGTTTTACAATAAGTACCTGCTTAAGCCGAACTTTTGATTAAGTAGGCAACAAAGGGACAAAGTGGCTGAGTGGCAATGCAGTTGGGGTAACCCGGCTCACGTTGCGACTTGGTCACTTTGTCATTTTAACCCCTTTCAAAATACCAAATACCCCCGAATCCGCTCAATCGTCTCCTCATCCAGCACCCGGATGTTGCGCAAATCGTCCACCGACCGATAAGCGCCGTGCTGCTCGCGGTAGCGGACCAGGAGCGTGGGCTGGCGCCGGGACAGGTAGGGATGGCGATCGAGCTCCTCGGCCGTGGCGGAATTGATGGGAATCGGCCGGACGGGGGTCTGGATACGCGCGTACTGGTGCAGGGCCTGGCGGGCCGTGCTGTCGAGCCCGTAGATCTGATCGAACTGCTCGGGACTCACAAAGCCCCCCAGGGCGTCGCGGAACTTCAGGATGCGCTGCGCCAGCCGCGAGCCGATGCCCCGAAGCCGGATAAGCTGGGTCGTATCCGCCGTATTGATATCGAAGGGCTGTTGCTCAGGACGGGCAGGGCGCTCCCATGACCGGTTTACCGCCTGCCGCTCCTGTACCTCTTCCCTCCCACTAAATGCCGGACTCACGCCGGCCGACTTCAGGACGATGAACGGTTCCAGTTCCGTGTAGAGTTGGGGCGGGAAGTCGTAGATCCGCCGCAAATCCTCCTTCCGCCGGAACTGGCCACCCTTCTGCCGGTACCGGTCAATGCGTTCAGCCAGCCAGCGGGGGACTCCCATGCGCTGCCAATCCGCTACACTGACCGTATTCGGATCAAAGGCAAACCGTTCTGCCGCCTGCGCTTTTTTACCAGCTCCGCTAAACGACGGGTCAAAGGCTGAATTTCCGGCCACCGGTTTGTCCGGCAGCGGGATACGGGCCAACAGACTATCGAGCATTCGCTGGTCAGCCTCCCGAACGGCCGCCGGTTCGTAGGTCAGCCAGCGAAAAAACAAGGGGAGCAGCAGGATCAGGAAAATAAGCCCCAGCAGCACCAGGAAACCCCGTGCTTCCCGGTGCGAAAAACCGAAATAATCCCGGATGCGGTCGAAAAATGAGTTGGCCTGCATAAACCGAATTGTCTATCCGGTTAGATGCACCACGCTGCCAAAGGTAACGCTGGCGGTAAGGAGGTTGCGGCGGAAATGTGGCGGTGCGTTTCACGGAATTTTTTTCTCGTAACCCATTGACGCTTCCTGTTATTAAGATTATGTTTGTTGAAAACATTAACATTTGGCCTGCCTGTCATAAAATGGCGTACCAGGCGCTGAACCAGCCTTTATCCCGCGCTACCACCATCCTCTATGAACAAACGCTTTACCGCACTTACGTTGCCCCTCCTGGCCACCGCTTTGCTGACCCAGGGGCAATCGATTACCACGCCTGCCAACACGCCCTTAAGCCTCAGCGGTGACTTATCGATCCCGGCTGGCCGGGGCCTGCAAGTGGGCTCCGCCACCTTCCTTCGGCTGCCCGCCGCCGGCTCCCGCAACATCGCCATCGGCGTGGGGGCGGCCAACAGCACTTCCACCGGCAAGGAAAACGTCATGCTCGGCGACTCGGCTGGCTTTGCCAACACCACCGCCAGCGGATCAGTCGCCGTGGGCCACCAGGCCGGCTTCCGCGTCAACGGGCCCAACAACGTCTTTCTGGGACGCAGCGCCGGCTTCGGTGCCTCTGGTTCCACCGCTAACAACAACGTAGCCATCGGCTCCTTTGCCGGCGGGGGCCTCACTACCGGCCAGTACAACCTATTCATGGGTAACGCCGCCGGGCAGCTCACCACCGTAGGACAAGGCAACGCCTTTATCGGTGACGGAGCGGGCTACAACAACCTGGGGGGTAACTTCAACCTTTACCTGGGGCAGTACGCCGGCTTTCGGGGCACTTCAGCCAACTTCAACGTGGCCATCGGCCAGCTGGCGGGGGTGGAGAACACCACCGGTGCCTACAACGTCTTTATCGGCCAGGATGCCGGGGTGAGCAATGCCAACCCGGGCCTGTCCTACGCCACGGCCATCGGGGCTGGGGCCCGCATAGCGGTATCAAACGCGGTGGTGCTGGGCCGGACCACCGATAATGTGGGTATCGGCACCACCTCGCCTCAAGCCAGGCTGCACCTGGTATCAGGTACCGCCAACACGTCGGGTTTGCGGCTGGGTAACCTCACCAGCGCTTCACCAGCTACGGCCACCAACCAGACCAAGTTTCTCTCCGTAGACGCCTCGGGCAACGTCATTCTGGCTTCCAGCAACAGCTCCACCCGCGAAGCGGCTGCGGCCTCAGGCTGGAGCCTGACGGGGGCCGGGCATCTGCAGAACGGCAATAGCGGCGGAGTGGTCATCGGCCCGGGCATCGCCAAAACGCCGGCAGGCTACCGGCTCTACGTCGCTGACGGCATCCTGACCGAAAAGGTGAAGGTGGCCATCAAGGACACCGGCGAATGGGCCGACTATGTCTTTGGCAAGAACTACCGGCTGCGGCCCCTGAACGAAGTGGAGCAGCACATCCAGCAGAAAGGCCATCTGCCGGGCATACCTTCGGCCCAGCAGGTGGTGGAAGAAGGAGTAGATCTGGGCAAGATGAACGCCAAACTGCTGGAGAAGGTCGAAGAGCTGACGCTGTATCTGATCGAGCAGCAGAAGCAGATTCAGCAATTGAAGGCAGAGAACGAAGCGATTCGTCAGCAATTGAAAAAATAACGTTTGACGCTTGACTGCTGACGTTTGACTTTTTTAGGAAAGTAAGTCCCGGGAAAGTCAAATGTCAAGAGTCAAACGTCAGGAGTCAGACCTCAAGGACCAAAGAAATCCATCCAAAGTCGAATAAATCGGCTGCGGATGGATTTCTTTTTATTTTTGCGCCACTATGGAAGCAACCCCCAAACAGCCTACAGCGGCCGGTGCACCGGCTACCTCGCTACAAGATATCATTGCCCACGCGAAAGAATACGGATTTGTATTCCCGTCGAGTGAAATTTACGACGGTCTCCAGGCCGTTTATGACTACGGTCAGAACGGGGTGGAACTGAAGAATAACCTCAAAACGCTGTGGTGGAAGGCGATGACGCAGCTCCACGACAATGTGGTGGGCATCGATGCGGCCATCTTCATGCACCCGCTGACCTGGAAAGCTTCCGGCCACGTCGACTCCTTCAACGACCCGATGATCGACAACCGGGATTCGAAGAAGCGCTACCGGGCCGACCAACTGCTGGAAGGCAAGGCCGAGCAGTACGCCAAGGCCGGCGATGAGGCGAAGGGCCATGCCCTGCTGGTCGAAATGGGGCGGCTGCTCGAGGCGGGGGATCTCAACGGGGTCCGCGACCTGATCATTGCGGAAGGCATCGTCTGCCCCATTTCGGGTACGGCCAACTGGACTGAAGTGCGCCAGTTCAACCTGATGTTCTCCACCCAGGTAGGATCGGTTGCCGAGGATGCCAGCCTGATTTACCTGCGGCCGGAAACCGCCCAGGGTATCTTCGTTAACTTCCTCAACGTGCAGAAAACGGGCCGCATGAAGGTTCCCTTCGGGATCGCCCAGATCGGGAAAGCCTTCCGGAACGAGATCGTGGCCCGGCAGTTCACCTTCCGGATGCGGGAATTCGAGCAGATGGAGATGCAGTACTTCGTCCGCCCCGGCACCGAAATGGAATGGTACGAAAAGTGGCGCGACACCCGCCTGGCGTTCCACAAAGCCGTGGGGCTGCCCGCCGAAAAACTAAAATTCCACATCCACGAGAAGCTGGCCCATTACGCCAATGCCGCCGTGGACATCGAATACGAATTCCCCTTTGGCTTCCGCGAGATTGAAGGCATCCACTCCCGGACCGACTTCGACCTCAAAAGCCACCAGGAGCTTTCCCGCAAAAAGCAGCAGTATTTCGACAACGACCTCGACCCCGCCACCGGCAAGCCCTACGGCAACTACATTCCCTACGTGGTCGAAACCTCCGTCGGGGCCGACCGCCTCTTCCTGGCGACCTTCTGCAACGCCTTTACCAAAGAAACCGTGGGCGAAGGCGAGAACCAGAAAGAGCGGACCTACCTGAAGCTGCACCCGGCCCTGGCCCCGGTGAAGGCCGCGGTGTTCCCGCTGGTGCGCAAGGACGGACTGCCCGAAAAAGCCGAACAGGTCGTCAAGGCCCTGCGGAGCGAATTCCGGGTCATTTACGAGGAGCGCGACGCCATCGGCAAACGCTACACCCGCCAGGACCTGATCGGTACGCCGTTCTGCATCGCCGTCGACCACCAGACCCTCGAGGACGATACGGTCACCATCCGGTTCCGCGACACCACCGAGCAGGAGCGCGTCCCCATCGCCGAGCTGAAGCAGCGGATCGGTCACGCGGTTTCCATGGAGCGGATTCTGGAGATGCTTTAAGTTTGCAGTTACCAAGGAGCAGAGTGCCACTTTCTACGCTGGCGCTCTGCTCCTTACCATCGTTGCAACGACGCCCATGCACCTCCACCAAACCACCCCAGTTCAGGCGCCGCTGCCGCGCGTTTGGGCGGGGTTTGATGAAACCTTGTTCCGGAAGCTCAGTCCGCCGTTTCCGCCGGTGACGGTGGTGCGTTTCGACGGCTGCCGGAAAGGCGATGTGGTGCAGTTGCGGCTCCATTTTTTGCTCTTTCGGCAAGACTGGACGAGCCTCATCACCGAGCAGCGGGAAACGCAGGACGAGATTTATTTTATCGACGAAGGGACCCGGCTTCCCTTTTTTCTTTCCTTCTGGCGGCACAAACACCGGCTGATCCGGCGCGGCGAGCAGACCGTGATTGCCGACGAGATTGAGTACCGAACCCCGGGCGGCTGGCTGACCGACTGCCTTCTTTACCCCTTCCTCTGGGCGCAGTTCGCCTACCGCAAGCCCGTCTACCGCCGGTATTTTGCAAATTAAGGACCCATAATTGCCGGTCACCCGCCCCGTGCTATTCCGAAAATTCGTTCTATTTTTGTCGGAATGCGGCACCCAATCAGCAAACCGTAAGCCCGCCCTCTCGGAATGAAACTACCCAATCTAACGACCCGGATTTTTCTGGGTATGGTACTCGGTATTCTTATCGGATACCTTTTTCCGGCCACGACTTCCGGCTTTTCGGGCACCGACCTGAGCATTTTGTCCAAGATTTTCCTGCGACTCATCAAAATGATCATCGGCCCGCTGGTCTTTGCCACGCTGGTGGTGGGAATTGCCAAGCTGGGCGACTTCAAGACCGTCGGCCGGATCGGGCTGAAAACGCTGGGCTACTTTTATTTCGCCACCATTCTATCGCTGGTGGTCGGCCTGCTGGTGGTCAACATCATGAAGCCGGGTGAGGTCATGAAACTGCCGCTGCCGCCCAAAGGCACCGATACGGGGGTTGAAGCCCAGCGACTGACCTTCGAGAATTTCATTACGCACATTTTCCCGACCAGCTTTGCCGAAGCCCTGGCCAACAACGAGATCCTGCAGATCGTGGTGTTCAGTATTTTCTTCGGCATCGCCGTGGGCTCCATCGGGGAGCAGGGCAAGATTGTCATCAAAGCCCTCGACGCCATCTCCCACGTGATGTTTAAGGTAACCGGCTACGTCATGGGCTTTGCGCCTTTCGGCGTCCTGGGGGCCATTGCCGCCGTCGTTGCCCAGCAGGGCCTGGGTATCCTGGCCGGGTACGCCTACCTCATCCTCTGCTTTTTCGGGGGGCTGCTGTTTTTTCTATTTGTCGTCCTCTGGGCGATCTGTCTGGTGACAGGTATTAATTACCTGAAATTACTGGGGCACGTCCGCAGCGCCATCATCCTGTCGTTCAGCACCGCCAGCTCGGAGGCCTCCTTTCCGCAGACCATCGAAGCCCTGCGCCGCTTCGGCTGTTCGGAACGGATTATTTCCTTTGTGCTGCCGCTGGGGTATTCCTTTAACCTCGACGGTTCGATGCTGTACATGACCTTCGCGACGGCTTTCATTGCCCAGGCGTACGGTGTTCCGCTCAATACGCAGCAGCAGATCACGATGATGCTGACGCTGATGATCACCTCGAAAGGCATCGCCGGGGTACCGCGCGCCTCGCTGGTCATCATCGCCGGTACGATGTCGCTCTTTAACCTGCCGATCGAAGGGCTGGCCCTCCTGCTGGGCATTGACCAGGTCCTGGATATGGGCCGCTCGGCGACGAGCGTTGCCGGCAATGCGGTCGCTACGGCCGTGATTTCCAAGTGGGAAGGCGAGCTGAGCCAGCCGGAGCCGGTCCTGGAAGCGTAACGAAAACACCGGAAAAAGCCCCTTTTTCAGGCGTTTTTTCCGGTGCTATTCCACCATAAAATAGTCTTTTTTTTAGCAGGCATTGACTTAATCAAAGTAAGTCAGTAGCTTGTCCCTTGCTTTTACAAGCAAGCCTAAACTAAGATGAGCTATTTATGGCACAGCAAGCAATTCTGGAGCCGGAACTGGCCTCGATCTTCGCGGATCACGTTCCGTTTCAGCTTCCCAACTCTGTCCGCAATTCGCTGGTGCATTATCTACCCTACGTACTGGCGTTGCTTTTGCCCCTCTCCCTGTTGATTTTAGTCTTTAGCGGCGGCCTGGCTCTCCTGGATGGCTTTGCCCTGCATCTGAAAAGCAGCCTTAGTCTGCTGGTCGGGGCGCTTAGCCTGGTCTGGGGCATGCTGGCCCTTCCCGGTCTCTTCCGTCGGACACGGCGGGGCTGGGCTACGCTCTACCGGGCTGAACTCCTCTACTGCCTTAGTGCGCTGATTGGCACCGACCTGGGCGGCCTGCTGCTGGTCTTTGTGCTGGGATTTTATCTTCTTTTTCAGATCAGGACCCATTATGCCTGATTTTTTCCTGGTTTCGGTTCGGACAGCCCCTGATGCTGATATCAGGGGCTTTTTTTGTCCCGCTAAAGCTGCCATTTGTGTATCTTACCGACGCTTTATCACAAACCCCACAAAGCCCACGTACGAAACCGTCATTTTCGGGGCTGTAAGCCTAAACGATTCCGCATGAACATTCTGGAAACGCACGACATCGTCAAGCAGTACGCCCAGCACCGGGCTCTGGACGGCGTCAGCATCAACATTCCCCGGGGCTGCATCTTCGGCCTGCTCGGACCCAACGGGGCCGGGAAAACCTCCCTGATCCGCATTATTAACCAGATTACGGCCCCTGATGAAGGGTATGTCCTGCTTGGTGGCGAGCAATTGCGTCCCGACCACATCAAACGGATCGGTTACCTGCCCGAGGAACGCGGCCTGTACAAAAAGATGAAGGTCGGCGAACAGCTGCTGTACCTGGCCCAGCTCAAAGGCCTCAAGGAGCGGCAGGCCATGGACAAGCTCAAGATCTGGTTTACCAAGTTTGACATCAAGCCCTGGTGGACCAAAAACGTCGAAGACCTTTCCAAAGGGATGCAGCAGAAAATTCAGTTCGTTGCTACCGTTCTCCACGAACCCGACCTGATCATTCTCGACGAGCCGTTCTCCGGTTTCGACCCCATCAACGCTAACCTGATCAAGGACGAAATCCTGGAGCTGAAGGAAAAAGGCAGTACCATCATTTTCTCGACCCACCGCATGGAATCGGTCGAGGAGCTTTGCGACAATATCGCCCTCATCAACCGCTCGCACAAAGTCCTCGACGGCCCCAAAAAAGCCATCAAGGAGCAGTACAAGACGCATACCTACCATGTCGAGTACCAGGGCGACCTGGCGAACCTGCACCCGAGCTTCGAAATCGTCAGTCAGAAGGCCCTGGAAGACGGCTTTACCCGGGTCGACGTCCGCATTCCGCCCGATGCCGCGGTGAACGACCTGGTCCGGGCCCTGGTCGATCAGGTAGCCGTCCGGCGCTTCGGCGAAAATATTCCCTCGATGAACGACATCTTCATTAAAGCGGTCGGGGAAGTACCTGCGACGTAAGGGATGAAATGGTTTGTTGGCTAAATGGCTGATTGGCTTCTGGAGTCATTCCCGCCATCTGACCAGTAAACAATCTGCCCATTCAACCACCGGGTCCTCCCCGCCTCTAAACCTATTTCCTGTTATGAACACAATCCTACTCATCATCCAACGCGAATACCTGGTCCGGGTCAAGAAAAAGTCGTTCATTATCATGACGATCCTGGGGCCGCTGCTGATTTTTGGCTTTTACGCACTGATCGGGCTGGTGGCCGTCAGCTCCATCGAGCAAAAGACGGTCGAGGTCGTCGACGAAAGCGGGCTGTTCAAAGACAAGCTGGCCAACACCAAGCAATTGCAGTTTACCTACCCGAATCAGTCATTTGCCGAGGCCAAGAAAGCCTTTGTCAAAAGCAAAACCGACGTTCTGGTCTACATTCCGGGCAACATCCTGGACAAGCCCAGGAGCCTGCAGCTCTACGCCGAAAAAGGGGTAAGCTTCGAGGTCAAGAGCGATATCGAAAACGCCATCGAGCGGGAAATCGAAAACATCAAGCTCACCCAGGCGGGCATTACGCGCCGGGTGCTGGAAGACGCCAAAGTGAAGGTCGATTCCGAAACCATCAGCCTGAGCGAAGAAGGCGAGAAGGAAAGCAGCGCCGGGGCTGCAGCCATCATCGGAGGAATCTGTGCATTCCTGATCTACCTCTCCGTTTTCATCTACGGAACGCAGGTGATGCGGGGCGTCATGGAAGAAAAAACCAACCGCATCGTCGAGGTCATCATTTCGTCGGTTAAGCCCTTCCAGCTAATGCTGGGTAAAATCATTGGTGTGGCGCTGGTGGGCCTGACGCAGTTCATGCTCTGGATCCTGCTGACGATCGGGCTCACCTCGGTTGGCGGCAGCCTGCTGGGCTCCAAACTGGCGTCCAAAGGCCGCGAGACCACCCAGCTCCAGCAGAACCTGAGCCCCGATCAGAAAGCCCTGCAGGCGGAACTGCGCAAGTCAGACAATCCCGTGGCGGGCGTCATGAAGGCTCTGAGCACGCTGAACATTCCGCTGATCATCGGCTGCTTTCTGTTTTACTTCCTGGGCGGGTACCTGATTTACAGCGCCCTGTTCGGGGCCGTCGGGGCGGCAGTCGATAACGAGACGGAAGTCCAGCAGTTCATGCTGCCCATTACGATGCCCGTGATTTTCTCCTTTATCATTGCCCAGTTTGTCCTCCGCGACCCGAACGGCAGCCTGGCGTTCTGGACCTCAATGATCCCCCTGACCTCTCCCATTATCATGATGGTCCGCGTTCCGATGGGCGTTCCGACCTGGGAGCTGATCCTGTCGATGGTCCTGCTGGTGCTGGGCTTTGTCGGCACGACCTGGCTGGCCGCTCGGATTTACCGGGTGGGAATCCTGATGTACGGCAAGAAGGTGACTTACAAGGAACTGTCGAAGTGGGTCTTCTATAAGGCATAAATGATTTATGGCTGACATCCGGCTCATCCGGGAAAAGATTGCCAAAGGCGAGAATGAATTTTCCGGACATGAGTTAAAAAACTAAAACTGCCCCCAAGAACAGATTTTGGGGGCGGTTTTTATTTCGGGCAATCTCCTGCTTTGGCTCCCGTTTTCGCCAGGCGTCCGCAGCCGATTTGATTACGGACTGCTGATTAATCCGCTGGTTGGTCATGGTGGATTGACAGGTGCCCCATCATAGGTTGCAGGTGGCCGACAGGGACATCGTGGAGGGCAGGGAGCGTATGCCGGGCGACATAGGAGGTTAGGAACATCCACAGCGGTCCGTCCTGCTCTACACGCTTACCTTGCGCCAGGTTGCCACGAACGGCTGCTGCTTGAATGGAAGGCAACAAACTCAGCATGCACAATCAAAAGCTCGCCTCACTGTTTAAAGTCAGTAAGCGTATTTCCATTATACCGATAAACGCCATCTGCGCCAAACCAGATACTACCATCATTCGCTACTAAAATTCCAAAAAGCATTCTTCCATTATTTGGATTTATTTCGGTAACAGTGGGCTTTCGGCTGGATAAAGTTTTTGCTTCATACCGGGAAAGTGCCCAACCTCTGGGAGTTTGTGAACTAGTCCAGATATTGCCTTGCTTATCTTCGTAGACATACCCAACAAAATCCTGTGTGAAATTGATAAAAGTACTGCCGTCATAGCGCCAAAGGCCATCGTCGCCACCCAGCCATATATTGCCTTTTTTATCTTCGATAATCGTACGAACATTTCTAAACGGTCGGCCCGCGTGAGTTATAATACTAATTGTCTTTCCGTCATAAATGCGGGCCATTCCTCGGGTGCCGAACCAGAACTTACCCGTTTTGTCCTCAACAATCGAATTGACATCATTATCGTCCTTATCAAAAGCTTCTTTTTCCGATGAACTATTTAAAAAACTTTCATTCATCTCATAATTGCGAAAGGTCGCCCCATCGTATCGGCTTGCGCCGGTTAGCGTACCAAACCATATATTTCCTGCTTTATCCTCATAAATAGCTATGACTTGGTTGTTGGCAAGCCCGTGCTCAGTTGTGAAGTGTTGAAAGGAGTTGCCATCGAAGTAGTACACCCCTGAACCTACCGAACTAAACCAGAAGTTACCTTTTCTATCTTCCAGCACTGAAAAGAAACGGGCGGAACTTACTGGGCTGGTAACATTAGTAAATGATTTCCCATCATAGCGAAAAACACCACCAAATGTTGCCAGCCAGATGTTGCCCTTTCGATCTTGCTTAATTGTGCGCGTGATATTGGGTGGCCCGTAGGAGGAGACCACTGCTTTTGTTTGGGCTTTAACCGTGTCTTTTGGCAAGTTAGTACTAGCCTGGCCTTTGCAGGAAGGATAACCTATAAACAACCAGAGTATAGAAAATACGAGTCTGTGCTTAACTAACTTTGGCTGGCCTTTCCATGGGTTAATACTATTGAGCATATGCTGGTTTAATTTTTTGCCAACTCACTTAACCTATTCAATAAAGAAACCTCATTCAAACGCTGGCCAATGTGGTGCGCAGTATTTTCTTGCATTTACAAGAGAAAAGGCCACGCCTTACTAAAGTCTGCAAAATTGTTTGGATTTTGCCTACACCAGTTCTGCAGCTGGTGTATATAATCCAAGTTTACAAAGTTAAGCTGAGAAAACTCTACCTGGTTGAGCTTATTTTGAATATCAAATGAAATAATCACAAAATCGTGGGGGATCTCAATATTATCAAACTCTGCGAGGGCCGTCACTGTACCAATTTGATGATAAGGAGACAATCGGTAAAAGCCAAGCTTCCCTTCCCTAATCAATCCTATGGCTTCTAAATGCCGATCCTCAAGGAATGCACCCCGAATGTTCTCCTTCTTTGCAAAATAGGGCCTGGAGAAGCAAAAATTTTCCCTTACGACAATAGAGAGCGAAGTCGGAATCTCACTTAAGTCATCGGTTACGGCTACCTGCGGTGTTTTTGCTCCTTCAGCTACAACAATGCTCCCTTTTACAATTCTGTCTAACTCCTTTTCTCCCAATACCATAAACGAAGAGGCTGTTGGTTAGATGTGGCTAAACCAACCAAATACACAAAACTATCGATACCCGACGAAAGGTTACTTTTTTGCCCTAACGAACGGTTATTTGTTATTAAATCATAAAAACTTGTTAATTTTTCAAGCCTTTTTTCAAAATTTATAGCAAAAAACTAAAAACTACCTTCAGGTAAGCGCCTTAAATATAAAAAGCCCGGCACCATCGGCACCAGGCTTTACCTGCAGGATAAACCACTCTAAACTTAAGCCACTTGATACAACTCTAAAGAGACGCGACATCCCCCCATATACCGCAGTCGATCCTCGTAGCCGTTGTAACCGCCGTTGATCCGGCACGTTATCGAAGGCCACGCCCCTTAAAGCTGACACCATCGCCCGGGCGGGGGCTGCCCAGATCAACGCGGCCCTTGCAAACCCGGCTGCTGGCCGCCTCCAACACCCGGATCATGCGGATGCTTTCGTGGAGGATCTGCGCCAGAAAATGCGCCAGCCCGCAGCAGTTTCAATTTCTGAAGCCCCCGCAGAATGCCACCATTCTGCGTGCTATCGTAGCAGGCGAAGCTCTGACAGACTCCGACATCCTGCTCCTGATGAGCATAAAAACCAGGTCGTTCTGCCCCCAAATTCGCCCCCAGGAATCCAGAAGAGGCCAATTTGTAACGTACTGGTCCTTCTGATTTTAACAAACTTTAAGACCCGTCCCCGCCCCGGACGGGTTTTTTCTTGCTAATTTTGGGAAATGTTTCACGGCTATACCGCTGAAAAATCTGATGCAAACTACCAAAGGAACTGATTCCGCCGCCTCCGCGCGGGCGGGAACCAACCCGACCATGACACCCTTCCGCCGCCTGAATACCCTGACGGGCTGGGTCGTTTTTGCCGTGGCACTATTGACCTATACCGCCACGGTCGAACGGACGGCCAGCTTCTGGGACTGCGGCGAGTTCATAGCCTGTTCGTATAAACTGCAGGTACCGCACCCGCCCGGCGCGCCGTTTTTCCTGCTGATCGGGCGGCTCTTTTCGCTGCTCTCGTTTGGCGACGTGACCAAAGTGGCCTACTGGGTCAACATGGTTTCCGTCGTGGCCAGCGCCTTTACGATCCTCTTTCTCTTCTGGACCATCACCCGCCTTGGCCGGAAACTGATCGGCAAATCGATGGAGGAAATGACGACCAATGACACCATCCAGGTCCTGGCCGCGGGTGGCGTCGGTGCGCTGGCGTATACCTTCTCGGATTCGTTCTGGTTCTCGGCGGTCGAGGCCGAAGTATACGGGCTATCGTCCTTCTTCACAGCCATCGTCGTCTGGGCAGCCTTCCGCTGGGAGGAGATCGAAGACGAAGCGGCGGCCAACCGCTGGATTATCTTTATTGCCTACCTGACGGGGCTTTCCATCGGTGTTCACCTGCTGAACCTGGTAGCGCTGCCCGCTCTGGCGCTGATCTACTATTTCAAGAAAAAGCAAAAGACCTCGTTCTGGGGCGGCGTTATCGCTTTCGGCGTCGGGATGGTAATCCTGGGCATTATCAATGCCGGCATCATTCCGGGCCTGCCGAGCATGGCCTTTGCCCTGGAACGGCTGTTTGTCAACACCTTCGGTCTGCCGTTCGCTTCCGGAACGATCTTCTTTACGGTGGCCTTCCTGGGGGCGCTGGCCTACGGCATCTACTGGTCGGCCCGCAAGGGCAAAGTCGCCCTGAACGTCAGCCTGCTGGCCCTGGCCTTCCTGCTGATCGGGTACGCCTCGTACGTCCAGGTACTGGTTCGTTCGAACTACAACCCGCCGATTAACGAGAACAACCCGAGCGACGCGCTGAACTTCCTCTCCTACCTCAAGCGGGAGCAGTACGGCAGCCGTTCGCTGATCTACGGACCGGTCTTCACGGCCCGCCCCGTCGACCAGAAGCAGGGGGATCCGGTTTACCGCAAACAGGGAGGTAAGTATGTCGTGTACGACCACCGGCCGGTTTACGTCTACGAACCGGGTCAGGAGATTCTCTTCCCGCGGGTCTACAGCACCCAGCCGGGCCACGCCCAGCTCTACCAGCAGATGCTGAACATCCCGGAAGGCAAGAAGCCGACCATGGGCGATAACCTGCAGTTCTTCTTCCAGCACCAGCTGGGGCATATGTACTGGCGCTATTTCATGTGGAATTTCGCGGGCCGGGAAAGCGACCAGGAAGGCGCGGGCTACCTGCTGCCCTGGTCGAGCAATGCCGGCGTGCCGGATCATGTCGCCCAGAACAAAGCCCGGGACAACTTCTACATGCTCCCGTTTATCCTGGGGCTGTTCGGGCTAATGTTCCAGTACTTCCGCCGGCCGAAAGACTTCCTGGTGACGGGGCTGCTCTTCCTCTTCACGGGGGTGGCGCTGGTGGTCTTTTTGAACTCCCCGCCCCAGGAACCCCGCGAACGGGATTACATCTACGTTGGATCCTTTTATTTCTTTGCGATCTGGATCGGACTGGGCGTGATGGCCTTCGTGGACGGTTTCCGGTCCTACATCAAAAACGAACGGCTGCGCGTGGGGCTCTTCAGCGGCCTCTTCCTGCTGGTCCCGCTCCTGATGGGGGCCAGGAGCTGGGATAACCACGACCGCTCGGACCGCTACCATTCGGTCGACTTCGCCAAGAACCTGCTGAACTCCTGCGCCCCGAACGCCATTCTCTTCGTCGGAGGCGATAACGACACCTTCCCGCTCTGGTACGTGCAGGAAGTGGAAGGCTTCCGCCGTGACGTCCGCGTCTGTAACCTCAGCCTGCTGGGCACCGAATGGTACATCCAGCAGATGAAGCGGAAGACCTACGAGTCGGAAGCGCTGCCGGTTTCGCTCGACATGGCGCAGTTTGATCAGGGCAAGAACGACATCATTCCGTTCTACGAAATCCCGGCCGTCAAGAACGGCATCAACCTGAAGGAGTACATCGGCCTGGTGAAGCAGAACAACCCGGCCATTCAGGTGCCCCTGACTTCGGGCGAGATGACGAACATCCTGCCGTCGTCGGTCTTTTTCCTGCCGGTCGACAAAGCCGCCGTGCAGAAGGCCGGCTTCGTGCCGCAGAACCTGCTGCCGATGGTGAAGGATACCATCAGCTGGACGATCGGCAAGAACGATCTCTACAAGCCGGATCTGATCATGCTCGACATCATCGCCAACAACAACTGGCAGCGGCCGGTCTACTTCTCGACCACCCTGGCCCAGTCGAACTACCTCAGCCTGAAGGACCACATGCAGCTGGAAGGCTACGCCTACCGCCTCATGCCGGTGCAGGTGCCGGGCGCTTCCGACGGGTTTGTGAACTCGGAGGTGATGTATGACGTGATGATGAACAAGACGTTCTGGCGCGAGCTGAACAACCCGGATACGTACTACGACGATACCTACAAGGGTTCGCCGGTGATCTCCGCCCGGATCGCGTTCCTGCGGCTGGCCGACCAGCTCATCCGCGAAGGCAAGAAGGATCGGGCGAAGGCCGTCCTGAACCGCTCCCTGGAAGTTATCCCCGACAAAAGCATTCCGTTTGACCAGATTTCGACCAACTACGTGCGCTTGCTGATCGAAGTGGGCGATACGGCGAAAGCGAAGGAAGTGGCCGACACGATTGCCAGGCGGGCCGACCAGACGCTGACCTACATCAAACGCAATGGCGGGGCTATGGGCAACGAAGCCAATATCGAACTCTACAACCTGCAGACGATCGTCAACGCCTTCCGCGAGACGAAAAACGAGGCCCAGGCCAAACAGTACGATACCATCTTCCAGAAGCACCTCAATGCCCTGGGATGATCAGTGAACACTCAAAAGGGAAAGCCCGGCCGGTATTGGTCGGGCTTTTTTGCCTATGTGGATCAGAAATGCCTTCCGGCCAAGCCCGTGGGAAACCCCTTTGCCGGCTGCGCGGTTACCATCGTAAACCAACGCCAACTTCATGGAAACCGCCCATGCTCTCGACCCCGTTTTTCGCGATGCCCTCCTGGCCCTGGTTGCCCAGCGGAAGTACGTCCGGGTCTTTTACTTCACGGATCTGCACGAATTCATGTCCGAAACCGCCATTCTGAAAGGCATCCATACGGAAGCAGACGGGGAGTATGCGGAACTGGCGACGGGTACGCTGATCCGCCTCGACCGGCTCGTCAACGTCGACGGCATCCAGTCGCCGGGGCACTCCGATTTCGAGACGTGTATTGCCTGCCGGTAAGGATTTCCGATCTTGCCGAAAACGGCTTTACCCTACCGGAACCATGAAAAAAAGTGCCGCTTTTCTGGCGGGCGTCCTGGTCCTGAGCGCCTGTGACAACTTTCTGTCCCAACCCAGAACGGTCTGCTACGACTGCCTGACGGAAACCTACAACCCGAAAACGCAGGCCACCCTTTCTTCAAGCCGGAAAACCATCTGCAACGAAGCCGAAAAAGCGGCCTACGAGAAGGAAAATAATGGTGTTAAGTACCCATCCGGCCCCCAGGGAACCGCTACGGGCTACCGAACCAGCTGTACGATTAAGCCATAATTGGTTTAGGGTTTATTGTTTAGGGTTGCCTGCCACGTCGGCCTCTCCAGGTCGTCAGCTTTCGGCAAACTATAAACCATAAACTCTTAATTTCTGAAGACCGAGGTTCGCGCACCGCGGTTGAGCCTGGGCCAGGCTTTGCAGCCATAGAAACCGGCGCCCCATTCGACTAAGCAGGCAGATAGATCCAGAAGGAAGACCCTTTGCCCGGGCGGCTGCTGGCTGTCAGGTAGCCGTGGTGGTTTTCAACGACCCGTTTACAAATCGCCAGGCCGATTCCCGTGCCGGCATAACTCGTTTTCCCGTGCAGGCGCTGGAAAAGCGTAAAGATCCGGTCGAGGTATTTTTCGTCGAAGCCGATGCCGTTGTCGCTCACCTCGATGCGGTGGTAGCGGGCCTCAGCGGGCAGTCCCGTCCCTTCGGGTAAGGCCTCACCGGTTACAGTCTGGGCCCGGATGACTACCCGGGGCGCTACGCCCGGGCGATGAAACTTGAGCGCGTTGGTGATGAGGTTGGTCATCAGCTGGTGCAGCTGGGAGCGGTCCCCGGAGAGCCGGGGCAAGTGGCCCAGTTCAACCTGTCCGCCGCTTTCGGCCAGCCGGAGCTCCAGGTCGTGGAGCACGCCCCGGGCGATCGCCTCCAGATCGACCTGGTGGAGCCTGGGGGCATGGTTGGAGATGCGGCTGAAGGCCAGCAGATCGTGGATCAGCGACGACATCCGGCGGGAAGCCGTCTGCATGCGCTGAATCAGGTCCAGCCCGGATTCACCCAGTTGTGAACCATGCCGTTCCGAGAGGATATCACCGAAGGACAGAATTTTGCGCAGCGGTTCCTGCAGGTCGTGGGAGGCGATGTACGCAAACTGTTTCAGGTTATCGTTGGAGCGCAACAGATCCCGGTTGCTGCGTTCCAGCGCCTGGGTCTGCACCTGCTGCGTCATTTCAGCCTCTTTCAAGGCCGTTACGTCCAGGAAGGTCAGCAGCACGCCCTCGCCTACCTTGGTGTAATGGTAATCGAACCAGGCCCTGATTCCAAAGGAGTCATATTCCCCAATGTATTGTTTGGACTGTCCCGTCCGACAGACCTCGACCAGGTCCGTAAATAGCTCAAGCTGCTGCCAGCCCGGGAAAACATCGCCTATCCGATGGCCTTCCATTTCCTGGATGGCTTTACCAACGATGTCCGCGTTGGTTTTGTTGGTCATTCGGTAGATGAACTCGACAATCCGACCCGACTCATCATAGATGGGATCGACCAGAATCAAACCGGCCGGCGAATGATCGATAACCGTCCGGAGCAGCAACTGCTGCTGCCGAAGCTGTTCTTCGGCCTTCTTTCGCTCGCTGATGTCAATGGAGGCGTAAATGAACCGCTCACCCTCCCAGCGCGCTTTCTGCAGCAGGGTTCCCTCAAAACCATCACCCTGGTGATCGATTTCGTTTTCGAGCATTTCCCCCGTCCGCTTGGCCTGGAATATAGCCGTGAACGGATTGCTGGCCATCAGGCCCGGGAAGGATTCACTAAAGGTCCGGCCCACAAGCTCGCTTACCGGCCGGCCCAACTGACGGGCAGCCATTTCGTTCACGCGCTGAAAGCGCAGATCGGTCAGGTTTCCGGCCTCGTCGTATACGGACTCGTGGACCACCAGGCTAAGGGGCGCCACCGAAAAGATGCCCTCCAGTACCTGGGCCTGTTCGCGGTGGGCGCGCTCGGCCTCCTTCAGCGAGGAGATATCGATAAAGCTCAGGGTTACGCCCCGGTCGTCGAAGCGCTTGGCAGAGATGTAAAACCAGCCGGCTACTTGATCATGCGGATAGTACACTTCGGCCTGAAACGGCTTTCCGGTCTCAAACACCCGCACATAGGCATCAAACAGGCCACATTCGTGAATGCCCGGGAAGTAGGCATCCCAGGGCTGGCCCTGCATCGCCTCCGGCGTGGAACCGGCCAGCCGGGCCACTACTGAATTGGCGTGCAGGACCCGGAGGTCGGTTACCATGCCCTGCTCGTCTCGGATGGCTTCGAGCGTCAGCAGACTGGCCACCGATCCTTCCAGGATGCTGCTCAGCAAGACCTGATGGCGGCGCGCCTGTTCTTCCGAACGCTTGAGTTCGTGAATGTCGAGGTAATCGACCAGCAGCTCATTCCCGAAGCGCTTAACGGAAATATCGAACCAGCGATCCAGCCCGTCGCCCGCGTAATAAAACTCAAACCGCTCGGCGGCGCTGCGCTGGTAGACATCGATGATTCGTTCAGCAAACCCGTTGCTCCGGTAGGTCGGAAACGCATCGCTGGCCCGCTGGCCCCGCAAATCCCGGGGCGTAAGTCCGGCCAGGTCGGCGAAGGCCTGGTTGCAGTCGGTAAAGAAAAAGTCGACGATCCGGTCGGTCATCTCCCCGCACGGACCCATGGCGTATTCCGGACTAACGATAAAAAGGCCGGTCTGGGTCGTATCCAGCACCGCCCGCAGGCGGCTATCGGTATGCGACGGATCCACCGGATTCATCCCGTATCCGGGGGTCGGATCGAAGGACACGGTCACCCCATCCCCCAGGGGCGACACCAGAAACCGGAACCAGCGGGTGCTGGAACGGCCCGGCAGGTCGATCGCCTGTTCTACCTGGCGGGGTTTCTGGGTGCGCAACACCCGTTCAAAAACAGAAGGCAGGTACGGTGACCAGCAGGCTCCCATGACTTCCTTCCAGGTTCGCCCGGTGGCACCGGTTAAGTGTAGGTAAGATTCGGCCTGGGAGTTGACCAGTGCCAGCCGAAAGTCAACAATCCGGTCGGCCTCGTCCCGAACGGTTGCGTCACGGACGGCGCTTAAGACCAGCGTGCCGCTCAGCGAACCGTTAAGAACCGTCAGTAAGTCGGCCGCGGAAAGTCCGGCGCCGAATGCTGTCTGATAAATCATGGGTGTGAATACGAACGTTACATCGGCGGCCCGGGCGAAGCCAGCCAATATCAATTAGTTCCATAGACAAACTAACCTGTCATTAAAGGTAACGTTCCAACCCTGGCGACAATTTCCTGCCCCGGTTAAACTTCCATTAAATTCAGCGACTTCCGGTACGAATAAGAAAATCCATTTGGATTCTGGGGATTAAAGCGGGAAACGCGCATTCCGGGGGAGGATTTCCCGCCAGCATCCGGGCCAAAGGCGCAGTCGCAGCGGGGGTGGCCGTCCGGCCTGATTAGGTGATCGCCCCGGTCGGCCCGGTCCTATAAAAAGAGAAAACCTTCCCGAGCGGCAGGAAGGTTTTTGAAAAGGCATTTGGCACCTAAACGACCGGGGCATTCGCCGGAAGTGCCTAAGCGTACGCTTCATGAACGGCCGGATGAGGGTCGCTTGCGGCGGACTCCGCCTGCGGACAAGGCAGGGCAAAATAGCGTTTCAATCCCTGTATGGGCTGTTCCAGGTATCGCCAGGAAATCCAGGCCACCACCACCAGCAGCAGCGTATCCTCCAGTTTAAAGAACAGGTAGCTTTCCTTAAGCGCCTGGGGAAGATGCCGATTCAGCGGTTCCAGTAACGGATACGTGTATAGGCCGACGGTAATGTGGTACAAATAAAGGCTGTAACTGATCTTGCCCAGAAACAGCAGCACGCTATTGTTGAACAGGGTCGAGAGCGCGTACCGGCCGGACCGGGCTTTTACCAGGAAGAAGCCGATCAGCCAGGCCGTCAAAAGGGCTACCAGGGTACGACCCGACAGCGGCAAGGGCAGGTTGTGCGCGTACTGGAAGTAAATCCCGGCTCCGCAGGCCAGCGCCACCCATTTTCCCCAACGGATCATCCGGGCGAGCCAAGGTTTCCGCCGATCGTCTATCCAGGCCAGCAGCGCACCGATGCCCAGGGTATCCAGCACCGTTGGTGTCAGGATGCGCGCAAACTCATTGTCCGGCATAAGCCGCTGGCTCACCAGGCCAATGCCGATAAAGGCCAGAATACCGGTCAAAAGGTGCCTGTGGGGCAGAAACAGCATCAGCAGGGGCCATACCAGGTAAAACTGCTGTTCCACGCCCATCGACCAGAGGTGGGCCAGGAAGCCCCACTCCTGGTTCTGGTAAATATCAAAGTTGGCCCCGAAAAACAGGTAGCTCCAGTAGCCCGCTGAGGTCAGCGCATCTTCATACAGCAGGTACATTACCAGGATTGTCAGGTAGTAGGCGGGGTAAATCCGCAGCGCCCGTTTGACAAAGAAATTCCTGTAAACGACCCAGGGGCTGATGCCGGCGGCCTCGGCTTTTGCCCGGTCGCCCAGGAGGATTTTGGTTACCAGAAATCCGCTGATGGTGAAGAAAATGTTGGGCGCATCAATCGCCGTGGCCAGATGATACCCAAGGGTGTCCTTCGGCGCCCAGTGATGGGTGATGACCGATAGAATGGCTAATGCCCGTAGGGCATCTAGTTCCCGGATGTAAGTTCTCATAGGTAAGGCTAGCTAATCGGCTCTATTCCGGTGTCGCCTACCGAATAGATCGAGCAATTGCCTTACCTGAACAAATTGTCATCCAAGCCGGCCAGAGAAAGCTTAGAATATTCTTAGAAAATCATTAGATAATGCCTAAGGTCGGACCGGTATAACAGACTAAGCATTTTGTACTATAATACTAGTTTGTCTACTAGTGAGTTACATCGGCTTACCGTTGGGACTTCCCGCGCCGGACCGGTACCGGCCGGATGGCGGCTTCACGCTGTTGCAAGGCTTTTTCGTAGGCCTGTTGCCATTGCTTTTCCGGTATCTGATGCTGTGACGCCTTGGTGACCTGGACCAGTTCCTCTTCGGATTCGGATCGTTTCCGTTTTATGAAACGAAATTCCAATTTTGAGCCAGCCGGTGACTCCAAGACCATGACGATGCCAACTTCCTGGGTTTCCGGGTGCTCCTCAGCGCGGAAATAGGTCATCGATCCGTCTACTTCCTGGCGTTTAGCGTAATAGATCATAGTCAATCAGGTGCCATTTGGGCTTCCCGGGCATACCCGCTATCGCATTAGATTACCCTAACAGCGGCCATGAACCCGGTAGGTGGGCAGGGAAGGGCTTCATAAACCCATCGCTGCTGATCCTGGTGTGAAGATGAGTCAAATCACTATCCACTATGATCAAATGTGCATTAGAAAATAATTAAAAATCCTCATCGTCTGAAAAAACACTTTTTGCAAACGCTTCCCCGGCTACCTGCTAATCATTAATTGCATTTTTTCTGGTTTCTACACTTGCAAAGCCGGTTCATTCGCCACATCCTCCGATCCGCCGGAAACCCGGCCGTATGCGCCAAAGCTGCCGAGGTGGGTGAAGACCCGGAACGAAGGCTTCGGCATGACGGTACGACTTACGTCTTTTTGCCCCGGAAGCCAACGGCCTGAACTTAACCCAGTCCTCACTCGTTAACCGGGACCACACTATCTGAATAATAGTTGCTTATGAGTCAATCGACGGCTAGTGGCCGCACTAATTTTACCAACTCCTCCCTGCTGGTGGTTGAGGATCGCGACGATCAATGGGTCATTATCGAAGCAGCCCTCCAGCAAACCTTGCCGGAAGTTAAACGGCACCGGACCACCGGCCGCCTGGAGACCCTCGAATACCTCCTGTCCGCCCTCAGGGCCGGGGAAGCGCTGCCCAGCCTGATCCTGCTGGACCTATACCTGCCTTACCGGGAAACCGGCCTCGACTTGCTCTATGAGCTTAAAAACGCTGACTCGTCCTTTGCCCACCTTCCCGTGGTGGTCCTCAGCGGCTCCGAAGACAGCACCGATATTGAGGATACCTACCAGAATGGCTGCACTTCGTACGTGATCAAACCCCTGGCTTACCAGGGTTGGGTGGATTACTTAGAACTGCTGCGGAATTACTGGTGGGAAACGGTTACCCTGCCCCGGGACCGGTATTTTCTCTGATCAGAAGCACGGCCGGGCAACCGTTTCAGGCCAATTTTCGCACGAAAGGTATGCTTTGGCGAAAAAAGGCAGGGCGGCTGGTTCTGGACCGCCATAAAAAAAGAGGCCAGGCAGATCTGCCTGGCCTCCCTGTTTTTCTCAGCCGTGAAAAAAAATGACGCCCTTTTGATTATCAGCGCTTTAATCCATACTTTTTGACCTGAGATACAAATAGGGAACATTTTTGGTGTTTTTTCCCCGAAAATGCCCCCCATGCTCGACCGTTACCTTCTCCTGGCTCATGCGTCTTACCGGAAAAACTCCAGCCATCAACCAGCCAGACACCTCCACCAAATAGAAACAGCTCGCCTCCCTGCTCCGTAAGCATGAAAGCGGCCTCATCAGCCAGGAAGATTACAACGCCCGGAAGAAACCAAACCCATCTGGTGCCGGCTTGACTGGAAGCTCGGCATAAGTCGCAACGGGCGTACGCGACTGGACCGGAGGAGGGTAGGCCTCATTCCCTTGGCAAGTCTAACAGTTGGTGGCAAATCGTCGTCACCAGTTGCCGAAGAGGACCAAGCTCCAGGGGCTTGACCCAAAACCAATGGGCACCGGCCTGGTGAATGGCCTGGACTTCCTGGGGCGATGCCCCACTGCTCACCACGACGACCGGAACCGCCAGCCAGTCGGCTTCCTCCCGGCTCACAGTTATTGTTTCCAAACAGAGCACCATGTTGAGGGTAACCGTATAATGCACGTCTGAGGGCCTTGTTTGTCGGCGTAAACCCAGCTGGCTTAAGCGGATCGTCACCCCATGCGGTTGGTTTACCGTTTTGTTAAGCTTTTTTGCCAGCTGTGCTTGAGAGATACGGTCTTTATGATTCCCGTGTATTTTTGTCAAAACGGTACCCTTTATGTCGATCGCTTCCCGGTTTGCCCCCTGGTCAGTCTTACTTATCGTACTGGGTGCCTGGACCGCTCAAGCCCAGTCTCCGACCTTTCGCGGCCAGGTAACAGACTCCAAAAGCCGACAACCGGTGCCTTTTGCCACCGTTTCCCTGTGGCGTGCCGATTCGGTCCTGCTGACGGGTACAACAACGGATGAAGCTGGTGCATTCACCCTAGTTGGCACTAACCAAACCCCGGCCTATGTCCAGGTGCAGTTGTTAGGCTACCAGACCGCTCGACAGTCTCTTGCGGTACCGGCTGGTCAATCCGTGATTAGCCTACCACAGATCGGGCTGACGCCGAACGAAGTAGTCCTAAAGGAGGTCGTCGTGCGGGGTCAACAAGCCACGCAAACGGTTGGACTTGATAAACAGACCTTCTCCACCAAGCAGTTCCAGAATACGGCTGGAGGGACCGGGCTGGATCTACTCAAACGCCTGCCCGCCATTACGGTCAACACGGAAGGAGCCCTTAACCTGCGCGGTAGTGAAAACGTACTCGTGCTCATCAATGGCAAACCCACCACCCGTACAGCCGCTGATGTGCTGGCCCAACTGGCCGCGAACCAGATTGAGCAGGTCGAAATCAGTACCTCACCTTCGGCCAGATATGACAGCGACGGGAAGGCCGGCATCATCAACATCATCACAAAACAGGATGTTGGCCAAGGCTGGGGACTCACCCTCAATGGCTTGGTGGGCGGAGCTGAACCACCTCGCTACGGGGCGGATGCCACCTTAACGTATACCGCTAAACGCTGGAGTACCTACGTAGCCGGGGATTACCGGCGTTATGACATAGATGGCTACCGGGTTGGGGTCGTGCGCACCCTGCACCAGGATACATTGACGTACTTGCCTTCGGCCGGGGTACGCAATTGGCAGGATTGGCAGTATGGGTTCCGGGCTGGGGCTACCCTTACCCCCAACACTCGGTCAGTGCTGAACCTGGGCTACTACGGCGGCTACAAGCGAACTGACCGCATTGCCAATCTGCACTACGTGGATTATGTCCGTTCTAGCCCACCCTTGAATCTCTACGGGATGACCTCTGGTGAGCCGCTCCGCCGGTTCTACAATCAGAACCTGTTTAGTCGGACCGGTTCGTTTCAAACGCTCAATGCCGATTACACGCGCAACTTCATGGATAAGAGCAAGTTGACCCTACTGGGCCTCTACGAGTACTCGGTACTGGGTGGTCCGTTGCGCAACAGTGATCAGGTCGAGGGCACCGAACTGGTGACCCTAAAGGAACGTTCCGACGAGCGTAGTCCGCTCACGGCTTGGCGAGCTCAACTCGACTGGACCAAACCCCTTTCCGGGGGTCAGCGCCTGGAGGCGGGTTATCAATGGCGACGGGTAGACTACCAGGGCGACTTTCACTTCGAGCGGTTGAACCTGGCCACGGGCCAATGGGCTACGGACCCCGCATTTGCCGACCAGTTAAGGCTGACCCAACAGGTGCACGGGGGGTATGTGCAGTGGGCCAGAGATGGGAAACGGGTGTCCTACCAAACAGGCTTGCGATTGGAGACGACAGATCGTAGCCTTTCGCATCAGGCGGGAACTGAGCCTTATACTTACAAGGCCGTCAACCTGTTCCCTTCCGCCCAGGCGTTGTGGAAGCTGTCGGCGACCCAGACGCTGCGGGTAGGCTACAACCGCCGCATGGATCGGCCGATGGCGAAAGCCCTCTCGCCTTTTCGTAATCACCGTCACGCTGAGGCCATTGAGTTGGGTGATCCCAGCCTGAGGCCCGAACTGAGCGATGTCGTGGAAGCCGCCTATAGCCAGTCATGGCAGCGGTTGGCGCTCAGTGTGACGGCTTACCTGAACCGCACTCAGGATCGGGTCTTCCGGGTCAATGCTCCCTATAGCCGCATCACCCTGCTACGGGTATACACCAACGCTGGCCAGGCTACCTCCGTTGGCAGTGAGTTTTCGCTGGATTACAAGCCTTTGCCCTGGTGGCGCTTTTACGCATCGGGGAACCTCTACCGCTTGAGCATTGTCGGCTCGTACCTGGGCCTACCCGTGGACCAGCAAAGTGTGAACTACAACCTTAACGCCAACACCACGCTGGAGCTAGGCAAGAAGCTCCGGTTTCAGTACGACATCTCGTACGTATCGCGCACGGTTACGGCTCAGGGCGTTGACTCGGATCTGTTGCTGTCCAATGCGGGCCTAAAATACACACTGGGCAATACGACAGCAGGTCTCCAGCTAACTAACGTCTTCAACACCAATGCGCAGACGCTAACGACCCAGGGGCCAACGTTTTACAGTGCGACTGAATATCGTAAGTACGACCGGGTTCTGCAACTAACGGTGGGCCTTCGCTTGAACGATACCAACAAAAAGCTCAAAACCGCGAAGACAGACTACGGCGAAAAAGACTTTTAGTGCACACTATTCGGTCATGGTGACTGCTGCTGAGTCAATTATCATTGGCCAACTCCCTTTGGGACTGGGTCAACTTAAACCGTTACCGGTGGGTCTCTTTCCGCGTAATATATTTAGCCACTTGTAAGCGGGAAGCCGGAGCCGTGGGCCCATTGTCAAACTCATGGGTTGATACGCCCCGATCAGGTCACTACATTCGGCGGCTGATCCAATCGACCCATTTCCACGGAACCCTTCATGGTAGGCAGCGCCAAGGTAAAGACTGCCCCTGACCTGGAAGTCCCTGGGCTATGATGGCCTCGCGATGCGTTTCGATTATCTTCTTGACAATCGACAGACCAATGCCCGTTCCCTCGTAGTGGCTTCGTCCGTGCAGTCGATGGAAAAGGCCAAATATTTTTCGGTGTACCGGGGCTCAAAACCGATTCCGTTATCGCTCACCCGAGTGATGGCGTAGCCCTAAACAAAAAAGGCCCTCTTAGGGCCAATTTTGCGGGTTTTTGCGGAATGTCATCGGCCTGTTTCGGCGCGGCGATTATCCGTGGAAAAAGTCCTTCATCTTATCGAAGAACCCTTTTTCATTCTTACCTGGTCGCGGCTGGAAGTTAGGCGAATGCCGTAATTTTTCGAGCATTCCTTTTTCTTCAGCCGAAAGGAACTTAGGCGTCCAAATGTTGACGTGAATCAGCTGGTCGCCGCGGCCATAGCCGTTGAGTTCCTTGATGCCTTTGCCCTTCAGGCGCAGGATCTTCCCGCCCTGGGTTCCCGGTTCGAGGGTGATTCGGGCCCGGCCATCGATGGTCGGTACTTCTACCGAAGTGCCCAGCGCGGCGTCGACGAAGCTGACGTACAGATCAAACACGACATTGTTGCCGTCGCGCTTCAGGTGCTCGTCTTCTTCCTCTTCAATCACGATCAGCAGGTCGCCGGCCACGCCGCCCCGGGGCGGAACGTTTCCTTTGCCGCTGACCGACAGCTGGATGCCATCGGCCACACCCGCCGGAATCCGGAGCGGAATGACGTCCTCCTGCAGCACGCGGCCTTCGCCAAAGCAGGCA
>Ga0164290_1001036_pt1 | contig 57452 bp, 59 predicted proteins | sample Micstemetagenome_FD_108782 | JGI IMG/M metagenome (GOLD analysis project Ga0164290, IMG submission 108782) | Contaminated culture microbial community from soil near Moab, Utah, USA - Microcoleus steenstrupii SON62 (Illumina Assembly) | ecosystem: Environmental > Terrestrial > Soil > Soil crust...
CGAGGATCTGTACGAGAAGATCAACGGCGGCTTCATGGACTTCGACCGCGTCATCGCGTCCCCGGACATGATGGCCCTGGTCGGTCGTCTGGGTAAGGTGCTGGGCCCGCGCGGCCTGATGCCCAACCCCAAGGTCGGCACGGTGACTCCGAACGTCGCGCAAGCGGTCAAGGACGCCAAGGGCGGCGCGGTCGAGTTCCGCGTCGAGAAGGCCGGCATCGCCCACGGCGGCATCGGCAAGGCCTCCTTCACCCAGGAAGCCCTCGAAGCCAACGTGAAGGCCTATGTCGACGCCCTGCAGCGCGCCCGCCCGGCCGGCGCCAAGGGCACCTATGTCAAGCGCATCACCCTGTCCTCGACCATGGGGCCGGGCTTCAAGATCGACCCGGCCTCGCTGAACGCCTGATCGGCCTGAGCGACCGGCCTCAAGCAGGGCGAACGCCCGTCAGGCCAACAAACGAATTCGGCGGCGGAGAGCGATCTCCGCCGCCGTTTTCGTTTGCAGCGAACCCTCCGGGCGCTGACGGGTTGACGCCTCGGGCCGGACGCGGGAGTGACCGCGCACGGACTGCGCGGGAGATTCGCTGATGCTGGGCTGGTTTCAGGCTCTGCTGCCCAAGGAAGACAATTTCTTCCGGCTGTTCGACGCTCACGCGGCGACGTTGATCAAGGGCGCCGAGGCCCTTCGCAAGGTGCTGGAGGGCGGCGACGACGTTCCCCACTGGTGCCAGAAGATCGTCGATCACGAGCATGAGGCGGATGATGTCGCGCGCGAAGTGCTGTTCGCCGTGCGACGCAGCTTCATCACGCCGTTCGACCGCTCCGACATACGCGGCCTGACCAATTCGCTCGATGACTCCATCGACCAGATGCAGAAGACCGCCAAGGTCATCACCTTGTACGAGATGCGGGATTTCGCGCCGCATATGCGCCAGCTGGGCGACATCGCCGTCGAGTCGGCGATCCTGACGGTGGAGGCCGTCAGCCTGCTGCCTGACATGCGCAAGCATCGGGGACGGCTGAACGAGTTGACCGAGAAGGTGGCCCGGCTCGAGAGCCAGAGCGACACCCTGTACGATCAAGGGATGAAGGCGCTGTACGAGGCCCACCGGACCAGCGATCCCATGGCCTTCATCACCGGGGCCGAGGTCTATGACCATCTCGAGAAGGTGGTGGACCGGTTCGAGGATGTGGCCAACCGCATCAACGGCGTCCTCGTCGAGCATCTCTAGGAGCGTCCCATGGACGGCGCCCTGCTGATCCTCATCTTCCTGATCGCCGTCGCCCTGCTGTTCGACTTCCTGAACGGCCTGCACGACGCCGCCAACTCGATCGCGACGATCGTGGCCACCCGCGTGCTGCCGCCGGTCTATGCAGTCGGCTGGGCGGCGTTCTTCAACTTCATCGCCTTCCTGTTCTTCGGCCTGCACGTCGCCGACACGATCGGGCGGGGCATCATCGACCCGGACATCATCTCGGACCAGGTCATCTTCGGCGCCCTGATGGGGGCCATCAGCTGGAACGTCATCACCTGGCTGGCCGGCATCCCCTCGTCGAGCTCGCACGCCCTGATCGGCGGGCTGCTTGGGGCCGGGATCGCCAAGGCGGGGACCGGAGCCGTGGTGGTGGCGGGGGTGAGCAAGACCGTGGCGGCCATCTTCCTGTCGCCCGCCGTCGGCTTCGCCCTGGCGCTGTTGCTCGTCTTCATCGTCTCCTGGGTGTTCGTGAAGGCGAACCCCTCGTTCGCGGACAAGGTCTTCCGCCGTCTGCAGTTCGTCTCCGCCTCGGCGTATTCGCTGGGGCACGGGGGCAATGATGCGCAGAAGACGATGGGGATCATCGCTGTGCTGCTATACTCGCGCGCGCCGCCGGGATCGGAGTTCATCGTGCCTTTCTGGGTGGTCATCACCTGTCAGGCCGCCATCGCCCTGGGCACGCTGTTCGGCGGCTGGCGCATCGTCCACACCATGGGGTCCCGCATCACGCGGCTGAGCCCGCAGCAGGGCTTCTGCGCCGAGACGGGCGGGGCCATCACCCTGTTCATGGCGACGGGCATGGGCATCCCGGTATCGACGACCCACACCATCACCGGCGCCATCGTCGGCGTGGGCGCGGCGCGGCGGGCGTCGGCCGTGCGCTGGGGCGTCGCGCGCAGCATCGTCACCGCCTGGTTCATCACCATGCCGGCCTCGGCCGCCATCGCCGCCATCTTCTTCTGGATCGGCGGAGCCTTCCTGACCTGATGGAGGAGACTGCGCCCCGGACCCGGCCAGCCGAGCGGCGCCAGGTCGCCGCCCTGCCGTGGCGTCGGGGGGCGTTCGGGATCGAGATACTCCTGGTCACGTCCCGCGAGACCCGGCGCTGGGTCACGCCAAAGGGGGGGCGAATGGCGGGCAGGACCGACGCCGAGGCGGCCGCCCAGGAGGCCCTGGAGGAGGCGGGGATCGAGGGCGTGGTGAACGAGGCGCCGCTGGGTACGTTCCGCTATCTCAAGATCCTGAAGCGGCGGGCGCCGCGCTGGTGCGTGGTGACGGTCTACGCCCTGAAGGTCGAGGTCGAGCACGCCGACTGGCAGGAGCGCGCGGAGCGCGAGCGGGTCTGGGTCAGCCGGGATGAGGCCGTCCGCCGGGTGGACGAGCCCGATCTGAAAGCGCTGATCGCCGGCTTCGAGGGCTAGGCGCGCTCGGCCGCGGCCATGAAACAGCCGCGGCGGGCCGTGTGCACATGGACGCGCGCCACGGCATCGCCCGCAAGCCAGGCCTCCAGGCGCGCGGCGAGGTCGCGGCCCTCGACGACGTCCGCGTCGATCATCATCCAGTCGGCGTCATAGGCGCGGATGGAGAGCAAACGGCGACCCAGCATGCCGGGAACCTCGCCGGGCAGGGGCTGCGCCTCGACGGCGGCCTCCCGAACGAAGATCGGGCCTTCGGCGCGATAGGGGCTGGACGGATCGTCGAGATGGCGGTGGCTGAGCAGAATGAGAGTCTCGCCGGGAACGGCGTCGACGAGGCTGACGCGGCATGGCGCGGTGTCCGGCGCATCGGCGATCACGCGGCGGGCGCCAATGATCAGAAGCGCCGCCTCGTCGAGATGGAACAGCGGGCGGAAGGGGGCGAGGGACAGGGGGGCGATGCGGAAGGTCATGTCGGGATCGTGGGGCGCCGATCATCATCCGTCTGGCGGCTTTCGGACGTTGCGCCGGGCCCTCGCCATCCCCACAACGGGGGCATGAACGCTCCCTTCAAGACCCCCGCCGATCCGCTCGACGCCCCCGTGTGGGACCTGACCGACCTGTATGCCTCACGCGAGGACGCCCGGATCGAGGCCGACCTGGCCCGGGCGGCCGGCATGGTCGAGGAACTGAACGCCCTGCAGGGCACACTCGCCGCGGTCCGGACCGAGCCGGCCCTGCTGGGCGAGCGGCTGGATCGGGCCGTGACCCTCTATGAACAGGCGTCGGACATCCTGGGCGGGGTGGGGGCCTATGCCTTCCTGGCCGCCTCGACCGACCGCAACGACGCCGGCGCCCAGGGTTTCGAGGCGACGGCGCGCGAGAAGATGACCGCCATCGCCACGCCGACCGTCTGGGTCACGCTCGAGATCAACCAGCTGGAGGAGGTCGAGATCGAGGCCGCCCTTGCGGCATGGCCCGCGGCGGCGCGCTGGCGTCCGTGGCTGCGGCGCGTGCGGGCGATGAAGCCCCATGAGCTGTCGCAGGAGCTGGAGACCTTCCTGGCCGAGCGGGGCCCGATCAGCGCCCAATGGCCGCGCCTGTTCGACGAGACCCTGGCGGCGATGAAGGTGAAGGCCGGCAAGGATGAACTGACCCTGGCGGAGGCGCTGAACCGGTTGTCCGACCCCAAGGTCGCCCGGCGCAGGAATGCAGCCGAGGGGCTGAACCAGGCGCTGGCGGCCGAGACCCGGACCATGGCCCTGGTGCTGAACACGGTCGCCGCGGACAAGGCGCTGGAGGACAAATGGCGCGGCTTCAAGCGGCCGGCCGATGCCCGGCACCTGTCGAACGAGGTCGACGGCCAGTCGGTCGACGCCATGGCGGAGGCCGTCGCCGCCGCCTATCCCCGGCTGTCGCACCGCTATTATGCGCTCAAGGCGAAGGCGATGGGGCGGGCGACGCTCGACCAGTGGGATCGCAACGCTCCTGTCGAGACCTCGGCGCCGCGCGGCTACGACTGGGCGGCGGGCAAGCAGCTGGTGCTGGAGAGTTTCGCCGACCTCGGCCCCGAGTTCGCGGATCGGGCGGGGGGCTTTTTCGACAAGCCGTGGATCGATGGCAAGGCGAGGCCCGGGAAACAGTCGGGGGCCTACGCCCACCCGGTGACGTCCGACCGCCACCCCTATGTCTTCCTGAACTGGATGGGCGAGCGGCGCGATGTGCTGACCCTGGCGCATGAGCTGGGGCACGGGGTGCATCAGACGCTGGCGGCGGGGCAGGGGAGCCTGCTGGCCGACACGCCGCTCACGCTGGCGGAGACCGCGTCGATCTTCGCCGAGGGGCTGACCTTCGACCGGCTGCTGGCCACGGCCCCGAAAGCCGAACAGCGCGGCCTTCTGGCCGGGCGGATCGAGGACGGGCTGAACACCGTGGTCCGCCAGATCGCCTTCCACCGCTTCGAGACGCGGTTCCACGACGAGCGGGCGTCTGGCGAGGTCCCGGTCGAGCGGATCGGCGAACTGTTTCTCGAGGAGATGGCCGCATCCCTCGGCCCAGCGATCACTCTCAACCCGGGCTATGAGCACTGGTGGAGCTATGTCAGCCACTTCGTCCACTCGCCCTTCTACGTCTACGCCTATGCCTTCGGCGACCTGCTGGTCGCGGCGCTGATGGAGACGCGGGCCAGGGACCCGCAGGGGTTTACGCCCCTGTACCGTCAGCTGCTCGCGGACGGGGGGTCGAAAGGCTACGTCGAGGCCCTGGCCCCGTTCGGCCTGAACCCGCGCGACCCGGCCTTCTGGACCATCGGCACAAAACGGCTGGAAGGGCTGATCGACCGGTTCGAGGCGCTGGTCTGAGTTGACGGGCCGGCGCGGGCGGGCGAGCGTCCCGGCATGCGCATCCTGACCCTGGCCGCCTTCGCCGCTCTCGCCCTGCCGGCCGCCGCCCAGACGCCGGCCGGACCGTCGCCCACCGTCCGCGCCATGGCGGCCGGCTACAAGGCCCTGACCGTCTGCAGCGCCATCAAGACCGCTCAGGCGGCGGGCGGCAGCCGTACGCTGGCGAGCGTCGAGGCCAATGAACTGGTCGGCGTCTATCCCGAACTCGACGCGCTCGTCCGCGAGATGCCGGTTCGGATCGGCGACCGCCAGGTGTCCGTCCCCTGGGACGAGGCCATGCCGCCGCGCGTCGCGGTCTATTCGCCGGGCCGGGGATGCGCCATCCAGCCGGTCGGCTGGAGCGGCGAGAGCCCGGAGATGTTCCTGCCCGGCGTGCGGGTGAATGAGGCGTTCGAGACCGCCGAACCGGTTGGCGACGCCGCCCTGCTCAACGAGGCTGTCCAACAGGCCTTCGAGGGCCGCGCCTACGGCGAGGGGATCAACACGACGGCCGTGCTGGTGCTCCAGTCCGGACGGATCGTCGCCGAGGAATACGCCGAGGGCTTCGGCGTCGATACGCCCCAGCGCACATGGTCGGTGGGCAAGAGCCTGGCGGGGACGATCATCGGCGCGGCGGTCCATCGCGGCGAGGCGGATGTGAACGCTCCCGCCGCCATCGCCGACTGGCGCCGCGAGGTCGACCCGCGGGCCGCGATCACGCTGGAACAGTTGATGCGCATGGCCTCGGGCCTGACCAGCGACACGGCGGGCAACCGCACCGACGCCCTGTATTTCGGCGGCGTCGGGATCGACGAACAGGCGCCCACGTGGCCGCTGATCGCGCCGCCGGGATCCCGCTACCGCTACGCCAACAACGACACCCTGCTGGCGGTGCTGTCGATCGCACCGACATTTGGGCGACATCCGCCGGCCGACCTGTTCCGGCGGCTGGGCATGTACGACACCTGGGCCGAGACCGACTGGCGCGGCAACTACATGCTGTCCAGCCAGGTCTGGACCACGGCGCGCGACCTCGCGCGGTTCGGCCGGCTGTATCTGGACGACGGGGTGGTCGGCGGCGAGCGCATCCTGCCCGAGGGCTGGCGGGATTACGTCTCCCGCCCGTCCGGGCCCCAACCGGCCGGTGAGCAAGGCTATGGCGCGACCTTCTGGCTGTTCGACAAGTCGGAAGGCATCCCGTCCGACGCCATCTCGGCCAACGGCAACCGCGGCCAGTATGTGGTCATCGTTCCGAGCCGGAACATCGTCATCGTCCGTCGCGGCGAGGATCCGACCGGCAAACGGTTCGACCACGTGGCCTTCACCCGCGACGTTCTGGCGGCGCTGGACTGACGGCGATTTGACCCGGGCGTCTTGAGCCGGCCGCAAGGGCCGCTATAAGGACGCCACCCGCCGTTCCAGATTCCCGGACCCGATCATGGCCGACCCGCATCACGCTTCCGACGACTACGTTCGCGGCTCGCAGGAAATCAGCGAGCAGGCGCAGACGTTCGACGCCTTCATGGTCATGGCGAAATGGGGATCGTTGGCGATCGCGGCCCTGTTGCTGCTCCTGACGATGTGGTTCCAGCCGGGCGGCAGCTTCATCGGCGGCGCGATCTCGGCCGTGGTGCTGCTGGTTGCGGGCTGGTTCCTGCTGAAGTCCCCGAAGAAACATTGACGCCAGGGGCGCGAACGCTCCCGTCCCCGCTTTGACGCACCCTCCCGGATAAGCCTAACGTCGGTCCGTCCAGTAATGACGGAGGGATTCGCTTGGCTGTCGCCATCGCCGTGACCCGCGAACGCCGAGACGGCGAGACGCGCTGCGCCGTCACCCCGGAAACGGTGAAGAAGTTCATCGCCATGGGCGCGACCGTGACGGTCGAGGCCGGGACCGGCGCCGGCTCCTGCATCCCCGACGACGACTACGCCGCCGCCGGCGCCGCCGTGGCGGCGGACACCAGGGCGGTGCTGTCGGGCGCCGACATCGTGCTGAAGGTGCGCGGGCCGACGGCGCAGGAGACCAGCGCGCTGAAGCCCGGCGCGATCGTGGTCGCCCTGCTGGACGCGTATCGCGAGAAGGAGACCGTGCAGGCGCTCGCCGGGGCCGGGACGACGGCCTTTGCGATGGAGTTTGTGCCGCGCATCAGCCGGGCCCAGGTGATGGACGCCCTGTCGTCGCAGGCCAACCTCGCCGGATACCGGGCGGTGATCGAGGCCGCCTGGGCCTACGGCAAGGGTTTCCCGATGATGATGACGGCGGCGGGCACGGTCGCGCCGGCCAAGGTCTTCGTCATGGGCGTGGGCGTGGCGGGCCTGCAGGCCATCGCCACGGCGCGGCGGCTGGGGGCGGTGGTCACGGCCACCGACGTGCGACCCGCGACCAAGGAGCAGGTCGAGTCGCTGGGGGCCAAATTCCTCGCCGTCGAGGACGAGGAGTTCAGGAACGCCCAGACCGCCGGCGGCTACGCCAAGCCGATGTCGCCCGAATACCAGGCCAAACAGGCCGAGCTGACCGGCGAGCACATCAGGAAGCAGGACATCGTCATCACCACCGCCCTGATCCCGGGCCGCGCCGCGCCGGTGCTGGTCAGCGCGGCGCAGGTGGCGACGATGAAGCCGGGCTCGGTGCTGATCGATCTGGCGGTCGAGGCCGGCGGAAACGTCGAGGGGGCGAAGGCGGGCGAGGTGGTGACCACGGCCAACGGGGTGTCGATCGTCGGCCATACCAACCTGCCGGGGCGGATCGCGGCGGACGCCTCGGCCCTCTACGCCAAGAACCTGGTCGCCTTCGTCGGGCTGATGATCAAGGACGGGGCGCTGGCGGTTGATCTGGAGGACGAGATCCTCAAGGCGTCGGCGGTGACGCACGGCGGGGCCGTGGTGCATGAAGGAGTAAGAGGCTGATGGAACACGTCGACCCCACCATCTTCCGCCTGGCCATCTTCGTGCTGGCCATCTTCGTCGGCTACTATGTCGTCTGGTCCGTCACCCCCGCCCTGCACACGCCCCTGATGGCGGTGACCAACGCCATTTCGTCCGTGATTGTGGTCGGCGGCCTGATCGCGGCGGCGGCGTTCAGCGGCGACGCCGGCCCGAACGGCTGGATCGCCAAGGGGGCCGGCGTGGCCGCCGTGACCCTGGCCAGCGTCAACATCTTCGGCGGCTTCATGGTCACCCGGCGCATGCTGGCCATGTACCGCAAGAAGGAAAAACCCAGGGCGGCGGAGGCGACCGGGGCGTGACCATCGATCCCCTTCAACTCGCGGTCGGCGCGTCCTGGGTCGCCACGGGGCTCGGAGCGGGGCTGTGGCTGTGGAGCTGGCTCCGCGAGAAGGACGCCATTCGCAAGCTGCGCTTTCTCGACTGCGGGGTGGTGCTGCTGTTCGCCTCCATCCTCCTGCGCATCGTGGCCCAGGAGAAGCCGATGAGCCTGTGGGACTGGGCGATGATCTTCATCGGGCCGCTGTTCATCGCCGCCGCCCTGTGGCGGCTGGCGCGGACGGCCTGCCCCCCGCCCGGACGATGAGATTGAGGGAAGACTGACCGCATGAACGCATCCTTCGCGGCCCTGGCCTATCTGGTCTCCGGCGTCCTGTTCATCCTCAGCCTGCGTGGCCTGTCGAGTCCGGAGACGAGCCGGCGGGGCAACACCTTCGGCATGTTCGGGATGGCCCTGGCCGTGGCGGTGACCCTGCTGACCCTGTGGTCGACGGGGACGCTGGACCCCCTGACCCTCGGCCTGATCGCCGGCGGGGTGATCGTCGGCGGCGGAGCCGGCGCCCTGATCGCGGCCCGGGTGCAGATGACCCAGATGCCGCAGCTGGTGGCGGCCTTCCACAGTCTGGTCGGCATGGCCGCCTGTCTGGTGGCCATCGGCGCGGTCTATGCGCCGGAAAGCTTCGGGATCGCCACAGCCGCGGGCGGGATCAAGACGCTCTCGATCATCGAACTGGCGCTGGGCGTGGCTATCGGCGCGGTGACCTTCACCGGCTCGGTGATCGCCTTCGCCAAGCTGAACGGCAATATGAGCGGGGCGCCGATTATCCTGCCGGCGCGGCACCTGATCAACATCGGCCTCGCCCTCGGCCTGGTCTTTCTGATCGGCATCATGATCGGCACGGGGGGAACGGCGGTCTGGGCCTTCTGGGGGATCTTCCTGATCGCCCTGATCCTCGGCGCGACCCTGATCATCCCCATCGGCGGGGCGGACATGCCGGTGGTGGTGTCGATGCTCAACTCCTACTCGGGCTGGGCCGCGGCGGCGCTGGGCTTCACGCTTGAGAACATCGCCCTGATCATCACGGGCGCGCTGGTCGGCAGCTCGGGGGCGATTCTGAGCTACATCATGTGCAAGGGCATGAACCGCAGCTTCATCTCGGTCATCCTCGGCGGTTTCGGCGGCGACAGCGCCACGGCCGCGGCCGGCCACGTCGAGACGCGGCCGGTCAAACAGGGCAGCGCCGAGGACGCCGCCTTCATCATGAAGAACGCCTCGAAGGTGATCATCGTCCCCGGCTACGGCATGGCCGTGGCCCAGGCCCAGCATGCCCTGCGCGAGATGGCCGACAAGCTGAAGGAGGAGGGGGTCGAGGTGAAATACGCCATCCACCCCGTCGCCGGCCGCATGCCCGGCCACATGAACGTCCTGCTGGCGGAGGCCAACGTCCCCTATGACGAGGTGTTCGAGCTGGAGGACATCAACAGCGAGTTCAGCTCGTGCGACGTGGCCTTCGTCATCGGCGCCAACGACGTCACCAACCCGGCGGCCAAGACCGACCCGCAGAGCCCGATCTACGGCATGCCGGTGCTGGACGTGGAGAAGGCGGGGACGGTGCTGTTCATCAAGCGCGGCATGGCGGCGGGCTACGCCGGCGTGGAGAACGAGCTGTTCTTCCGCGACAACACCATGATGCTGTTCGCCGACGCCAAGAAGATGGTCGAGGGGATTGTGAAGGCGCTGTGAGCGTGCCGAACGCCGCCCGGACAGTCGCCGCCGTCTTGCTGGCGCTTATGCTGGCGGGATGTTCCGAACGCCGTGACGTCAGGATCGCGGGGGCGCTCGACCGCCCTTCTGTCTCGGTGGTTCGGGCGGGCTCCGACCGGGCGATGCGCGCCTGTGTCGACTGGATCGCCGTCATTGATGCGGAGCAGGGGCGGGGGCCGGGCAGTGCGGTCTGGCGAGTGCGCAGTCCCGACGATCGCTGCGTTGAGCTCCGCGCGATCGTCTACGGCCAGACACCCGATGGTTTCATCGTCGACACGCCGGCCCGGCCGCTGCGAGCGGGCACAATCTATGAAGCGGCCGGCCAAGGATGGAGCGGCGGGTTCGCTTCCGTGCCCTGGGCTGGAGGCGGCAGGTTCGTCTTCCGGGATGGCGGCTGGTTTCAGGTTCCCTGACAGCCCGGTCGACCCCGTCCCGACCGACAACACCTCGATCCGCGTCGTTTGCGTCCGATCGATGGGCGGCATGTCTGGAGAACCGGAGGCGCGAACCCGGCGTCGTTGATCACCCAAGGCGCCGGGTCCCGCCTGTGGCGGGGGACGAGCGTAACCGCTGCGTCACCCTGTCCGCCGTTTGCGACATTGCGTCCGGCCACTCCCGGGAGGCTCGCGCGCTATAGTCCATATGCGCCGGCCCATCGCGGCCGCACCGCCCCAAGGACGGCTTCCATGGTCAACAAAATCCTGTCCCCCGACGACCGGGCTCTCGAGGAAGAGAAGGACGCCGAACCCGTCGTCCACCATGAGCCGAAGGGATTTTCCGACCGTTTCGCGCTCGGCTTCACCAAGCTGCTGCGCGTTTGCGCCGACACCTTTTTCGCCAAACGCTACGGCCACCGGGCCATCGTGCTGGAGACGGTGGCGGCGGTGCCTGGCATGGTCGGAGCGACGCTGACCCACCTGAGATGTCTGCGCCAGATGAAGGACGACGACGGCTGGATCCGCACCCTGATGGAGGAGGCGGAGAACGAGCGGATGCACCTGATGACCTTCATCGAGGTGGCCCGGCCGACCTGGTTCGAACGGCTGGTCGTTCAGCTGGCCCAGGCGGTCTTCTACATCGGCTTTTTCGGGCTCTATCTCGTCTCGTCGCGCACGGCGCACCGGGTGGTCGGCTATTTCGAGGAGGAGGCCGTCATCAGCTACACCTTGTATCTGAAGGAGATCGACGAGGGTCGGTCGCCCAACGTCCCGGCGCCGGCCATCGCCGTCCACTATTGGAAGCTGCCGGCGGACGCGACGCTGCGGGACGTTGTCCTCAAGGTGCGGGCCGACGAGGCCCATCACCGCGACGTCAACCACGGCTTCGCCAACACTCTGGCCAGACTGCCGCCCAGCCCTGTACCGTCCGCCCCCTATCCGCCCCACGCCACGGAGCTGAGGGGCGCATCCTGAGGGGGACGGCGATGGCGTATGAAGCGAAGACCAAAGCCACCGAAGTGTCGGTCGCCGACTTCATCGCCGCCGTGGAGAACCCGGTGCGCCGCGCCGAGGCGGAGACGGTGCGCGCCCTGTTGGAGGAGATCAGCGGCGAACCGGCGACGATGTGGGGGCCCTCGATCGTCGGCTTCGGCCGGTACCACTACCGGTACGACAGCGGTCATGAGGGCGAGGCGCCGCGGATCGGCTTTTCGCCCCGCAAGGCCCGGACGGTCCTGTACGTGCTGGGCGACGTCGATGGGCAGGACGAACTTCTCGCGCGGCTGGGCAAGGCGAAGACGGGCGCGGCCTGCCTGTACGTCAACAAGCTTGCCGACGTCGATATGGACGTGCTGCGCGAACTGGCGGTGCGGTCCCTGGCCGCGAACCGGAAACGCTATCCGGACTGATCAGGCCGCCATGCGGAAGTCTTCGGCCGGATCGAAGGCCGGACGGGCCTCGTCCCACAGGGCGTCCTCATCGGCGTATCGGGCGGACAGGCGGGCGTCGATCACGTCGATGACCTGTTCCTCAAGCCGGTCCCAGATCACGGCCAGGTCGCTGCAGCCGTCGGCCTCGCACGGCACGATCAGATAGCGGCTGGCGCTGACGGCGGCTTGGGGGGCGAAACGGCGGGCCATGGGGAAGTCTCCGGCGAGGGGTGGCTGTTGAGACTGACCATGAAGCAGCGTTGCGTCAGAAACGGTCGTATGCCATCGTTCCCCCATGAGACACGACAAGGCGGCGGTGGTGATCGAGCTGGCGCGGCGGATGGCCGCCAGCGCCGAGGGCCTGACGCTGGACGAGATGGCGCGCGAGGCGGGCGTGGGCCGTCGCACCGCCGAGCGGATGCGCGACGCCGTCCTGGCGCTCTATCCCGCGGCGGAAGAGGTGTCGGACCCGCCGACCAAACGCTGGCGCATCCGCGGAGGGCTGTCGGCCTTCGAACAGGCCCCGACGACGGAGGAACTCGTCGAACTGAGCAAGGCGGCGCAGGGGCTGCGGGCTGTGGGGGAGCCGGGGAGGGCGGCCGCCCTTGAAGGGCTGGAGCGGAAGCTCAAATCGGCCATGCGCTCGACCACGCTGAACCGTCTGGCGCCGGATCTTGAGGCCCTGGTGCGGGCCGAAACCATCGCCGTGCAGGCCGGACCTCGTCCGTCGGCGGACGAGGCGGTGCTGGCCGAGATCCGCCAGGCCATCCTTGCCGGTCAGCCCTTGGGGTTCATCTACAGCCGTCCTGGCGCGGAAGCGCGCCGGCGAAGCGTGGCCCCGTGCGGGGTGATGTTCGGCCGCGCCAACTATCTGGTCGCGGCCGACGCGGAGAGCGGACGCATCCAGACCTTCCGCCTTGACCGGATGAGCGCCGTGCGGGCCGAGTCCGGCGTGGCCGTCCCGCCCCCGGATTTCGACCTCCAGGCTTTCGCCAGCCAGTCGTTCGGCATCTACCAGGACGAGATCGAGGATGTGGTGTTGCAGGTCAGGCCCGACGGCGCGGCCGAGGCCCGTGCCTGGCGCTGGCATCCGACCCAGACCGTCGTGGATCGGCCGGACGGCGGCGTCGAGGTGCGCTTCCGGGCCAGCGGCATGCGCGAGTTGGCCTGGCACCTGTTCAGCTGGGGGGATCAGGTCCGGATCGTCGCTCCCGAGCGGCTGAGGGCGGTCATGGCGACGGAGCTCGCCGCGGCGCGGGCGGCGCTGGATCAGACGTAGGCGCCGGCCTCAGGACAGGGCGACCCCGGCGATCAGCCAGCCGGACGCAGCCGAGGCGAACACGAGTTCCACAAAAACCAGAACCAGAAGCCAATGCTTCCGCAAAAACGCTATGCCACGCACGGGAGACCCTGTTCCAGACCCGCGCTAAATCCCCGAGGTTTCCAAAGGTTCAGTCCAGGGCGCCGATCGGTCGCAAGCCTGACCAAAGCTTAAGCTGACGTCGCTGGCCGACCCTTGCTACGCCGGGGCGTCAGATGGGGAGGGGCCAGTGCGTTCGGTGTTCAAAGCGGCCCTGGCGGCCCTGACGTTGGCGACGGGCGCGCCGTCGGCTCTGGCGCAGGAGCCGGACGATGCGACGCAGTCGGAGCCTTCGCGGCCCGCGGTGACGGTCACGCGCGACGGAGACGACTGGACGGCGGAGTATGAGCTCGACCGGGATGCGCCCGTCTGGGCCTTCTTCCGCTCGGCGCTGATCGACCGGTCGCGCCAGCCGTGGCGGCCGGCGCAGTGGCGGGTGGTCACGCCGGGCGTCGTGCTTGAGCGGGCGGGCAACAGGGATATCCTGCGCGCCGCCGACGGCGGTCCCGTGCCGCGCCGGGTCAGGATCGCCTTCACCCCGCGGGCTGACAATCTGGAGGCGGACTATGGTGTGCTGGCCTTCACCGACGGCTCGGTGGCCCTGCCCAGCGGCCAGTTCGACGTCTTTCCTCTGGGCTCAGTCGCCGAGGCGGAGGCGGTCCCGCTCGACCTGAACGGCTATCCCCTCGCCACAGGCCCGGCCTCGGTGACCTGGCGCGACCGGGCGGGGCCGGTTCTGTTCCGGGGTCAGCGACTGGCCGAGGCGACTGCGGTCCAGGCCGAGACCTATGTCCTGTTCGGCGAGGCCGACATGGCCCTGAGCGAGCGTCTGGTGACGGTGATCGACCCGCAACTGCCGCGTTGGATCGGCGGGGCGATCGAGGATTTCGCTCCGCGGGTCGCCGACGTCTATGCGGCGCGGCTGGGGCCGGGCCAGAGCGCTCGGCCGACCATCATGGTCAGCTGGGCGGGCCCGACGGAAGGGCGCACCTCGATGGCCGGCAGCGTGATGCCGGGCCTGATCGTGATGAGTTTCGACGGCATAGGGGTGGTTGAGCCCGGGGCGCCCGTCCTGAACATGACCCGCTGGTTCATTGGCCACGAGAGCGCGCATTTCTGGCTCGGGCAGGTCGTGCGCTACGACCGGGCGCGTGACGCCTGGATCACCGAGGGCGGCGCCGATCTGATGGCCATCCGGGCCCTGCAGGCCATCGATCCCGGGTACGACGCGCGTGCGGAGTTGCAGAAGGCGGTCGACGATTGCATCCGTCTGGCGGACGCACCCGTCGTCGAGGCGGCGGACCGCGGCGAGCACCGTGCGCTGTATGCGTGCGGGGCGGTCTTCGCTCTTGCGGCCGAGGCGGCGCAGCGGCGGGCGACGGGCGGCGACTGGTTCGACTTCCTGCGGCCCCTGATCGACGCCAATCGCGCCGACGGGGTGCTGACCCGGCACGAATGGCTGGACTCTCTTGACCTCGTGTCCGCCGAGCCGTCGCTGCGGCGCGACATCGAAATGCTGCTCGACAACGGATCGCCGGACGCCGCCGTAAGGATTGCGGACCTGCTGGAGCGGGCCGGCGTTGCGGTGCGGCGGGAAGAGGGGCGGGTGGTGCTGGCCTGAGGCTAGCTGGCCGCAAACGGATACGGACTGACCGATTTGGCCCAGTCGTCCACCACAAGCGGCCTGTCGATTGGAGGCGCCGCCCGTTCCGCGCAGGGGTGACGGTGGCACAGGCGACAGGCCGGCCCGATGGGGGTGACCTCGGGCGCGGTCAGGTCGAGGCCGCGGGCGTAGGTCAGACGGTGGGCGTGTTTGAGTTCGCAGCCCAGCCCGATGGCGAGATCCTGGCCCTCGGTGAAGGCGTCATGGCCCTGGCGGTCGACGGTGCGGGCGAGGGTGAACCAGCGGCCGCCGTCCGGGGTCTCGATGATCTGGGTGATCACACGGCCCGGCGTGCGGAAGGCGCTGTGCAGTCGCCAGCGCGGGCAGGCGCCGCCGAAGCGGGAGAAGGGGAAGGACCCGGAGGCGAACCGCTTGGAGATGTTGCCGGCCTGATCGACCCGCATGAGGAAGAAGGGCACGCCGCGCGCCGTCGGCCGCGACAGGGTGGTCAGGCGATGGGCCGCCTGTTCGTAGCTGACCCCGAACCGGGCCTGCAGCCGGCCGAGATCGTATCCGGTGTCCTCCGCCGTGCGCTGGTATGGCCCGTAGGGCATCAGGATGGCCGCGGCCAGGGTGTTGGTCAGCGACACCTTGAGCAGGCGGCGGGTGGGTTCGTCTGGCGCGGCGGCGGCCTCGGCCAAGGCGGTCAGTTCGGCGTCATGTTCGGACAGGGCCAGCTGGAAGGCGACCGCGAAGGCGCGGGAGGCGGGGCCAAGCGTCTCGGACAGCAGCAGGCGTTTGCGGTGCGGGTCGTAGCGACGGGTCCATTCCACCATGACCTCTGCGGGCAGGGTACGGACGCTGAGGCCGTGGCGTGATTGCAGACGGGCGCGGACGCGGGTCTCGAACGGCTCGCCGGGCGTGTCGGCCTCAAGCGCGGCGGCGAGGGTTTCGCCGAGGACGTCCAGTTCGGGAAAATGGTTGCGGCGGGCCTGGACGTATTCGCGGACCCAGTCGGCAGGGCTGTCGTCGGCGGCTCCGGTCTCGGCGCCGTCGCGGGCGCGGCGGTCGGCGAAGGCGCGGTACAGGCGCAGCAGGGCGTCAGCGGCGGCGGGCTGGTCCTCGGCAAGCTGGACGATCTCGTGGCGGGGCACCGTCAGGCCCTGGAACACCGGATCGGCCAAGGCCTCGGCGAGTTCGGCCTCCGAAGCCGGGCCGGCCGACTGGCCGAGGGCGCGCAGGTCGACGTCGTAGGTGTCCGCCAGTCGCAACAGCAGCTGGGCCGAGACGGGGCGCTGATTGCGCTCGATGTGGTTCAGGTAGGACGGCGAGACGCCGAGATCGCCGGCCATGGCCGTCTGGGTCAGGGCCAGTTCGCGACGGAGCCGCTTGAGGCGGCCTCCAAGGAACAGCTTGCGGTCGGCGGCGGCGTCCATGGCTGCAGTTAGTCATAAAATGACTTCATAGTATATGTCATGTTGTGACTGAATGACGCGAAAGCCGCTGCGGGTGCTGTGTCAATCATGACTGTCGCGTGTTCTGCTTCCTGAGACCTGCGGCCATGGCCGCCTCTGCAGAGCCGAGACCCCACATGACCAGCTTCGCCCATCTCGTTCCGTCGCCCGCCGGTCGCTTCGACGGCATACAACGCCCCTATTCGCCTGAAGACGTCCTGCGCCTGCGCGGGTCGATCCCCATCACCCACACCCTGGCCGAGCGCGGCGCCAACCGGCTGTGGGAGTTGCTGCACGACGAGCCGTTCGTGAACGCCCTTGGCGCAGTGACCGGCAACCAGGCCATGCAGATGGTGCGCGCCGGGCTGAAGGCGATCTATCTGTCGGGCTGGCAGGTGGCCGCCGACGCCAACACGGCCGGCGCCATGTACCCCGATCAGTCGCTGTATCCGGCAAACGCCGCGCCGGAACTGTGCCGCCGCATCAATCGTACGCTGCAGCGCGCCGACCAGATCGAGCATGCAGAAGGCGGCGCGAAGCGCGATTGGTTCGTCCCCATCGTCGCCGACGCCGAGGCCGGCTTCGGCGGGCCGCTGAACAGCTTCGAGATCATGAAGGCCTTCATCGAGGCCGGCGCCGCGGGCGTCCATTTCGAGGACCAGCTGGCCTCCGAGAAGAAGTGCGGCCACTTGGGCGGCAAGGTTCTGATCCCGACCCAGGCGCATGAGCGCAATCTGATCGCCGCCCGTCTGGCCGCCGATGTCATGGGCGCCCCGACCCTGATCGTGGCCCGCACCGACGCCGAGAGCGCCCAACTGATCACCTCGGACGTAGATGCGCGCGACCGCCCGTTCATCGATCGCGACAACCGCACCCCCGAAGGCTTCTTCCGCCTGAAGGAGGGGACCGGTCTTGACCACTGCATCGCCCGCGGCCTCTCCTATGCGAAATACGCCGACGTCCTGTGGTGGGAGACCTCCCACCCCGATCTGGACGACGCCCGCCGCTTCGCCGAGGCCGTGCACAAGGAGCATCCCGGCAAGCTGCTGGCCTACAACTGCTCGCCGTCGTTCAACTGGAAGGCCAAGCTGGACGACGCCACCATCGCCAAATTCCAGCGTGAGCTGGGAGCCATGGGGTACAAATTCCAGTTCGTCACCCTGGCCGGCTTCCACAGCCTGAACAACGGTATGTTCGAACTGGCCAGCGGTTACCGCGACCGCGGCATGGCGGCCTATTCCGAACTGCAGCAGCGCGAGTTCGCCAATGAGGCCGCCGGCTACACCGCCACCCGCCACCAGCGCGAGGTCGGCACCGGCTATTTCGACCAGGTCGCCACCGTCATCTCAAACGGCCAGTCGTCGACCACCGCCCTCAAGGATTCCACCGAGACCGCCCAGTTCGTGGCGGCCGAATAAGGAGAGAGACCATGCAACCGCTGAACAATCTGACCGCCATTATCGACTTTTGCCTCGCGCCGCTGCACCTCGAAACCGGGTCCGAGGGCGAGCGGGAGGTTCGCCGCCGCCTTGAACACGTGATCAAGACCTTCCGGGCCAAGGCGGCCCAGCCGGTCAGCGTCGACTTCTCCAGAATGCCCTCGCAGGTGATCAACGAAGCCGCGCACGGCTACGAATAGGTCACGCCGCCAGGGACGCTCCGGCCGTGTGCGGCAGGGTCGCGACCAGCTCGAGCAGCTCGGCGGCGTCGAACGGCTTGGCGAGGTGGCGGTCAGCGCCGGCGGTCTCTGCGGCGGCGATATGCTCCGCGAGGGCGTTGGCGGTGAGCATGACGATGGCGGTCCTTCCCAAGCCCATGGCCGCCTCGTGAAGGCGGATCTCGCGGGTCGCCGTCAGTCCGTCCATGACCGGCATCTGCATATCCATAAGCACGACGTCGAACTCGCCGTCGCGACACGCCTGGACCGCTTCGGCCCCGTTCTCCACGGACGTCAGTTCAACGTTGGCCTGGGCGAGGATCATCTCTACGACCTTGCGGTTCACCGGATGATCGTCCGCCAACAGCACACGCGTGACCTCCGATTCGCCCTCCCGCCGTTCCACCACGGCTTCGGGCGTGATCGCGGGGGCCTCGGCGGCTCTGAAAGGAATGGTCAGGATGAAGGCTGATCCTCCGCCCGGCTCGCTTTCGCAGTCCAGATCGCCGCCCATCATTTCGGCCAGCTGGCGGGAGATGGCGAGGCCGAGGCCGGAACCGCCGAACCGGCGCGTGATGGCGCCGTCCGCTTGTTCAAACCGGCTGAAGAGACGATCGCGGGTCTCGCAATCGAAGCCGATTCCTGTGTCCTCTACCGAGAAACGAAGCGTCGGCGCTCCGGCGCGCTGCGGGCCGAGCGCGGCGGTCAGGCTGACGAAGCCCGTGCCAGTGAATTTGACGGCGTTGGAGACGAGGTTGGTGAGGATCTGCTTGATGCGGACAACGTCGCCGACGATCCATCCGTCGGCCTCGGGCGTGACCTCCACGAAGAACTGTAGCCCCTTCGCCTGGGCCGATGTTTCGTAGAGCTGGGCCGCCTCTCGCACCGCGCGCCCCAGGTGGAAGGCGTCGTTCGCCAGTTCCAGCCGCCCGGACTCGACGCGGGCGAGGTCGAGGATATCGCTGAGGAGGACCTGAAGCGTGTGCCCCGACGAATGGATCAGCTCCAGCATCTCCTCCTGCTGGGCCGACAGAGGGGTCCGCGCGAGGGCCTGAGCCACCCCGATCACGCCGTTCAGCGGCGTGCGGATTTCGTGACTCATGTTGGCCAGGAACTGGCTCTTTGCGCTGTTGGCTGACTGGGCGACATCCCGCGCCTCGGCAAGGGCGCGGGCGTCGTTCTTGAGATCGGTGATGTCGGTGCAGACGGTGACGATGCCGCCGGCGGCCGTGCGACGATCCGAAACCCGCAGCCAGCGGTCGCCGGCGATGCGCTGCTCTATGGTGGTGGTCAGGGCGCGACGGGAGTCGAGGCGTTCCTGTATCCATTCGGCCTGCCGCCCGCGTGCATCGGCGTAGAGATCTTCCTCCAGGCCGATCTGTATGATCTCGCGAAAGGTCATGCCCGCCTTCAGGGTCGAGGCAAGCTCTGGATTGACCTCGGCATATCGCTGGTTCCAGAGGACCAGCCGATCCTCAGCGTCATAGAAGGCCATGCCGTCGGGCATCGCGTCCAACGCCTCACGGAACCGGGCAAGGGCGCCAGAGTGAGAGGCCCAACTCATCCAGCAGAGGGCGCCCGCCACGCCGATGATGGCCGTGGCCATGGCCACGATGACGCCGGTCATCACGCCGCCGGAGACCGTGAGACCGGCCGCGACCGGCGCGCCGGGCGTGACGATCATGGCGCTCATCGCCGTGAGGTGCAGGAAGCCGATCGCGAGGGCGCCGAACAACGCCGTGGCCACCCGGCGCACCCGGGTCGGTCGATAGACAAACGCGCTGTTGGCCAGGACGATCGCAAGGCTCCCGCCGATGGCGACTGCGACGCCGACGGGCTCCCAACTGATCGAGCCGGCGAGACGCAGGCCGGAGATGCCGAGGAAATGCATGCCGGTCACGCCGAGAAGGCTGACCACGCTGGCCACTGCGCGATAGAGGCCGGTCGGACGGGCCATCACGGTCGCCGCCGCGAGGCTGAAGCTGCCCAGAGCAAGGATGAAGGAGCCGACGGTCGGCCAGACCGCGTAGCGAAGCGCCTCGCCTGGATGATAGCCGTGCAGGGCGACGAAGTGGGTGGTGAAGACCGCCAGGCCGGAGATCAGGGCTGCGAGAACGACGCGGTTCCGGCGTCTGGAACCCACCTGCGTCCGGGCCGCCGATAGCAGGTGCAGCGCGGTCGACAGCCCGAGGATGCAGATCAGCCCCGCGGACAGCAGCCAGCGGGCGTCGTGCTCGGTCGTGATGGAGTACAGGATATGGTCCAAAACGCCCCCCTCGAACGGTCACTCTGGACCAAAGGGGTGAAGAAACCGTGGTCGCCGGCCAAGCTTGTGATCAGGCGGTGGCCTCGGCCACGACCACTTCGAAGGCCCGCCCCATGACCTTTTCCGGATTGACCTGCCGGTCGCCACGCCGGACTTCGAAATGCAGGTGCGGGCCCGTCGAACGACCCGTCGATCCGACGAGGCCGATCCGCTCTCCGGCCAGGAGGCGGTCGCCCGAGGCCACGTCCAGACGGCTGAGATGACCATACAGGGTGGTCATGCCGTTCGGATGCCGGATCTCGACGAAACGGCCGTAGCCCGCCGGCTCGTAGCCCGTGCGCAGAACCGACCCCTCGGCGGAGACGAAGACGCCTGTACCGCTCGGGGCGGCGATATCGACGCCGTCATGGTTGCGGGCGGCCTGCCCCGGAAGGCGGCGCAGCCCGAACGGCGAGTTGATGGCGTGACCGCGGACAGGAAGTTCGAAAGAAATCAGGCGGGTCACCGGTCCGGCCGGTTCGGCCACGGCCGTCGTCGGCGGCGCTTCGGGCACGGCCAGGGCGTCGGCGGGTGCGGGATCGCCTGACGAGGCGAGAGGGGCCGCGGCCATGGCGAGCACGGCGACGGCGGCGAGGCTGGCAGCCTGGCCGGAGTGGATCAGAAACGACCGGGCGGTCGGCAACAGGCGTCGCATGGCGGCGTCGGCTCCGTCTTCGGCTCTTCGAGCGGGAGGAGGGCGCCGGCGGCCGCCTGCAGGCGACGCGCTACGGCCAGCGACCGGAAGGTCGCCGTTCTACGAGTCCGTAGGGCGACTTTGGGGCGCGCGGGGGCGGCAGGTCGTCGCAGGCGGGAACGAAGGCGCGCGGCCGGGGAGCCGCGCGCCCTTGATCCCGGACCCAGGTCCGGTCGCTATTGAAGAGGCAATCTGAAGGTGACGCCGCCGACATGGCTGCTGGCCGAGTCCCCGAACCGACCGCGATACCCCACGGTCATCTTCACCGGTCCGAGGTCCGCGTCGACCCCGGCCGAGGCGATCAGCGAGCCGCCGAAGGGATCGTCGATCTCGCGGGCGAGGATCTGGGCCGGGTTGCCGGTGATGCCGGTGCGGACGGCGTCGCTGCCGTCGGCGAAGCTGTCGCGATAGCCGCCTTCCACGAAGAAGCTCATGCCGTCGCCGCCGCCTTCGGCCCGCAGGGTGATCTCGCCGCTGGCGGCCTGCACCGTGCGGTCCTGATAGGCGTACTGCGCCGCCGGACCTTGCTCGATGTAGCCGTTGACCTCGGTCGAGACGTAGTTGACCGCGACCCGCGGCGACAGGGCGATGCCGCCCATGTCGAACCAGACGCCGCCCTGGATGCGGGCGCCGAGGCTGCCGCCCCGCGTCTCGCCGGTGTGGATGACCGGAGCGAGCGAGGTGACGCGGGTGATGTCGTCATAGTGGTCGACCGAGCCCCCCACTGTGGCGTTGACGAAATGGCCGCCGGACCGCCAGCCGCCGTAGACGTCGAAGGCATAGGTCTTGACGTCGAAGGCCATGGCGCCGGCTTCGACCGCGGCGGTGCGGTACGTTCCTGCAAAGCCAAAGCGGGTGTTCGCGGACATGACGTGATCCAGCCCGAACCGTGCGCCCCAGCCGGTCGAATCGGACGCCGCTACGGTGCCCCGGGCGTCGGTCTCGACGCTGTCCGCGATGGCCCCGAAGGTGATGTTGGTGCCGGCCTGCCAGTCGGCGCGGCCCGAGAGGCCCTCGCTCGAGAGGTCGAGCAGGTCCTCACGCTGGCGGAAGCCGGTTTCGGCCTGGACCGTCGACTGGGCGCCGATGTCGCCATAGTAGAGGTAGTCATTGGCCAGGGCGGCGAGAAGCCGGTGGCCGGCCGCAGTCGGGTGGACGCCGTCCCAGTACAGATAGGTGTCGGGCGTGGCGCAGACGGTCATCGCCACCTCGTTGAAGCATCGATCCGTCGCATTGGTCAGGCCGAACCTGCCCGGGTCGCCGGAAAGCGTGCTGCCGATCTTGTAGAGATCAACCAGGATGATGTTGGAGCCTGGGTTCGCGGCGGCGACATTGAAGAGGCCGGTCAGCAGCGCGCCGTTGAAGGTCGTGCCGGCATAGTCCGCCAGGGGGCCCGCGGCTGTACCGCGGAACTGCGGGGTGAGGGCGAGGTTGGGCAGGTTGCCCACCAGAACGGTGCCCGCGCCCGCGGCCGCGACGCTGTTCACCAGGAAGTTGATGTCACCGGCGGCGGCCAGGGCGGTGGGCTGCACGAAACCCGTGGGATTGGCCAGCTGCGGATCGCCGGGCGGAAGGGCGCCGAATGCGGTGAGCCGCTGGAAGATGTTGTTGGCGCCGCCGAGGATGCTGACCAGATCGTTCGCGCCGAAGGTCCCGCCGGCGCCGGTGTAGGCGAGAAGCTGGTTGCGCATGCCCGGCGGGAGGGCGGCGTTGTCGGTTCGTGCGCCCCCGAACGCATAGTTGACGCTCCCTGTCACGGGGGCTCCAGCCGTATAGCGGCCCGCGTTGAAGCCCAGCAGTTCGGTGAACACCGGCCCGTTCGAGAATCGGCCCTGGAAGTAGGGCGGGGAGGTCGGCTGACCAGTCAGCGCATAGAGATTGCCGTTGTCGCTGAGGCTGTCGCCGAACACGACGAGACGGCTGTAGCTCTGGGCGCTGGCGGCGGTGGCGATCCCCCCGGCGGCGGCCACGGTAAGGGCGGCTAGCGCCGCATTGCGCAGGAAACGAGACATCGATGATCCTCCCTCGGCCGTCATCATGCGGCCGTTGCCTGCACTCTGCGCCGCTTTCGCGCGGGCGCAAGATGCCGCCGGGGAAGCTTTTAATGCAGCATCCGGAAGCGCAGCGTTCCGGCCACACTCCGCAGGGCCTGCAGGGCGGCCGGGTCGTAATCGCGATCGACGTCGGTGATGACGTAGCCGGTGCGCTCATCGGTTTTCAGGTGCTGGCCGAGGATGTTGAGCCCTGCTGCGGCCAGAGCCTGGTTCAGGTCGGCGAGGACGCCCGGCTGGTTGCGGTGAATGTGCAGAATTCGGTGGGCGCCGCTTACCTCGGCCAGCTGCACATTGGGCAGGTTGACGCAGAAGGTCGTATCGCCGCGGTTCAGATAGGCCAGCAGACGTTCGGCGGCGAAGGCGCCGATGGCCTCCTGGGCTTCTTCGGTAGACCCGCCGATGTGGGGGGTCAGGATGACGTTTCTGAGTCCGCGCAAGGGGCTGTCGAACGGCTCGGCGTTGGTCGCCGGCTCGTCAGGGAAGACGTCCAGCGCGGCGCCGCCGATCCTGCCGGACCCCAGGGCCTGCGCCAGGGCCCCGACGTCGACGATATGTCCGCGCGAGAGGTTCAGAAGCAGGGCGCCGTCCTTCATCCTCGACAGGCGGGCGGCGTCGATCAGGGCGGCGTTGTCCGTGCGGCCGTCGACGTGCAGGCTGACGACGTCGCTTTCGGCCAGCAAGGCGTCCAGCGACGGCATGCGCCGCGCGTTGCCCAGTGCGAGTCGCTCGGTCAGGTCGTGGAAGATCACCCGCATGCCCAGCGCCTCCGCCAACACTGACAGTTGCGAGCCGATGGCGCCGTAGCCGACGATGCCAAGGGTCTTGCCGCGCAGTTCGCGCGAGCCGTCCGCCGACTTGTTCCATTCGCCGCGGTGCATGGCCGCCGACTTGTCGGCCACGTCGCGCAGCAGGGCTATCGTCAACCCGACGGCCAGCTCCACCACGGAGCGGGTGTTGGAATAGGGGGCGTTGAAGACCGCCACGCCGCGGGCTGCGGCGGCGTCGAGGTCGATCTGGTTGGTGCCGATGCAGAAGGCGGCGATCGCCATCAGACGGGGCGCTGCCTCCAGCACGCGCGCGCTCACCTGGGTCTTGGACCGGACGCCGAGGACGTGGACGCCCTGCAAGGCCTCGATCAGGGCGTCCTCGTCCAGCGCGCCCTTGTGCGCCTCCACCGTATAGCCGGCCTCCTCGAGCCGCTCGACGGCGGCCGGGTGGATGTTCTCGAGCAGCAGGATCCGGATCCGGGCCCGGGGATAGGACCAGCGACCCGCCAGTCCCTCGGCGTGCAGGAACTCGTCCATCGAAGGCGCCTCCGCGTCGGCGGCGGCGACGACGGCGTCGCGGCGCACGACCTCGGTGAAGGCATGGAACCGATCAGCAGCGCCCGCTAGCTTGACCTCGGCGTCCGTCCAGCCGTCGCCGATCATGACCACGGCGCCGGGCAGGCCCAGGGCCCTGATCACGGCAGGTTTGCCGCCGGCTTCCGACAGGGGGTTGGCGGGGTCGACCCCGATGACGCGGCCCCCGGCGTCATAGATCAGGTCATTGCACAGCACCCGCTCCGGCGGGACGTGCAGATGATCGGCCAAGGGGGCGACGATCTCGCGGAAGCCGCCCGACAGGATGATGATCCGCCCCGCGTTCTCGCGGAAGAAGCGCAGGTTGCGGCGCACCGACGGCGTGCCCTCGTCGAGGATGCGGGCGGCAAGGGCGGCGACGTGATCCCGCGTCAGGGGCAGCAGGGCGAGGCGTCGGCGCAGGGCCTCGCCGAACGGCATATCGCCGGCCATGGCCTGGTCGGTCAGGGCCGACACCTGCGCTCGAATCGACGCGGCGTCCGGCGCGCCCGCAAGGGCGATGTCGGCCAGGGCTTCCAGGGTCTCGATGCGCACGAGCGTCGAGTCGAAGTCGAAGACGTAGGTCGTCGGGTGAGCCATCCGGCGACCTTCGCCTACCTTCGCAGCTGCAGCAATGGCCGCCGGCGAGCCTTAGGCAGGGTCGGCCCGCTGACGGGGTTCAGATGATGCTCCGACGCGGCGCGGGGGCCGGCCGGCGCGCGCGTCGAGAGACCTTTGTCCGGTCCGGACGCGCCGTCAGAACCTGCCGAGGCTGCGCAGTTTGCTGTCGGGCCGGCGGACGTCGAGGGCGGCCGCGCCAATGGCGGCGGCGATCGTCGCCATCGCCAGCAGGGCGCCGCCTTCCTTCGCATGCTCGCGCGCGTAGTCCCCGGCTTCATAGGCATAGCGCTTCGCGCGCTTGCCGTGCTTCCTGAGCGCCTTGCGCGAGGAATGGCGCGCCTCGTGGACAAGCCGCTCGCCGCGATGGCGCGCGTCCCCGCCCAGGTCCGCGGCCCGCTCGCCGGCTTCGGTCAGGCCGTGGCGAACCGTCTCGGCGAGGTCGCCGAAGCGGTCCCGCAGTCCGCCAGAATCGATCCAGCCCCTTGGGTCCAGCCGGCCGCGAATGCGCTCGTACCGGGTCGGTCCGCTGCGCTGGTTCAGCAGCAGGGCGGCGATTCCGATCCCGGCGAGAACGGCGACGACGCCGCTCGTGATTCCGGGGTGTTTGCGAACTTCGGCGAGGGCGGAGAACTGGCGAACCATCGGATAGTGAACCTCTTCGTCGAGGCCGTCGTCGCTCGGGTCGTACAGCCCGTCGTCGTACGGCTCATAGGCGGAACCCCTGTCCCGCATCAGGGAAGGAGCGAACCGCGCGAAGAGTGGTTCCGCCAAGCCCGGCAGTACGGAGTAGAAGCTGGCGATCAGGCGCCCGCCGCCTCCGACGGTAATCTCGCGGATCGGATGGCTGGCGCAGTAGAGGATGGTGTCGGCTACGACATGAGTCGCATAGACCGGCTGGGGATTGTGCATGGCCTGGCCGGTGAGGTTGCGGGCATGCTTGTTGTACGGGGTGTCGATGGCCGACGGTTTGACCAGGCTGAGCGTGATCGGCGCCCGTTCGCGCATCAGCTCGATACGCAGGGCGTTGGTGAACCCTTTGACGGCGTGTTTCGAGGCAGCATAGACCCCCTGGATCGGAACCGGCGCGTCCGACAGGATCGAGCCGACGTTGACGATGGCCCCGCCGCCGGGGCGACCGCGCAGATGCTCCGCCGCGATGATCGAGCCGTTGACCACGCCCCAGTAGTTGGTCTCGAAAAGCCGGCGCTGGTCATCCAGCGCGGTTTCGCTGATCGCGCCGAAGATCGAAATGCCGGCGTTGTTGACCCAGGTGTCGAAGCCCCCGAACAGGCGCACGCATTTGGCGGCCGCCTCGGCGAGTGCGTCGTGGTCGGCCACGTCCGCCACGGCCCACGCCGCGCGCGCCCCGGTCGCCTGAAGCTCTTCCGTCAGGGCCTTCAGGTCGCCCTCGCCCCGCGCTATCAGGAAAACGCAGGCGCCGGCCCGCGCCGCCCGACGCGCCGTGGCCAGGCCAATTCCCGACGTGGCGCCGGTGATGACGATGGCTTGTTCATTCAGAGGCTTGAGCGTCGCTTTGGTCATGAAACCGCCGGGTCGGTGTGTTCGGATCGGGTTGCTGGAACGGGGTCCAAACCCCGCCGGTTCCTGCTGTAGCACGCAGGCCTTACCATTCGCGACCGGTGCGCCTATCTGACGGCGCTTCCGATGCCGCCGTTTCCGAGGAGCGCCCGTGACCGATCACGCGCATGACCATGCCCCCGCCGCGCCCGCCGACGATCTGGCCGCCGCTTTCCAGATCGAGGGCTGGCCCGTGCGTGGCCGGATCGTGCGCCTGGGCCAGACCATCGATGCGATCCTCTCGGCCCATGCCTACCCTGAGCCCGTGGCGGCCCTGCTGGGCGAAGCCTGCGCCCTGGCGGCTCTGGTGGGATCGAGTCTGAAGTTTGAAGGCCGGCTGATTGTCCAGGCCCAGGGCGACGGGCCGGTGCGATACGTCGTCGCCGACTACGACACCAACGGGCAGATGCGCGGCTATTGCCGGTTTGACGATGAGGCGGTGGCCGCGGCGTCGCAAGGCTTCGCGCGGCCCGGAGCCCGCTCGCTGCTGGGGCAGGGGGTGTTCGTCATGACGCTGGACCGCGGGCCCGACTTCGAACGGACCCAGGGCATCACCCCGATCGAGGGAGAGAGTCTGTCGTTGGCGGCGGAGCACTATTTCCAGCAGTCGGAACAAATCCCCACCCGGGTCCGGCTGGCGGTCGGTTCGGTGGCGACCGACGCCGGCGTCAGCTGGCGTGCAGGCGGCGCGCTGATCCAGCTGATCGCCGGCGACGACGCCCGCGGTTCGACCGAGGAGGTCTGGGACCGTTCGCGGGCGCTGTTCCAAACACTGGCCGACGACGAGCTGCTGGACCCGACGATCACGCCCGAAACCCTGCTGTTCCGTCTGTTCCACGAGGACGGGGTGCGGCTTGAGGACGCCCGGGCCCTGGTGGCGCAGTGCCGCTGCTCGCGCGAGCGGATCGCGGGGGTGCTGACCTCGTTCGACCCGGCCGAACGCGCCGACATGGTCGAGGCCGATGGAAAGATCCGGGTGACCTGCGAATACTGCGCGACGGTTTACGAGCTGGAGCCGGAAGAGATCACGGCGGAAGGCTGAAGCCCCGCGGGCGGCGAGGCGGTGGTCGGACCCACGGCCAGCAAGCCGTCATAGGCGCCGTCCTGCACAGGGCCGAGGACGACGCCCCGGACCTCGGGCGCCACGTCGTGGCGGCCCCGACTGACCCGCGGCCCGCAGGTGGCTTCGCAGCTCCAGCTCTCGCCGCCTTGCACGGCCGTGTGCAGGGTCAAGGTGTCCGATGCATGAAGGTGTCCGGCCGCCGGGAGACCAATATCGGGGAACCGGGCATAGCCGGTCTTTCTGGCGTGCAGGTCGCCGACAAAGACGACGACCCGTGAATCGGGTCGGTCAGCCAGGGCGCGGCTGATCCCATAAGCCATCTCCAGTTCCCACCAAGCCTGGTCCCGGTTGGGAATACGGGACTCGACCGGCATGAAGGGGTGGATGACGACGTCGTATCCTGCCGCCTTCAGTCGCCAGAATCCCACCATCATATCCAGCATGGCGACGCTGTTCCGACCATCGGTGCTACGGGGGTTGCCGAAATCGCCGAAGAGCAAGGTTTCGCGGGCCGCTGCCTCGGTCCCAGCCGCCATGGCGTTACGGAACAGCGCGCGCTCCGTTTCCGGCATTTCCAGCGCGATGGTGACGGGTCCCCGTCGAGCGGCCTCGCAGACAATGCCGAGGAAGGCCGCCGGGATCTCGACCGTTCCATGCCAATCGCCAACCACGACTATCTTCTCCGGGCGATCCAGCAGAGCGGTCGTGCCGTCGGGCGCCGCGCAGGCGGGTTGGGTGGTCAGCAGGGCGGCGGCGAGCAGTTCAAGCATGCGGGTTTCCTGACTGCATCAAGGACGGGCGACGGGCGGCGAAGCAGTCGACGGGCCCAGCGCCAGATAGCCGTCGAACGTTCCGTCCGCTTCGCCCGACAGGACCACCCCGCGTCGGTCGGCGGGTTCGGCGCCGGGCACGGGGGTGACGCCGCAGTCCTCGCGGCAGTTCCAGGCCTCGCCGCCCTGCCGGGCGACGAACAGGGACAGGACCTCCTCGGGGCGGAAATGGGCGGCGGCGGGCAGGCCCAGGGGCGATCCGATGCGCCGGGTCTTTTCGGCATGGACTGAGCCGACGAAGATCATCACCCGGCGCTCGGGAGCGGCGCGTGCGGCCGTCGACCAGAAATGGGCGCGGTCCAGCTCTGCGTGGGACTGGGTGAAGCCGTCGACCCGCGGGCTGTCCGGCACGGTAGCGAGCAGGCGCAGGTCGCCGCCTGCCTGATGCAGGGCGCGGAAGCGCTGAAGCATCGCCAGCATGGCTTCGCTGCCGCGCCCGTCGTGATGGCGGAAGGGGCCGTATTCATAGCCGAGCAGCAGGCTGCGGGCCGCGGCTTCGTCGCGCTCCGCCATAAAGGCGTCGAACGTCGGCTGCATCTGGATCGGGTATTCCAGTGCGACGGTCACCGGGCCGCGCGCCAGCGCGAGACACACGAGATCTCCGAACGCCGCGGGCGCCTCGGCCGTGCCGTGAAGCTCTCCGATGGCGACGAAGCGCAGGTCATCCCGCCACAGGGTGTCCGAACCTTCGATCGGGCGGCAGGCGGGCGAAGCGCCGAGCAAGGCCGCGGCGAGAAAGGCCAGCATCGTGTCCCCCGGTTATTCGCACCGCCCAACCGGCGCGTGTTGCACGCTCGGCAGTCATTGTGGCGGGGCTGTGGCGCGCCCTTGGCCGCTTGTCGATGGTGCGCTGTCCTGTCCAATCCAGCCAGCAAGCGGATGCCGCGCCTCGCGATCAGGAACAGACGGGTCGCGCCCCCCGGCTCACCCGCCCAGATCGAGCGAATAGCCGGCCGACCGGACCGTCCGGATCGGATTGACGGTGCCCTCGACGTTCAGCGCCTTTCTCAACCGGCCGACGTGGACGTCGACGGTGCGCGCCTCGACATAGACGTCCGAGCCCCAGACGGCGTCGAGCAGTTGCTCACGGCTGAAGACGCGCCCCGGATGCTGCATCAGGTGGTCCAGCAGGCGGAATTCGGTCGGGCCGAGGTGAATTTCCTGACCCGAGCGGCGAACGCGGTGGGCGACGCGGTCGATCACGATGTCCCCGTGGTTCAGGCGGTCGTCCGCCAGTCCCGGCCGGATGCGGCGCAGCACGGCGCGAATCCGGGCGATCAGTTCGCTCATCGAGAACGGCTTGGTCAGATAGTCGTCGGCGCCGGTGTCGAGGCCGCGGATGCGATCGCTTTCCTCGCCCCGGGCAGTCAGCATGATGATCGGCAGATTGCGCGTCTCGGCCTTGCCGCGGATGCGCCGGCAGACCTCGATGCCTGACAGTTTGGGCAGCATCCAGTCCAGCAGGACGAGGTCGGGCAGCCGCTCGTCGATCTGCAGCATGCCCTCTTCGCCGTCCGAGGCGACGACGACGCGGTAGCCTTCCTTCTCAAGGTTGTAGGACAGGAGGGTCGCCAGCGCGTCCTCGTCTTCCATCACCAGAACATAGGGCTGCACGGGATAATCTCCGGATTCAGGCGGGGGACAGCGGGTCAGGGCCGGCTTCGGCGGCCTCCGGGTTCCAGCGCGGCCTTTCGCCGGTGAACTCCTGGCCGGTGATCTCGTAGTAGATGGTCTCGGCGATATTGGTGGCGTGGTCGCCAATCCGCTCCAGGTTCTTGGCCATGAAGAGCAGATGGGTGCCGGCTGTGATCGTGCGCGGATCGCCCATCATGTAGGTCAGGAGTTCGCGGAACAGGGCGTTGTAGTGCTCGTCGACCTCGTCATCGGTGTTCCAGACGGCGACCGCCCGGTCGATCTCGGCCGCGGCGTAGGCGTCGAGCACGTCGCGCAGCCGCATCGACACCAGCTTGCCCATGCGGTCGATCGAGCGGGTCAGCGGCTGCAGCGGCTCGCCTTCGGCCAGGATCAGGCCTCGCTTGGCGATGTTCTTGGCGAGGTCCCCCGTGCGCTCGAGGTCCATGGCCAGCTTCATGGAGGCGAGGGCGCGGCGCAGGTCCGAGGCGACCGGCTGGCGCAGGGCGATCAGGCGGATGGCCTTGCGTTCGATATCGCGGTGCATGGCGTCGAGTCGGGCGTCGCGCTCGACCACGGCGCGCGCCAGGGCGATGTCGCGACGGGCGACGCTGTCGACGGCGTCGGCGACCTGGGCCTCGGCCAGTCCGCCCATGCGGGCGACTTCGGCGGTCAGCTGGTTCAGTTCGTCGCCATAGGCCTTGACGGTATGTTCGGGCATGGGAGTGGTCCTAGCCGAAGCGGCCGGTGATGTAGTCGAGCGTGCGCCGCTCGCGCGGGTTGGTGAAGATGTCTTCGGTGTCGCCCGTCTCGACCAGCCGTCCCATGTGGAAGAAGGCGGTGCGCTGGCTGACGCGGGCGGCCTGGGCCATCGAATGCGTGACGATGACGATGCAATAGCGTTCACGCAGCTCGTCGATCAGTTCCTCAATCTTCGCGGTTGCGATGGGGTCCAGCGCCGAGCACGGCTCGTCCATCAGGATGACCTCGGGCTCGACGGCGATGGCGCGGGCGATGACGAGACGCTGCTGCTGGCCGCCCGACAGGCCGGTGCCTGCCGAATGCAGGCGGTCGGCGACTTCCTCCCACAGGCCGGCGCGCTTTAGCGAGGCCTCGACGACGCTGTCCAGTTCGCCCTTCGAGGCGGCCAGGCCGTGGATGCGGGGCCCGTAGGCGACGTTCTCGTAGATCGTCTTGGGAAAGGGGTTCGGCTTCTGGAACACCATGCCGACCCGCGCCCTCAACAGAACAGGATCGACGGTTTTCGCATTGATGTCCTCGCCGTCCATCCGGATGGAACCGGCGACGCGCGCCCCCGGGATGGTGTCGTTCATGCGGTTCATGGTCCGCAGGAAGGTCGACTTGCCGCAGCCGGAAGGTCCGATCAGGGCGGTGACCGTCTTGTCCGGAATGTCCAGCGACACGTCGTAGAGGGCCTGTTTGTCGCCGTAGAAGACCGACACGTCGCGCGCGGCGATCTTGGTCGGGCCGAGGGCTGCGCCGCCGTGGTGGGTCGCCCTGGGGGCGGCCATCGTGGGGGGCAGCGCAGGCTCTCCGTCGAGGGGCGCCGAGTGGCCGTCGGCGGGCGTAAGCATGGACTCGTCGCTACGGTCGGAGCTCGCGGCGGGCAGCAGTGCGCCGCCCATTCGGGGCTCATCCAGCGGGTTCTTGTTGCCGCGGTCGTTGTCCGGTGCGCGAAACAGGTTGAATTTCATTCAGCTACCACCGGCGTTCAAAGCGCCGGCGCAGGAAGATGGCGGCGGCGTTCATGACAATCATGAAGGCGAGGAGGACGAGGATGGCTGCGGCCGTCCGTTCGTGGAAGGCGCGCTCGGACGCGTTCTCCCAGATGTAGATCAGCGACGGCAGGGCCCCGGTCGGCGCATCGAGAGCGCCCGGAATGCCGGGGATGAAGCTGACCATGCCGATGAGCAGCAGGGGAGCCGTCTCGCCCAGGGCGTGGGCCATGGAGATGATGGCGCCGGTCATGACGCCGGGCATGGCCAGGGGCAGGGTGTGCTGGAAGACCGTCTGGGTCTTCGACGCGCCCATGGCCAGGGCCGCCTCGCGGATCGAGGGCGGGACCGCCTTCAGGGAGGAGCGGGTGGCGATGATGATCGTCGGCAGGGCCATCAGGGCCAGGACCAGACCGCCGACCAGCGGGCTGGCGCGCGGCAGGTGCATCCAGTTGATGAACAGGGCCAGGCCCAGCAGGCCGTAGATGATCGACGGCACGGCCGCGAGGTTGTTGATATTGACCTCGATCATGTCCGTCAGCCGGTTCCTCGGCGCGAATTCCTCCAGATAGAGGGCGGCGCCGACGCCCAGCGGAATGGCGATGAAGGCGGTGACCAGCAGCATCAGGGCCGAGCCGACCACGGCGCCCAGCACGCCGGCCAGCTCGGGCTCGGTGGAATCGCCCTTGGTGAACAGGCCGCTGTTGAAGTGGGCGGCGACCTGGCCCGAGGCTTTCATCCGGTCCAGCCAGTCGATCTGGACGTCCGACAGGCGGCGCTGGTCGGCCGGCGTGTCGCGCGAGATCTCGCCCTTCAGATACAGATCCGCGTCGTCGGAGACCGGCGCGGCGATGGGGACGGTCTGTCCCAGAAGGCCGGGCTGCCGCGCGATGCGTTCGGCGGCGAGGAATTTGAGCTCGGACGAGAACAGGCCGCGCATGGCGATGGCCTGCGACCCGGCGGCGTCATCGGCCACGCCGAAGCGCGCCAGTTGCTGCTCGGCCACCAGCAGCTCGAAATTCGTGCCCTGGGGATAGGCCCGGTCGACCCTCGCCGGATCCATATAGACGGGCACGGTCACGGTGTGGGCGTAGAAGGCGGTGTGGCCCTGTTCGATGATCCGGCCCAGCAGCAGCAGCAGGAACCCGACCGCAAGGCCGATGGCGAGCAGACCATAGAGTCTGAACCGGCCCTCGCGGGCATAGCGGCGCTTCAGGCCCGCCCGCAGGCGTTCGGCGCGCATTTCGGGCGTGACGGACGCGTCAGTCATACTGCTGCCGGTAGGTCTGGACGATGCGCTGGGCGATGACGTTCAGCGCGAGAGTCACCAGGAACAGCGTCAGGCCGAGGCCGAACGCCGACAGGGTCTTGGTGCTGTTGAACTCCTGGTCGCCGGTCAGAAGGGTGACGATCTGGACGGTGACGGTGGTGACGGTGTCCAGCGGGTTCAGGGTCAGCCGGGCGGCCAGACCGGCGGCCATGGTCACAATCATTGTCTCGCCGATGGCGCGCGACATGGCCAGCAGCATGGCGCCGGCGACGCCGGGCAGGGCGGCGGGCAGCAGGACTCGCGTCACCGTCTCGGACTTGGTCGCGCCCATGGCGTAGGAGCCGTCCCGCAGGCTTTGAGGCACGGCGTTGATGATGTCGTCGGACAGGGAGCTGACGAAGGGGATCAGCATGATTCCCATGACGGCCCCGGCGACGAGCGCCATCTGGTTCTGGACCTGCATCAGATAGAGGCCCAGCCCTTCCAGCGGCCCGCCGATCATCAGGGCGCCGAGGCCGTTGAAGAACTCGCGGAAGGCGGGCCCGACAGTCAGGGCGGCGAAGAATCCGTAGACCACGGTCGGCACGCCCGCGAGGATTTCCAGCACAGGCTTGACCGTCGCGCGGAAGACCGGCCCGGCGTACTCCGCCAGATAGATGGCGGCGAACAGGCCGACCGGGGCGGCGACCAGCATGGCGATGAGCATGATCAGGAAGGTCCCGGCGAACAGCGGCAGGGCCCCGAAGGCGCCCGTCGAGCCCACCTGATCGGCCCGAATGGCCGTCTGCGGGCTCCATTGGGTTCCGAACAGGAATTCCGTGACGGGCACCGCCGAAAAGAAGCGGATCGAATCGTAGACCAGCGAAGCGATGATCCCGACGGTGGTCAGGATGGCGACGACGGAACAGGCGAACAGCAGGCCCACGATCCAGCCCTCGACCCGGTTTCGCGCTCGCATGCCGGGGCGAATCTGGCTGAAGACAAACAAGGCTCCCGCCAGGGCGGCGAGGGCGGCGGCGGCGATGCCCGCGAGGTCGAGCATCTGTCCGATGCGCGCGGCGCGCCGGCCCTCGGCCGGCAGCAGTTCGGCGTAGGGCGTCGGCCAGATCTGCACCGCGGGCCGGTTGGCGCCCACGGCCCGGGCGTCAGCGAAGAAAGCCTCGCGCCGGAAAGGCTCGAGCTGCTGCACAGCTTCCGGCGCGCCGGAGGCGGTGAGGCTGCGTTCGACGCCCGGCGCGATGAACGAGGCCGCCAGCAACACGACGACAGCAGGAACGGCCGTCCAGATCAGGGCGTAGGCGCCGTGCTGACCCGGGCGGGAATGGGGACGTTGTTTCGCCGGCAGCCCCCGTCCGCGACGCATCGCCAGTGATTGGCCGCCGAACCAGGCGGCGGCGGCGGCGGCGATCAGGATCGGCAGGAAAAGCCAGGTCATGGGCGTCCGGGAGGCGGGTTCGGGCGCTCCCGGTGTCCCGGATCAGCCCCGGGCGATAACTGCCCCTGAATGGTCAGCGGAATAAGACGGCGAGGTGACAGTTCTGTAACGGCGTTCCGGAGGCCGTGAAGAAGGCGTCACAGGGGCTCGGCGTCCATGCGTCGCGGCGCCACCGGAAAATAGGCGGTGAAGGCCGCGCCCTGGCCTGGCGCGCTCTCGACCGTCAATCCGCCGCGGTGCCGGTTCACGATGTGTTTGACGATGGCAAGGCCCAGGCCCGTCCCCTGACGTTCGCCGCTTTTCTGGCCCTCGACGCGGTAGAAGCGCTCGGTCAGGCGCGGAAGATGCTCGCGCGCCATCCCCGGACCATGATCGCGGACGGTGACGGCGGCGTAGCGCTGGCCCTGCTCGCGGTCGGGAGTCACCAGCGGCAGGCGCGTCGCGCCGTCGCCGCGATTGCCGCCTGACCAGGGCGCGGAGGCCTCGTCGAGGGCGATATCGGGCTGGATGACGATCTCGATGGCGCCCGCGGACGGGGAATATTTGATCGCATTGTCCACCAGATTCTGGACCACCTGCACGATCTCGTCGCGGTCCCCGTGCACCGGTGCGCTGACGTCCCGGCCCTGTAGCGTGACGACCACGTCCCTTTCCGCCGACAGCACGCTGACGGCGTCGATCACGTCCGCCGTCGCCCGGGCCAGATCGACACGGCCGGCGGGGGGGATGTGTTCGTTCAGTTCGATCCGGCTGAGCGACAGCAGATCCGCGACCAGCCGGCTCATTCGGTCGGCCTGGGCGGCCATGATGTCGAGGAATTTGTCCCGGGCGCGGGCGTCGTCCCGGGCGTGACCTTTGAGCGTCTCGATGAAGCCGGAAAGGGAGGCCAGCGGCGTCTTCAATTCGTGGCTGGCGTTGGCGAGGAAGTCGACCCGCATCAACTCCATGCGACGCACGTCCGTCTCGTCGCGCAAAACCAGCAGGGCCAGCGGGCCTGCGGCGTCCGGGGGCAGCGGACGGGTCACGGCGCGCCAGTGCCGGGTCTGGGCTCCCACGCCGGCGTAGTCGGTGGTGCGTGTCAGGCCGCCGAACAACGCCTCATCGACCGCCTCGAGCACAGCCGGGTCGCGCAGCACCGGAACCAGCAGGGCCCCGGTCCTGTGGATGCGCAGCAGGTCCCGGGCGGCTGCGTTGGCGAGAACGATGCGCCGCCCGGCGATGTCGTCAGGCTCTCCGCCGGACACTGCCAGAACCGGCTCCGCCAGGGCCTCGAACACCGCTTCCAGAAGCGAGGCGTCGGCGGCCGGGCGGCCGGCGTCGTCGGGGGCGGGATCCGGATTTGGCGCGGGAAGGGGCCGCCGGTTCAGCGCCCAGGTCGTCAGTCCCACCAACAGCGCCGCTCCCACCAGCCCGGCCGCGTTCTCCGGGTGCAGGGCCGCGGAGCCCAGCAAGGCCGCGATGGCGATCGCCGTTCCCGCACCGACGGTCCACAGGCGCGAACCGCTCCGGGGCGCCACAGGTGAGGAGAAGATTTCGTAGGGCATTCACGCTTTCACGGGGCGCGGGACGGCCCGCCTCTCAACATGACACGGAATTCATGACAAGCGTGCGCTGTGAGTGCGGGCAGTCCTTGTCAACCATCCTTTACACACCTATCGGTGGTGAAACACAGGCGGACGGGCGGAGAGATCATGACGGCGGCGTTGAGGCTCGAAGGGGTGAACAAGCGGTACGGCGACTTCCACGCCGTGCGGGATCTGAGCTTTCAGGTCGAGAAGGGATCCATCTGCGGCTTCCTTGGCCCCAACGGGGCGGGCAAGACCTCGACCATCCGCATGATTCTGGGTCTGCAGGGCGTCAGCTCGGGCCAGATCAGCATTCTCGGCGCCGACGACGGCCGCAAGGTGCGCGACCAGATCGGTTTCCTCCCCGAAGAGCGCGGTCTGTACAAGAAGATGACCCCGGTCGACGCCATCGCCTTCTTCGGGGCCCTGAAAGGCCTGCCGACGGGGGAGGGCCGCAAGCGGGCGCGCGAGATGCTGGACGCCCAGGGCCTGGGCGCCTCGAAGCGCAAGAAGATGAAGGAGCTGTCCAAGGGGATGGCGCAGAAGGTCCAGCTGATCGCCTCGGTGGTGCACCGGCCGGAGTTCGTGATTCTCGACGAGCCGTTCTCGGGCCTCGATCCGGTCAATCAGCAGGGGCTGGAGGCGATGATCCGGCAACTGGCGGACAACGGGGCCACGGTGCTGTTCTCGACCCATGTGATGCAGCATGCCGAACGGTTGTGCGACAAGGTCGTGCTGCTGGCCCGGGGCCGCAAGGCGTTCGAGGGCACGGTGGCCGAGGCGCAGGCGACGACGCGGCGCTTTCTGGAGCTGGAAGGCGCCATCGCGCCGGAACAGGCCGCGGCGCTCCCCGGCGTCAGCGGCGTCGAGGTGGTGTCGGACCAGGATGGGGTCCGCGTTCTCAAGGCGGCGCTGGGGCAGGGCGGCCGGGGTCAGGAGGCGCTGAAGGCGGCCTTCCTCGGCGGACTGGACGTGCGCCGGTTCGAACTGCGCGAACCCAGCCTGCATGACGCCTTCATCAGCCTGACCGGCGACAATCCCGATATCGACCAGTCGGTGAAGGCCGGCGCGGAGGCCGCCCGATGAAACGCATCCTGCTGATCGCGCGGCGCGAATACGCCGCCTACGCCAAGACCGTCGGCTTCTGGTTGTCGCTGCTGGCCCTGCCGATCTTCGGCGTGCTGGGCGGCGCGCTGCCGGCCCTGATGATGTCGTCCGAGCCGGTACGCGATGTGGTCGTGCTGGAGGAAGGGCCGCAGGCCCAGGGACTGGCCGCCGCCGTGCAGGACGCTGTGCGGTTCGAGACGGAGCGTCGCGCGGCGAGGATGCGGGAAGCCACAGCCGCGGCCGAGAAGCAGGGCGGCCAGACCGGGGCTTCGGCCGCCGGTCAGGCCTTGAGCCGCCTTGGCGGGCTGCGTCTGCAGATCGTGGAGGCCCCTGCGGACCTGACCGCCGCCGCACCGGGCGAGGCGCGCGAGACCCTCGCCCGCCGCTACCTGGGCGATGACGTCGCCGATGAAGACCAGCTGGATTCCGTGGTGCTGCTGAACCGCGTCGACGGAAAGCCGACGGCCCGGGTCTGGACCCGCCGGGCCACCGACGACACCGTCGAGGACTTCGTCCGCGACGCCCTGAAGAACGTCAACCGCCGCGAGATCTTCCTTGAGGCAGGGATCAATCCGGACGTGGTGCAGGAGACCGAACGGTTCCGGCCCGAGGTGACCGCCCTGTCGCCGAAATCGGCCACCGGCGGCGAGGTGTCCTTCCGCGACCGGCTGCCCGGCATCATCGGCCTGGCTTCGGGCTTCCTGCTCTGGTCGCTGATCATCACCGGCGCCTCGATCCTGCTGAACAGCGTGATGGAGGAGAAGGCCAACAAGATCCTCGAGGTCCTGCTGTCCTCGGCCTCGGCGACAGAAATCCTGACCGGCAAGGTGCTGGGCGTGGCGATGCTGACCCTGACCGTCCTTCTGGTCTGGGGCGGGATCGGCGCCGTCGGTCTGATCGCGGGCCTTCCCCAGTACGCCGACGATATCGGCCAGGTGCTGCTGCAGGGCGGAATGCTGGGCTATTTCGCGGCCTACGCCGTCGGCGGTTATCTGATGTATGCGGTGCTGTTCGCGGCCATCGGCGCCTTCTGCGAGACGCCGCGCGACGCCCAGACCCTGATGGGGCCGATCATGATGATCCTGGTGGTGCCGCTGCTGGTCATGCAGATGGCGTTGCGCACGCCGGACGCGCCGGTGGTGCAGATCCTGTCGTGGGTGCCGTTCTTCACCCCCTTCCTGATGAGCGCCCGCGCCCCGTCCGAGCCGCCGATGTTCGAGGTTGTGGGCACCATGGCGGGCATGTTCGCCTTCGCCCTGTTCATGGTGTGGGTGGCCGGCCGGGCCTTCCGCGCCGGGGCGCTGTCGGACGTGAAACTGAGCTGGAAGAGCTTCGCCGGGGCGATCCGGGGCGGCGGGAAGTGAAACCCCTCGCGGTCGCGGGTCTCGCCACCTGTGCCGCCCTGCTGCCCACGCTAGCCTGCGGGCAGGTCGCCAATGCAGCCGAGCCATGCGGCTGGGACGCGCGGCTGGCAGAGGCCTCAACGGTCGAGGGTCATCGTGTATCTGTGGTTTTCAGCAGCTTCACAGGCCAGCGGGTCAGGCTTCAGGTAGCAGAACAGCCGGTGCTTGAAAGGACCCTGACGACGGAGGAATGGTCCGCAGCCTACTCCGGCTCCGTCCAGTGCCGGTTGGAGGGTCGCACCCATTTCACAGTGACCGTCGATGGCCGCACGACCGGCCTGTATCTGAACGTCGATGGACCGCTTCACATCTACCTGTCTCCCGCGAGAGACGGGGTCGATGTTGCGCTCCATGAAATAGATCTGGACGGCTACCTGCTCGACTGACGGTCGCAAGGCGGTGGACGCGAAAAGGCCGCCCCGGTTTCCCGGAGCGGCCCTTGATCGTTTCGTTCGGCTGTCGAGCGGGGTTTAGCCGCGGCTCGGGCCGCCCACGCCCGGAACCCGGGGCTTCGGAGGCGGCAGCAGGCCTTCGCGCTGCATGCGCTTGCGGGCCAGTTTGCGGGCGCGACGAACGGCCTCGGCCTTTTGGCGGGCGCGCTTCTCCGAGGGCTTCTCGTAGTGCACGTGGCGCTTCATCTCGCGGAAGCTGCCTTCGCGCTGCATTTTCTTCTTGAGGGCCTTGAGCGCTTGATCGACGTTATTATCGCGAACGAAAATCTGTACCAGGTTGAACTCTCCTTTGGCCGCCCGCCGCGCACCTCGAAAGGGAGACGGGCAGACAAATAAAATCGTCTTCCGGGGACCGGGTCCGCGGATGAAGGCGGGCTGATACACGTTTGCCCCGCGGCTGTCCAGATCGTCGCGCCTCAATCTGAAGCCTCGAAACGCCCGCCTGACGGGGATATGCTGCCGCCATGACCGATGCGCCACACCTGTCGAACGACGCGCCCCAGGGGGAGGCTCTCAAAGCCGATTGGGGCGACCGCATGGAACAGACCGTGCTGGACGCCGCCCTCGGCCGCGCGCCCCGCCTGGGCTGGAACAGCCGGATGGTGCGCGCCGCCTGCGAGGCCTGCGGCCTGTCGCGAGGCGACGAGGAGTTGCTGCTGCCCAACGGCGCGCGCGATCTGGCGGCCCTGCTGTCGCGGCGGCACGACGACCGGGCGCTGGCTGCACTGGCCGACGTCGATGCGAAGTCGCTGAAGATGCGCGAGCGAATCGCGGCGGCGGCGTCGGCGCGGATGGAGGCGGGGGCGGCCGATCTGGAGGCGACGCGCCGCTGCGCCGCCTTCCTGGCCCTGCCGACCAACGCCGATCTGGGGCTGAAGCTGGCCTGGGAGAGCGCCGACCATCTTTGGAACTGGGCGGGGGACACGGCCACCGACTGGAACCACTATTCCAAGCGGGCGATCCTGTCCGGCATCCTGATCCCGGCCCTGACGATGCGCTGGTTCGACGGCCGCGAGCCGGCGGAGGCCTTTGTGGCCCGGCGGATCGAAAACGTCATGGCCTTCGAAAAATGGAAGGCCGGCAAGGATTTCGACGCCCCGCTGAAGAAGGTGACGGATGTGCTGAGCCGGATGCGTTACGGGGCGAAGGCGGAGTAGCGGACATTATCCCATTGGGTTGGCTTGAGCGCACGGCGGCGCTGCCGTCGTTCTGGCTCGACCCGAAGGCCGGCCGATTGTCAGGTCCGCAACGCCAGAGGTCATTCGATTGGTGTTTGTCCGATTGGGACGTAGCGTCAACCTGCCCCGGGAGGATCAGTGGTGTCAGACTTTCAGTTGGCCGTGCGATTGCCGGAGGACGAGCAACTCCTGCAGGGGAGAAGCGACGACCCCGCCCTCACGCCGGATCGGGTCTCGCCAGCTATCGAAGGATACTTCCGTATCCCGGCTATCTGGGTCGGCGAAGCGCCTGATCCGCTGACGGTCCGCCGACTGAACCCGCAAGTTCATCATGAGATCATAGTTCGCCGGACGATGCGGTGCGGAATCGAGATTCGAGTCCAGCGGGACGGAATGTTTTGGTTCGATTTCGCCAAGTGGCCTCTCGCGCCACAGGTGACCATCCCGGGCTATCGGATCCTCGATCCCGGCAAGCCCTATCGGGCGCCGCCAGCTTCTCAGAAGGCAGAGGAGTTGGCTGAGTCGTTCGCCGTCTTGCGAGCCCAAGTCATGAACCTTCATCAGGCGGCGTTCACGTCGTCAGAGTCTATCGTAAAGAGACGATCAGCGGGAATGGGCTTCCCTGTTACTGCGTGGAGCACAGACAAGGCGATAAGCTGGAGAGGACTCCATAGCTATCACGATGACGTTGAAAACTTGCACGCTTTAGGCCGAAATGTCCTCAATAACTCCCATGGTGTCAGTCGAACTAGGCCGCTAGGCCGAAGAGTTATCGAGACAGAGGTAGTTGAGCATTCAATCGACTTGTTGGACGATGTTCTCGCCAAAAGCGATGTCGCCGTTATCCAAATGGTAGAAGCGATTTATATGGCCGCCTGCAGAAATCGTGAGAAACGATTTGGTGAAGCGTTAACATTGGCATGGAGCGTGTGTGAGCAAGCAATATTTGCTAAATGGAGGGGGCACATCGAATCGCTTCGATCTTCAGTTGACGCTGCCCGAATGCCAAAGGACAGGAAGGAGAAGCTGCTAGGGAGGGATTATACATCTTCAGTCGTTTTAGAGACGCTTGAGTTCATTGGCATTTTGGACAGCGAGACCTATCGAATGCTTGATATTTGTCGCCGAGCCAGAAACAAATGGGCTCATCAACTCCGGACGCCCAAGGAGAGCGAGTCGCAGCTGTGCGTTCGCACAGCGCAAAAACTCATCGGTCAAACTTTCGGCATTCCTCTCCATCTGCAACAGGGTGGCCGAGGCGGAGTTCCTCAATGGCCCCTCTGGATGTGGGCCGAAGTTGCAGCGTCGGAAGGGCGGTGAGAGATAGCCGGCAGTCTCAGAGAGAACCCGCCGGTCGCCTTTCCGGAATAGTGTATTCTCGCCCCGTATAATCTCGCCCCTTTGAACCCTCGACGCGACCTTCCGGCCCCCGCCCGCCGGCGCGAAACCACGCCCAGCCGCGGCCTGCGTCCGATTCTGACGTCCCCATGTGCATACTGGCCAAACGCCCGCCGGGCCTTGGTCTTTGACAGCTTTCATCCCCCCGCCGACGCCGTCCCAGGCGCGGTTTGCCTAAACGGGCGTCGTTGACGCCGGTACTGAATTTGTCCCGGGGAGTACATTCTGCGGGACAGGCGATACTTTCGCCCCTCCGGACCGTGGGTCGGGGCGATTAGACCAGCGGCTTCACCCGGTTCACATGGCCCATCTTGCGGCCGGCGCGGGCCTCGGCCTTGCCGTAGAGGTGGAGGCGCGCGTCGGCCTTCGGGGCCAGCGTCTTCCACTGCTCGACCTCCTCGCCCAGCAGATTGGTCATCTCGACGCGGGCGTGGGCCGTGGTCGGACCCAGCGGCCAGCCGGCGATGGCGCGGATATGCTGTTCGAACTGGTCGCAGACGCAGCCGTCCTGGGTCCAGTGGCCGGTGTTGTGGACGCGCGGCGCGATCTCATTGACCAGCAGCCGGCCCTCGCCGAGATCGAACAGCTCGACGCCGAGCACGCCGACATAGTCGAGGCCTTCGAGGATGGCCTTGGCGATGGCCTTCGCCCGCTTCTCCGTCTTCGTATCGACGGCGGCGGGCGCGACTGTGGTCTTGAGCACCCCGCCCTTGTGGATGTTCTCGCCCAGCGGATAGACGGCGATCTTGCCGTCCCGCCCGCGGGCGGCGATCACGGACAACTCGCGCACGAAGTCGGCGCGGGCCTCGAGGATGGCGGGCTGTTCGCCGATGGCGTGCCAGGCGTCGGCGGCCATCCTCGCCGAGCGCACCCAGATCTGGCCCTTGCCGTCATACCCCTCGCGCCGGGTCTTCAGCAGGGCGGGGGCGCCGAGGCGCTCCAGCCCTGCCAGCAGGTCGTCGAGGCAGTCGACGGCGGCGAAATCCACGGTGGTGGCGCCGACGCCATTGAGGAAGGTCTTTTCGTCGACCCGGTCCTGGGCGACGGCGAGGGCCTTGGGGCCCGGCGCGACGACGGCGCCGCCCTCGACCAGACGGGCCACCGAGGCGGCGGGCACGTTCTCGAACTCGAAGGTCACCGCGGCGCAGGTCTGGCCCAGGACGCCCAGAGCCGTGGGATTGTCATAGGCGGCGACGATCTGGCCCTGCGACACGCGGCCGGCCGGGCTGTTCTCTTCGGGGTCGAGGATGACGACGTTGAAGCCGAGGCGCGAGGCGGCCTGGCTGAGCATCCGCCCGAGCTGGCCGCCGCCGAGGATGCCGAGGGTCGAACCGGGAGGCAGGGGCGGACCGGCCACTCAGTCCTCGACCGTCTCGTGCACGGCCTCGGTCTGGGCCTCGCGGAACGCCGTCAGGCGTCCGGCCAGGACGGGATCCGACAAGGCGAGGATCTGCGCGGCGAGAATGCCCGCGTTCTTCGCGCCGGGCTCGCCGATGGCCAGGGTCGCGACGGGCACGCCGCCGGGCATCTGGGCGATCGACAACAGGCTGTCCATGCCCTTGAGCGCCTTCGATTCGATCGGCACGCCGAGCACCGGCAGTTCGGTCATCGAGGCCGCCATGCCCGGCAGGTGGGCGGCGCCGCCGGCGCCGGCGATGATCACCTTGTAGCCCGCGCCTCGCGCCCCGGTGGCGAAGTCGAACAGGCGTTGCGGCGTGCGGTGAGCGCTGACAACCTTCGCAGTCCAGGCCACTCCCAGCCGGTCCAGCGCGTCGGCGGCGTGTTTCATCGTCGGCCAGTCAGAGCGGCTGCCCATGATGATCGCCACAGGAGGCGTCCCGGTCGTCATGAGTCGTGGCCCTTTCCGACGAAAGCGGCGCGATACAGGACTCGCGTTGCGCCCGCAACCGACGGCGTTAGGCTGACACACAGCCGGACGTGGTGAGTCGCCGGCCGGGAGCTGTTTTTTCTCGTGACCGATGCGGCCCTCATAGATCCCCATGCCGAGATCGAACGCCTGCGGGCCGAGGTCGAGGCCCTGCGTCTGCGCGCCGAGGCCGCGGAGGCCGCGGCCGATCACGACGTGCTGACGCCGGCGCTGAACCGGCGCGGCTTCGTGGCCGCGATGCGCAGCGCCATGGCCTTCTGCCAGCGTCATGAGGTGCCGGCCGTGCTGCTGTACCTCGATCTGGACGGCTTCAAGAGCGTCAACGATTCCCTCGGTCATGCCGCGGGGGATGCGGCCCTGATTCACGTCGCCCGGCTGTTGCGCGCCAATCTGCGGGAATCGGATGCGGTCGGGCGGCTGGGCGGCGACGAGTTCGCCCTGCTGATGCTGAACGCCGGTCTGGAAGAAGGGCGAGAGAAGGCGCGGCGCCTCGCCGCCGCTCTGGAGGCGGACGGCTTCGTCTGGGCCGGCGAACAGGCTCCCCTGGGCGGGTCGTTCGGCGTTCGCGCCTACACCGCCCACACCGACCCCGAGGTCTGGCTGGCCGAGGCCGACGCGGCCATGTGGGTGCGCAAGAAGGGCCGGTAAGGCCTCGCTCAGGCGATAATGTCGGGCAGGATCCTGTCCTCGATCTTGGCGATCTCGTCCCTCAGCACCAGCTTCTTGCGCTTGAGGCGGGCGATCATCAGCTGATCCGGCACCGGCATATGCCCCAGGGCCTCGATCGAGGCGTCGAGGTCGGCGTGCTCAAGCTGCAGGACCTTGAGCCGCGCATGCAGCGCCAGCTCTTCCTCGGTCAGAAAAGGTTCGTCGTCGTTCATGTCGGGACCTGCCGGGAGATCATACTGTGCGTCGCGTCAGGCCGGAAGGCGGTCGGCGAGTTGGACCAGAAGCGCGCGCGGGACCATCGGCGACCAGACCCTGGCGACGGCCGCAAGCAGGGCGATCGGCGGCTGTGGCGCCGCGGACCGGACCGGGGCGAGCGCCTCGAGCGCGGCCAGCAGTCGCCGCTCGGCGTCCAGCTCCACCGCCTTGACCTGGGCCCGGACGGCTTCGCGGGCGCCGTCGTCGAGGTCCGGCGCGCGCGGCTTCAGGGCCCGGCGAACGGCGCGCAGCGGGGCGATGGCCGTCTCCTGCCACGCGCGGGCGGTGTCGCTCGCGGCGTCGAGGGCGTCCTCATCCGGAGCGCGTCCCTCGGCGGCGCACCAGGCGGCCCACAGAAGCAGGGGGACATTCTGGCCCGCGGCGTCCTGCAGCGCCAGGCAAGCGTCGGCGACGCCGTCCGCGTCATATGCGGCCAGGGCCCAGTCCCACAGGCTCATTCCGCCGCCGCGTCCTTCTTCAGACCGTCCCAGCGGCGCACCGCTGACCAGTCGAGGCCGAACAGATCCAGCGCCCGCCCCACGGACTGATCAACCATCTCGGCGATGCTCGCGGGCTTCGCATAGAGGGCGGGCAGGGGCGGGGCGATGATCGCGCCCACCTCGGTCAAGGCGGTCATTGTGCGCAGGTGGCCCAGGTGCAGCGGCGTCTCGCGCACCATCAGCACCAGCGGCCGGCGCTCCTTCAACACGACGTCGGCGGCGCGGGTCAGGAGGGTGGACGTCACGCCGGTGGCTATTTCGCTCATGGTCCGAACGGAGCAGGGCGCGACGATCATGCCCATCGTCCGGAACGAGCCCGAGGCGATCGAGGCGCCGACGTCGTTGAGCCTGTGCGACACGTCGGCGCGGCTCATGAGGTCGTCGGCCGCGAGGTCCGTCTCCTGCGACAGGGTCAGCAAGGCCGCGCGGGTCACGACGAGATGGCTTTCGACGCCGAGCTCCCGCAGGGCGTCGAGCACCCGCACGCCGTAAGTCACGCCGGATGCTCCGGAAATCCCCACGATCAATCGGGCGGGCGTCGAGCCGGACAGGTTCCGTACGGCTCCGTTCACATCTTCGGCCAATTCGGGCTCCAGGGTGGTCCGTATCAGGACGGTCGGCGGTTCACTGGAATGTGATTCTACAGCCGGTCAGACCCGGCGCTGACTGTACTGGTCCCTTAGACATGGAGGCGCAAGCCATGACCATCGAAGCTCGGATCCGCGAACTGGGAAACCGTCATCGCAACCTGGATGAGACCATCCGGAGAGAGACGACCCACCCGGCCACGGACTCGCTTCGCGTAAGGGAGCTCAAGTTGCAGAAGCTCCGACTGAAGGAACAGATCACCAGTCTGGAGGCCTCGGCGCACTAGCCAGGGCTCCCCGAAAGAACAACGGCCCCGGGAGCGATCCCGGGGCCGTTTTTTGTCCGTGGTGGAAGGCTCAGTCCTTGGAGCCGAACACCGAGGCGGCGGTCGGCTCGGCGCCGCGGCGCTCGCGGGCCTCGGGAACGAACTCCTCCTCGACCGGCTCGGCGGGGGCGTCGACGGCCTGCAGGGTGGCGCCGCCCTTCTTCGCGTCGTCCTTCGCCTTCTTGTCGGAAGCCTTCTTGACCAGTTCGTCGAGGGCCAGCTGCCCGACCAGACCCAGGGTCACCGGATCGACCGGCTTGATGTTGGCGCTGTTCCAGTGGGTGCGGTTGCGCACGCTCTCGATGGTCGACTTGGTGGTGCCGAGCATCTTGGCGATCTGGGCGTCGGTCACCTCGGGGTGGTTGCGAACGAACCACATGATCGCGTCGGGCCGGTCCTGACGGCGCGAGACCGGGGTGTATTTCGGCGGCGCCTTGTGCACCTTCAGCAGTTCGGCGTGGCGACTGACCACGGCCTGCATGCGGTAGGCCTCATCGTTCTGGGCCTTGTCCAGTTCCTCGCGGGTCAGCTGGCCGTTCACGAGCGGGTCGGCGCCGCGGATGTCGCGGGCCACGTCCCCGTCGGCGATGCCGCGGACTTCCAGCGGATGGAGGCCGCAGAAGTCGGCGATCTGCTCGAACGTCAGGGAGGTGTTGTCGACCAGCCAGACCGCGGTGGCCTTGGGCATCAGGATGTCGGTCATGCAGGCGTTCCGGTGCTTGTTCGAGCCCGAAAACCGGGCTCTGGATACGACGGCGCCCGGCCTTTCGACCGGGCGTTGATGATCGCGATATAGTCCCATTCGGCGGAAAAGAAAACGAAAGCCGACAAGACCATACAGCCAAGGTTCATCCGGCCGGGGCAACAGTGGCTTCACAGGCGCGTTTTGCGTCGGGGACGATTTTCGGAGGGATAATCCATGTTGATCGAAATGCTGGCCGCGGCAGCGGTCTTTTCCGGCTCCGGTCAGGAGTTCGCGCCGCAGATTCCCGGCGCCCCCGAGCGGGTGGCGCCACGCGGCGGATATCGCGACAGTTGCAGCGGCGAATATGTGAACCGGGGCAGGCTCTACGCGGATTGCCGCACCAATCGCGGTCAGATCCGTGGGACCTCAATCGAGTTGAACCGCTGCGCCGACTACGAGATTCGCAACAATGACGGCCTGCTGGTCTGCGGTCCGAACCGCGGCCAGTACGAGGACCGGCCCGGCGGCGGCGGGCGGCCGGACCGTCCGGACCGGCCCGGCGGCGGCTGGGGCGGCGGCCGCTCCTCGGTGACCATCTTCCGCGACTCCGACTACCGCGGCGCCAGCTTCCGGTTCGACGACGAGATGCCGAACCTCGCCAATACGGGCTTCAACGACGCGATCAGCTCGATGCAGTTCCGGGGAGAGTGGGAGGCCTGCACGGACGCCTACTATCGCGGCCAGTGCGTCACCTTCCGCAACGATGTCCGCAATCTGGGCAATACGGGCCTGAACGACCGGATCTCGTCGCTGCGCCCCGTCCGGGGCGGCGGTCGCTGGTAGCCGGCTAGACCGTCAGCACGAACTTGCCGACATGGCCGCCCGCCTCCAGCAGGAGGTGGGCGGCCGATGCCTGCTTCAGCGGAAAGGTCGCCTCGACCGGGGGCCGGACCGCGCCGGACGCCACCCACGGCCAGGCGACCGCCTCGACCGCCGCGATCAGACGGGCCTTTTCGTCAGCGGGCCGCCCCCGGAGGGTCGAGCCTGTAAGAACGATCCGTTTCATCATCAGCCTGGCCAGGTCGATCTCGGCCATGGCGCCGGACTGCGTCGCGATCACCACCCAGCGGCCGAAGGGGTTCAGCGCCCCCTGATTCAGGGCGGCATAGTCGGCTCCGACCATGTCCAGAACCACGTCGGCGCCGCCGAAGGCGGTTATGGCCGCCTCCATGTCGTCGGTTGCGGCGTCCAGACTGAGATCCGCGCCCAGCCGTCGAGCGGCCGCGGCCTTGTCCGCGCTCCTCGAGGTGGCGATGACGCCGGCGCCGGCGGCCTTGGCCATCTGGATCGCGGTGGCCCCGATTCCGCTGGTCGCGCCATGCACCAACAGGGTCTCGCCCGCCTTGAGGGCTCCTGATTCGAAGACATTGGCGAACACGGTGCAGACGGTCTCGGGCAAGGCGGCGGCCTGGACGTCACTCATGTCGCGCGGGACGGGCAAGGCGTGTCGGGCGTCGACGACCGCCAGCTCCGCATAGCCGCCTCCGCCCAGCAGGGCGCAGACGCGCTCGCCGATCACCCACCGGGTGACGCCCTCGCCGATCTGATCGACCTCGCCGGCGACCTCGAGCCCGAGAATATCCGACGCGCCGGGGGGAGGGGGATAACGGCCCTGCCGCTGCAGGATGTCCGGCCGGTTGACTCCCGCGGCCCGGATCCGGATGCGGATCTGGCCAGGGCCGGCCACCGGATCGGGACGCTTGGCGAGGGTCAGGCGATCCGCGGGCCCGGACCCGTCCGCGATTTCCACTACGCGCATTCACCCTGCCTCGTTCTTGCAATCATCCGTGTCCGGGCGTTGAAATAAGGGCTTGCGGGTCGAATGGCCACGAAGGAGGCGGTGATGTTCGAGGATCTGGAGCCCCGTCCGGCGCGGGGCGCGCCGCTGATCGCCCTGGCGCGCGAGGATCTGGACCCCTATTCAGTCGAGGACCTGAAGCAGCGGATCGCCGGCCTGCAGGCCGAAATCGAGCGCTCCAACGCAGCCATCGAGGGAAAGTCGTCGCAGCGGAACGCCGCCGACGCCATGTTCAATTTTCGGCCGTAACCCTGTCGGTCCCCGTCTGGCATGGCCGTTGCACGCCGTGGAAGCACCGCGCCATGCCGTGCCGGTCGTGATACGGATGCGCCTGCCCAATGAGTCTGGTTGAGTACATGTCTGTCGACGCCACCACGCTTTCGTCTGCAGGCCGTAGCCGCGCCGCGGTCGTGGACGATTTTGCGCGCTCAGAGCTGTTTGATCGCACCTTCCACGAGGGGATGGAGCTGGTCGAGGAGACCGCGTCGTATCTGGACGGGGATGGACGACGGGAGTCCAAGCTGCTGTCACGGGCCACGGCGCTGGCCTATGCTGGCGAGAGCATGAAGCTGACCACCCGGCTGATGCAGATCGCCTCCTGGCTGCTGGTCCAGAGGGCCGTGCGGGAGGGCGACATGACGGCGGTTCTCGCCTGCGAGCCGCGCTACCGGCTGGCCGAGCGCCCGGCCGCGGAGCCCAGCCATCCGGAACTGCCGATCGCCCTGGTCGAATATCTGGTGCGAACCGACAAACTCTACGACCGGGTGCTGCACCTGGATCGCCGCATGTATCTGGACGAGCCGGAGGAGGGCGCGGTCAATCCCGTGCAGAGCCAGCTGGACCGGCTGACTGCGGCGTTCAGAACCTGATTGGGCGTTACGGCCCGACGTCGGTCGCCACGCGCGCGCCGTCATCAACCGGGCGAGGCAGGCTGATGGCGATGCCGAGGGCTTGCGCCAGGCGGGCGTCGCGACTGTAGACATCCTCGCGGAAGGCGACGCGTCCCTGGCCGTCGACGAAGGCGGTCCAGTACAGCAGGCGCACGCTGATCTCGCGGCCCGTCGCGATCCGCTTCGTCTCGCGCGTGTCCTGGGCCGTGTCGAACTGCTGCAGCAGGTCGGGATCGGGCGACAGCAGCAGCCGGGCGAACTCGACCGCGTTCTGCACCCGCACGCAGCCGTGCGAGCGGTGGCGGAAGGCCAGGTTGAAGGCCGCCTTCGACGGCGTGTCATGCAGGAAGATGGCGTAGCTGTCCCGCAGCTCGAACTTCACGTAGCCGAGCGCGGCGGTCGGGCCGGCGCGCTGGATCACAGTGCCGTTCGAAACGTACATGTTGTTGGCCGCCAGATAGCCGGGGCCGCGCGGCAGGATTTCGTTGCGCGCGATCGAGGCGGGCACATACCAGGGCGGGTTGGCGACCACGGAGGCGAAGGGCTTCTCGAGGCTGGGCGTCTGGTTCGAGGCGGTGCCGACGACGACGCGATTCGAGTGAACCGGCCGGCCGTCCTTCCAGTAGACCATGATGGCCGCTGCGGTGTTGACCTCGATCCGTTCGGGCGAGACCTCGCGCTTCAGCCAGCGGCGGCGTTCGAGATTCAGCGCGATTTGACGGGCCCGGTCCTCGGCCGAGGCCGACAGCGACCGCTGGGTCCCCGTACCGATACGCCCGTCCGCTCCGAGGCCGTGACGCGTCTGGAAGCCACGGACGGCGGCCTGCAGCTCGGGGCCGTAGACGACGCCCATGCTGGTAAGGCGCGCCCCATCCGCGGGCGACAGGTCGCCCTCGGCGACCAGACGCTGGATCAGGGCCGGAATTCGGGCGTCGCTCGTCCCGGGCTCGATGGTGGGGCCCTGACGGAAGACGGGCCAGCCGCCGTCGCGGATCAGGCGGCGGTAGCGGATATAGCCGGCCGAAAGATTGGAATAGCCGATGTCCGTGGGGGCGAGGGCCTCGAACCAGTCGACGAGCCGGTTCTGGGCGAGGGCGTCGTTCAGTCCGACGGGCAGGTCGACGCGGTTTTTCTGCATCTCCCACAGATCCTCGACGGTCTCGGGACGAACACGGCCTTCGGCCAGCACGCGGCCGTAGCCGAGGGCGGCGGCGGTGGTGCGCATCTCGGCCGCATCGGACCCGGCGAGGGCGGCGAAGTCGAAATAGTCGGTCGGCGACAGGCCGTGCCGCTCCGCGCGGCCCGCGGCGGCCTGCAGGGCGCGCAGGCGTTCCGGCGTCCAGACGGGACGCCAGCCGTTCAGTTCGTAGAAGGCCCGCACATCGGGCTGGATGGTCGCGGGCAGGCGGGCCAACTGGTCGTTGAACCCGTCATAGAAGGCGACAGCGCCGGGGTCGCGAGTCTGGGCTCCGGCCGCGAAGCCGACGCCCGACGCGAAAGCCGATACGGCCGCGCCAAGTCCCAGTTGCCGTCGATTCATCGTCAAAGGTCTCTTCGGCCGCTTCGACACGGGACCCCACGTCCACGCCCCCGAAACCGACGCGGCCATGTTATCGGCGTTCCGGCCAAACAGAAAGGCGTCGGTCCGGGGACCGACGCCTTTGTGGTCGTCTTGTCGCAGGGTGTGGCCTGAAAGCCCGGCCCCGCGGTCGGCCTACTTCTTGATGAAGCCGGCGAACTTGTTGTTGAAACGCGAGACGCGACCGCCGCGGTCCAGCAGGTGCTGGTTGCCGCCGGTCCAGGCCGGGTGGGTCAGCGGATCGATGTCCAGGTTCAGGACAGCGCCTTCCTTCTGATAGGTCGAGCGTGTCTGGTAGGTCGTACCATCGGTCATCGTCACGGTGATGAAGTGGTAGTCGGGATGCGTATCCGCCTTCATGGTCCTGGTCCGGTCTCTGCGCGATGACGATGCCGACCGTCGGAGCGCGAAAATGAGAAACCCGCCGGAGGACGGCGGGAATGAGCGGCGGCGTTTACACCGGGGGCCGTTCCGGGGCAAGAGGCGCGCGCCATGACCGATCCAACCGCCCATTCCGACGCCGCCGCTTCCGACATCCGTGGACGGCCGGGCGCGGGGGCGCTGCTGGCCGAACAGATGGGCGAGGCCGGCGAACGCCGGGAGCGTCGCCGCGATGTCAGGCCGCTGGGACGGCTTCTGCCCTACGCCATGCGGCACAAGGGGCATGTCGCCATGGCCGGGGTCTGGCTGATCCTGTCCACGGCGGCGTCGCTCGCCCTGACGGCTTCGGCTCGCGGCGCGATTGACAACGGCTTCGACAACGGCGGCGCGCAGTTGAACCTGTGGTTCCTGCTGCTGGGCGCCAACGCGCTGTTCCTCGGGTTCGCGACGGCGGTCCGCTACTATTTCGTGACCAAGACCGGCGAACGGGTCATCGCCGACCTGCGCAAGGGGCTGTTCGGGCGCATACTGACGCTGGATCCGGCCTTCTACGCCTCGATGCGGACCGGAGAGGTCCTGTCGCGAATGACCACGGACATCGCCCTGGTCGAGACGCTGCTGACCACCTCGGTGTCGTTCGCCCTGCGCAATTTCCTGACCCTGATCGGCGGCACGGTTCTGCTGTTCGTGGTCAGCCCCAAGCTGACCGGGCTGGTGCTGCTGGTGGTGCCCGTGCTGCTGGGCCCGATCTTCCTGTTCGGGCGCACCGTGCGCAAGCTGACCGTGGCCTCGCAGGACCGGTTCGCCAATGCGGTCGGTTTCGCGGGCGAGAGCGTCGACGCCATCGAGACGGTGCAGGCGTTCGGCCGCGAGGCCAGCGCCATCGGCCGGTTCGGCGAGGCCGTGGAGGAGGCGTTCGGCGTCTCGCTGGTGCGGATGAAGGCGCGGGCCCTCATGACCGCCATGATCATCGTCGTCATGTTCGGCGGCGTCACCCTGGTGCTGTGGCTGGGCGCACAGGATGTGATCGCCGGCCGGATGACGCCGGGGGCCCTGTTGCAGTTCGTCCTGCTGTCGGTGTTCGCAGCCGGCGCCGTCGGAGCGCTGGGCGAGAGCTGGGGCGATGTCCAGAAGGCCGCCGGCGCCATGGAGCGGATCGACGAACTGATGCGCAGCGAGGCCGCGATCCGCCCGCCGGCCGCGCCCGTCGTTCTGCCGGAACCGTCGAGGGGCGAGGTGTCCATGTCGGCGGTGCATTTCGCCTATCCCGGCAGGCCCGACCTGCCGGCGCTGAAAGGGTTCTCCCTGACCGTCAGGCCGGGCGAGACCGTGGCGCTTGTCGGTCCGTCGGGGGCGGGCAAGAGCACCGTCTTCCGCCTGCTGCTGCGGTTTTATGATCCGCAGTCAGGGATCGTTTCCGTGGATGGCGTCGACGTGCGCGAGGCCGACCCCGTGGCGGTGCGCGGCCGGTTCGCCTGGGTGTCGCAGGAGGCGCCTCTGTTCTCGGGCTCCGCCAGCGAAAACATCCGCTTCGGACGCGAAGCCGCCTCGGACGACGAGATCCGCGCCGCGGCCGAGGAAGCTCAGGCCCTCGGGTTCGTGGAAGCGCTGCCGGAAGGATTCGACACGCCGCTGGGCGAGCGCGGCAAGAGCCTGTCGGGCGGACAGCGACAGCGGATGGCGATCGCCCGGGCCCTGGTTCGCGATGCGCCGATCCTGCTTCTGGACGAGGCGACCTCGGCGCTGGACGCCGAGAACGAGCGGCTGGTGCAGGCCGCGCTGGATCAGGCCATGGAGGGCCGGACCACCATCGTCATCGCCCACCGTCTGGCCACGGTGCTGCGGGCCGACCGGATCGTGGTCATGGAGGACGGCCAGGTGGTGCAGGAGGGCACGCACCGGGCGCTGATGGACCAGGGCGGCCTGTACGCCAAACTGGCCGAGTTGCAGTTCCGCGCAGACTAGGCCGTCAGCGCCGGGTCGATGAATTCCAGATTGGCCTGCCGGACCTCCGCCGCCGCCTCGTCATAGAGGAAGGGGAGGAAGGCGAACCGCTCGCCGCGGGTGACCGACGTCGCCTCGTGCAGGATCGAGCAAGAGAAGACCACGGCCCCGCCGGGCGGCGGACGAAAGGTGCGCGGCCCGAACTCCGGAAAGCGCAGGTCGCCGCCGTCATAGTCTGCGTTCAGATTGATCGAGACGGCGAACCGCCGATGTGCGGTCCCCCGGGTGGTGTTGTCCCGATGCGGACGGAAGAAGCCGCCGGTCCCGGCGTCGTAGCGGGCGACCAGATAGCGTTCGATCCGCGTGGCGTTGAAGTTGAAGGCCTTGCGGATCTGCGGGAGCAGGCGGCGTTTCAGCCGCTCCCCGATCTGTCGTCGCAGCGCCTCGTCCTCGACGATGACGTCCGAGCGCCGCTTGTGGTTGTCGTCGGTCATCAGGGTGGTGACGCCGTTGATCTCGCGCATGAAACCGGACGGACGGCCGCCCGTCCGGCGATACAGGCCGATCAGGTGCTCGCAGAACTCCGGTTCGAAGATGCGCGGCGTCAGCAGCACCGGAGCGGAGCCTTCGGGGCCGCCGTGGCGGCCCGGCGGCGGCAGGGTCGCGGCCCTGTCGACCAGCGCAGCGGCCTGTGCCGCCCCGACGATGGCCATCACGTGCAGAGCCGGATCGATCAGACACCAGCGTTCCTGGCCGGCCGCCTCGTAGAGGGCGGCGACGGCGCCGTCTTCGTCGAACAGGAACCGCAGGCCGGGGCCGTCCTGACGTACTGCGCGGTCCTTGTCCTCGCCGACGACAAGGACGAAGGCGCCGGCGTGGACGTCGTTGAAAGCGGAGCGGCGCCGATCGATCGTGGCGACTGCGCGGGCGACGGCGGGGCCGGCCGGGACGACGGCCAGCAGCAGATAGCGGCCCGCAGCGGAGTCAAAAACGTAGCGGGGATTGTTGGTCCCCGCCGTCGCGAATGTGGGAGCGGGATCGCCGTACAGAAGCGCCATGGCGGCAGAATGCACGGCAATCCGCTTCGGCTTCAAGGCTGTGTCGCGTCAGTCGAGGGCTGCCGCGATCCGGTCGGCGAGGGCGCGCAGGGCGGCGGCGTCGGCCATGGGGGCGTGGCCGTGGCCCTTCATCGGCCGGTCTGCCCAGCGCGGGACAATGTGGAAATGCAGGTGGAAGACGGTCTGGCCACCGGCCTCGCCGTTGAACTGCAGGATCTGGAAGCCTTCGGGATCGAGCGCCTTCTGCACCGCACGGGCCGTTCTCTGGGTGGCGGCGGTCAGGCGGGCCAGCGCTTCGGGCTCGATGTCCAGCAGGGTCCGCGCGGTCGATGTCTTCGAGATCAGCAGGACGTGGCCTTCCGACTGCGGATAGACGTCCATGAAGGCGAGCACCTGATCGTCCTCCCAGACCTTCACGGCCGGGATTTCGTCGCGGAGGATTTTGGCGAAGATATTGTCGGGGTCGTAGGCGGCGTTCAGGGTCATCGGAGGCTCCGGGCGGCGTTCAGGCGAGGCGGGGGGTCGCGGCGAGGCGAGGGGAGCCCCGGCCGCTGTCAGGTGTTATGGCAAGGTCAAAAGGGAGTCGGCCATGCTGCGGTTCATCGTCCAGTTTCTCGTCACCTGCCTGGCCCTGTGGCTGGCGGCGCAGGTGGTGCCCGGGGTCGGGTTCAGCGACACGCCGTCGCTGCTGCTGGCCGCCATCCTGCTGGGAATCGCCAACGCCGTCGTGCGGCCGATCCTGACCGTCCTGACCTTTCCCCTGACCATCATCACCTTCGGCCTGTTCCTGCTGGTGGTGAACGCGGCGGTGATCGGTCTGGTGGCGATGCTGCTCGGCGGGTTCGTGGTCGACGGTCTGGGAGCGGGCATCGGCGCGGCGATCGTGACGGGGATCGTCAGCTGGATCGCCGGCTGGTTCGTCGGCGACGGATCGAAGCGCCCGGACTGAGGCATCAGGGCTTCCGGAACGGTGAGAGTTCGTCGGCCATGGCCGACATCTCCGCCTCCACAGCCGGCCGCTCGCCCTCAAGATAGCGAGCCACGGGCTCGCGTAGGGCGGGGTCGGCGATGAAGTGGGCGGAGTAGACGGGGGAGGGCAGGTAGCCGCGGGCGATCTTGTGCTCGCCCTGGGCACCGGCCTCGACGCGGGAAAGGCCGCGCGCGATCGCGAATTCGATGGCCTGGTAGTAGCAGAGCTCGAAATGGAGGAAGGCGACCTCCTCCAGCGCACCCCACTGGCGGCCGTACAGGGCGTCGCCCCCGATCAGGTTCAGGGCCCCGGCGATGGCCTCTCCGTCGCGAAAGGCCATGACCAGGGCGATGCGGTCGGCCATGGTCGCGCCGAGGCGGGTGAAGAAGTCCCGCGTCAGATAGGGCCGGCCCCATTTGCGCTCGCCGGTGTCCATGTAGAAGGCGAAGAAGGCGTCCCAGTGGGCTTCTGTGATCCCGGCGCCGGTGAGGACGCGAATGTCGAGGCCGGTCTGGGCCTCCCGGCGTTCGCGGCGGATTGTCTTGCGACGGCTCGATGAGAGCGCCGCGAGGAAGTCGTCGAAGGTCGCGTAGCCATCGTTGCGCCAGACGTACTGCATGTCCTGACGCTGCAGCAGGCCGGCCTCGCCCATGGCGTCCCAGTCGTCGCGGGTCGGGAAGTTGACGTGCAGGGACGAGACGCCGAGACGTTCGGTCAGGGCGACGGCGCCTTGCAGCAGGGCCTGTCGCACCGTGGCGGCGTCGGCGTCGGGATGGGCGAGGAAGCGGGGACCGGTGACCGGGGTGAAGGGCACGGCGGCCAGCAGCTTGGGATAGTAGCGGCCGCCGGCGCGCTCATAGGCGTCGGCCCAGCTGTGGTCGAACACGTATTCGCCCTGGCTGTGGCCCTTGAGCCAGAGGGGCATGACCCCGCGAAAGCGGCCGGCGTCGTCGCGCAGTGAGAGGTGGCGGCCGGCCCAGCCCTGTTGCGAGACGGCGCTGCCCGAGGCTTCGCAGGCGTGGAGGAAGTCGAAACTGACGAACGGGTCGCCGGAGGGGAGGGCGCAGGCGTCCCAGGCGTCGCGGCCGATGTCGGCGACGGCGGTGTGGACGTGGATGGTGAAACTCATTTGATCCGCTCATCCCCGCGAAAGCGGGGACCCAGTCCTTTGGGTGATGCAGCGGATGGGTCGAGCAGGAACGCAGGTCCTGAAGCGCCTGCGTCAAGCTGGACAGAACTGGGTCCCCGCTTTCGCGGGGATGAGCGGAACATTGGAATCAGCGAACTTCCACGACGGCGTCCACCTCGACGGCGAAGCCGAGCGGGAGTTTGTAGACGCCGACGGCGGAACGGGCGTGGCGGCCCTTGTCCCCGAACACCTCGACCATCAGGTCGGAGCAGCCGTTGATGACCGCGGGGATAGCCTCGAAGTCGCCGGCCGCCTGGACGAAGCCGCCCAGTTTGACGACGCGGACGACCCGCTCCAGATCGCCGTCGCAGGCGGCCGAGATCTGGGCCAGCAGGTTGACGCCGCACATGCGGGCTCCCCTGACCGCATCCTCCTGCGAGACGTCGGCGCCCACCGTGCCCTTGAGGCCGCCTGCGGCGTCGTTCGACAGCTGGCCCGAGATGTGGACCAGATCGCCGGTCTGGACGAAGGGCACATAGTTGGCCACGGCCCGGGCGGGTTCCGGCAGGGTGATGCCGAGTTCGGCGAGGCGGGCGGCGACGGTCATGGGCGGAGCTCCTGAGGGTTCGGCGGCGGTTTAGCGCGGGGAGAGGGGCCTCGTCATGTGTTCCTTCCTCCCAATCCGGTCAGGACGTCGAAATTTCATAAGGTATTTTAATACCGTTATGCATTAAGGGTGTGAATTCAATAAGATAGGGCTGGAGTGTGCACATTCAGCGCCTTGACCCCGCACGCCCCATCCTCTATCAGCGCGCCTTCCGCTCATCCCGGTCTTTGGGGAGAGCACCCGTTCGTCTCCCAGGACCCTTGAAATGCTGAAGAGCACCACGGCTTCGCTGAAGCCGGCCGAGGTCACGAAGAAATGGATCCATATCGACGCCGAAGGCGTCGTGGTGGGCCGTCTCGCGACCTTCATCGCCAACCGTCTGCGCGGCAAGCGCCGCGGCGACTACCCCCCGCACGTCGATTGCGGCGACTATGTCGTCGTCACCAACGTCGACAAGGTTTTGTTCACCGGCACGAAGATCACCG
>Ga0164290_1001039_pt1 | contig 57296 bp, 63 predicted proteins | sample Micstemetagenome_FD_108782 | JGI IMG/M metagenome (GOLD analysis project Ga0164290, IMG submission 108782) | Contaminated culture microbial community from soil near Moab, Utah, USA - Microcoleus steenstrupii SON62 (Illumina Assembly) | ecosystem: Environmental > Terrestrial > Soil > Soil crust...
CGGGCCAGGTTGGACGAGGCCTCGGCCGGGGCGATGATGTAATAGGCCGGCAGGGCGTATTTGGTGTGCGGCAGGCTGATCTCGACGATCTCGGCGCCGCCGGCCTTGAGCCAGGCCACGCCCTGGTCCCACAGCGCCTGGATCTCGGCGGGCATGCCGTCGACGACATATTCCTTCGGCACGCCGATGCGCAGGCCCTTGACGCCCTTGTTGAGGGATTGCGTCCAGTCGGGAGTTTCGACGTCGAGGCTGGTCGAATCCTTCGGATCGAACGAGCACATGGAGCGCAGCAGGATGGCGGCGTCCTCGACCGTCTTCGTGATCGGGCCGGCCTGATCCAGGGAGCTGGCGAAGGCGACCATGCCGAAGCGGCTGGCGCGGCCGTAGGTGGGCTTGATGCCGACCGTGCCGGTGAAGGCGGCGGGCTGACGGATCGAGCCGCCGGTGTCCGAGGCCGTGGCGGCCAGGCACAGGTCGCCGGCGACGGCCGAGGCCGAACCGCCCGAGCTGCCGCCCGGGGTCAGGTCGGCGTTGGAGGCGCTGGACTTCCACGGGTTGACCACCGGACCGAAGGCCGAGGTCTCGTTCGACGAGCCCATGGCGAACTCGTCCATGTTGAGCTTGCCCAGCATGACCGCGCCGTCGCGCCACAGGTTGGCCGTGACGGTGGACTCATAGGGCGGGACGAAGCCGCGCAGCATGTTGGAGCCGGCCGTGGTCTGGACGCCGTCGGTGCAGAACAGGTCCTTGATCCCGAGCGGCGCGCCTTCCAGCGCCCCGCCCTCGCCTTTCGCCAGCCGGGCGTCGGAGGCGCGGGCCATCTCCAGCGCCTTGTCCGTGGTCTGGACGACATAGGCGTTCAGCGTCGGATTGGCGGCGTCGATGTTGGCGACGAAGGCTTTCGTGATTTCCTCGGACGAGAAGGATTTCGCCTTCAGGCCGTCCAGCGCGGCCTTGAGCGTGAGCTTGGTCAGGTCGGACATTCTATTCGACCACCTTGGGCACGACGAAGAAGCCGTCGGCGGACCGCGGCGCATTGGACAGGACGTCGGCGACCTTGCCGCCGTCGGTGACGACGTCTTCGCGCAGGCGCAGGGGCTGGGCGACGTTCGAGGTCATGGGCTCGACGCCCGCGACGTCGACCTCGTTCAGCTGCTCGATCCAGGCGAGGATGCCGTTCAGCTCCTGGGCCAGGGGCTCCAGACGCTCCTCGGGGGTCTTGATGCGGGCGAGGTGCGCCACCCGGCGCACGGTCGCGGCGTCGATGGCCATGCGGCCCTCCAATTGCGAAACCTGAGCGGGCGGGATTAGCCGCCCGGCCCCGATTTCACAAGGATTCTGACGCGGGCGACCCTATTGCGCCGGGGTGACGGTGACCGTGGGCGGGGCCGAGCCGTCGGCCGCCACCGCCCAGCCGACGATGACGCGGCGGGTCCGGCTGCCGATCGCGCTGGTGGCCGGGTCCATGACGCTTTCCTCGATCTCCAGGTCGACGCGTCCGGGGGCCTCGGACAGGACGCGGTATCCGAGGAAGTCGCCGAGGCGGAAGACGCGCCAGCCTTCGGCCGGGCCCTGGAAGAAGGCCAGGTGGGTGTAGAGGCCGTTCATGGCAGGGTCGCCGCCCGCCGTGCCGAACAGTTTGGCGGTCAGCTGGCCCTGCGCCTTCAGTTGGTCGAGTTCGACGACCGATGCGGCCTGCTGAACCTCGGGGCCGGTTTCGGGCTGGAGGGTCGCGGCCGGGCCCGATGCGGTCAAGGGCGCCGGGGCGGGCTGGGGCGTTCCGGCGTGTTCGGCGGCCGGGACCTCGGTCTTGCGGGTCTCGACCTGGGTGTCGCAGGCGGTCAGCGCGAGCAAGGCGGCCAGGAAGGTGACGGGCTTCATCGAAAGTTCCCCCAAACAACGATACGCCACCTTGCACTTTGACAGGGCGGCTCGCCAGTCCTACCGCCAAGCCGTGACAGTTCTTTCGCTCGAAGACCTCGCCGCCTCGACCCCGCCCGGCACGCCGTGGCTGGGGCTGGATCTCGGCGAGAAGACCATCGGCGTGGCCGCGTCCGACACCACCCGCATGATCGCCAGCCCGCTGTCGCTGATCCGCAAGACGAAATTCACCGACGACGCCCATGCGGTGCTGAAGCTGATGGACGGGCGCAAGGCGTCCGGCCTGGTCATCGGCCTGCCGTTGAACATGGACGGGAGCGAGGGGCCGCGGGCGCAGTCGTGCCGCGCCTTCGCCCGCAATCTGCAGCGCATCCGCGCCGTGCCCTGCGCCTTCCAGGACGAGCGGCTGTCGACCAGCGCGGTCGAGCGTTTCCTGATCGGCGAGCTGGACCTGACCCGCAAGCGCCGGGCCGAGGTGGTCGACCGCACGGCCGCCGCCTGGATCCTGCAGGGCGCGCTGGACCGGTTGCGCGGCTGATGGGGGCGCTGGTCGCGGGCGTTCTGCCGGTCTTCGTGCTGATCGCCATCGGCTACGGCCTGCGCAAGTCCGACTTTCTGCCTGATGCGACCTGGCGGCCGATCGAGAAGCTGTCGATCCACCTGCTGTATCCGGGCTTTCTGATCCCGGCGATCTGGAACGCCGACATCTCGGGCGGCGGCGCGGGCGCGGCGGGGGCGGCGTCGGTGACCTCGGTGCTGATCATCGCCACCCTGACCCTGCTGCTGAAGCCGCTGATGAAGATCGACGGGCCGGCCTTCACTAGCGTGTTCCAGGGCGCGATCCGGTGGAACAGCTTCGTCTTCCTGCCGGTGATCCTGTCCGTCTACGGCCCCGACGGACTGGCGCTGGCGGCCGTGGTGATCGCGGCGATGATTCCCGTGACCAACATTCTGTGCGTGATCGTGCTGGTGAAATGGGGCGCCGATCAGCGCGCCATGTCGCCGTGGATGCTGACGAAGGCCATACTGTCCAACCCTATCCTGCTGGCCTGCCTGATCGGACTGGCGCTGAATTTCGCGGGCGCGCCCCGGCTGCCGGGAATCTCCGAGACGCTGGAGCTGCTGGGCGGCGCGGCCCTGCCGCTGGGTCTGATCGTGGCGGGCGCCGGCCTGAGCTTCGCCGAGGTGGCGCGGCGCAGGATCACCATCGGGGCCGTGTCGTTCGTGAAGCTGGTCGTCACCCCGCCGCTGATGTGGGGCCTGTGCATCCTCTACGGCGGCGACGAGACGGCCCAGGGGATCGCCCTGCTGTGCGGCGCGGCCCCCGGAGCGGCGGCCAGCTACATCCTCGCGCGGCAGATGGGCGGGGACGCGCCGCTGATGGCCGGGATCGTGGCCCTGACGACCGTGGGAAGCGCACTGAGCATTCCGATCCTGCTGGCCCTGTTCCATTTAGCGTAGATGCGCCCTATAGGCGGGCCTCGATGAGCCAGCCTGCCGCACTCACCGATCTGATTCTCGAGCGGCTGGCGCCGTTCCCGCGCAGCCATTTCCTGTCGGCGGGCGATCTCAACGCCGCCACGACGCCGCCGCTGCTGGATCTGGCCGACGCCTTCGTCGACTTCAACCGCCAATCCTCCAAGTCGCTGGACCTGATGCGCGGGCGCACGGTCATGAACCTGTTCTTCGAGAACTCGACCCGCACCAGCGCCTCGTTCGAGATCGCGGCCAAGCGGCTGGGCGCCGATGTCACGGCCCTGAGCCCCCGCACCTCGTCCGTGGCCAAGGGCGAGACCCTGATCGATACGGCGGCGACGCTGAACGCCATGAAGCCGGACGTGCTGGTGGTGCGCCACGGCGCCTCGGGCGCGGCGGCCCTGCTGGCCCAGAAGGTCGGCTGCGCGGTGGTCAACGCCGGCGACGGGCGGCACGAGCATCCGACCCAGGCCCTGCTGGACCTGCTGAGCCTGCGGCGGGCCTTTGGCGACGTGGGCGGGCTGACGGTCGCGATCTGCGGCGACATCGCCCACAGCCGGGTGGCGCGGTCCAATGTGTCGATGCTGTCGATGATGGGCGCGCGGGTCCGGCTGATCGGGCCGCCGACCCTGGTGCCGGGCGACGCCGATCGCTGGGGCTGCGAGGTGTTCCACGACATGCGCGAGGGCCTGAAGGGCTGCGACGTCGTGATGATGCTGCGCCTGCAGCTGGAGCGGATGGAGGGGGCGCTGGTGCCCTCGACCCGCGAATATTTCCGCTTCTGGGGTCTGGACCGCGAGAAGCTGTCCTGGGCCAATCCGGGGGCCAAGGTCATGCATCCGGGGCCGATGAACCGGGGCGTCGAAATCGACTCCGACGTGGCCGACGACCTGACCGTGTCGCTGATCCAGGACCAGGTCGAGATGGGCGTCGCCGCACGGATGGCCGTGCTGGCGGCCCTGTCGGCGCGGCTGGACGGAGCGGCGGCATGAGCGCGATCGCCATCCTGAACGCCCGCCTGCTGGACCCGGCCAGCGACTATGACGGCCACGGCTCGGTGCTGGTCGAGGACGGCCGCATCACCGAGGTGATCCACGGCGGCGGCGCGGTCGCGCCCGAGGGCGTGACGGCGATCGACGCGGGCGGCCTGTGCCTGTCGCCCGGTCTGATCGACATCCGGGTCAAGACCGGCGAGCCCGGCGCCGAGCCCAGGGAGACGCTGAAGTCGGCCAGCCTGTCGGCGGCGGCGGGCGGGGTCACCACCATCGTCATCCAGCCCGACACCGATCCGGCGCTGGACGATCCCGCGATGATCGAATTCATCCAGCGGCGCGGCGCGGCGCTGGAACTGGTCAATGTCCGCGCGGCCGGCGCGGCGACCAAGGGCCGCGACGGCGTCCGCATGGCCGAGATCGGCCTGATGGACGAGGCCGGCGCCCTGTATTTCACCGACGTCGACGCGGTCATCGCCAACACCCGGACCCTGCAAAGGGTGATGAGCTACGCCGCCGCCTTCAACGCCCTGATCTCGTGCCGCCCGGCCGAGCCGTGGCTGAGCGAGGGCGCGGTGGCGACCTCGGGCGAACTGGCGACGCGGCTGGGCCTGGCCTCGGCGCCGGCCATCGCCGAACGCATCCAGCTTGAGCGCGACCTGGCCCTGGTCGAACAGACCGGCGCCCGCTTCCTGGTGGATCAGATCTCGACCGAGGGCGCGCTGGAGACCCTGGCGCGGGCCCGGGCCAAGGGGCTGGAAGTCTCCGCTTCGGTGTCGATCAACCACCTGTGCTTCAACGAGATCGACATCGGCGACTACCGCACCTTCTACCGGCTGGACCCGCCGCTGCGGCCCGAGAGCGACCGTCAGGCGCTGATCGAGGCGGTGCGCGACGGCCTGATCGACGCCATCACCAGCGCCCACGCCCCTGCCCCGGCCGAGGACAAGCGCCGGCCGTTCGCCGAGGCTACGCCGGGCGCCATCGGGCTGGAGACGCTGCTGGCCGCGGCCCTGTCGCTGCATCACGAGGACGGACTGGACCTGCTGGACATCCTGAGGCCGCTGACCCACGGGCCGGCGACCTTGCTGGGGCTGGACGCCGGGGTGCTGGCCGCCGGCGCCCCGGCGGACCTGACCCTGTTCGATCCCGGCGCGCCGATCGTCGTCGATGCCGATGCGCTGAAGTCCAAGTCGAAAAACTCTCCCTTCGACGGTCGCCGTCTGCAAGGCCGGGTGTTGCTTACCGTCGTCGGCGGACGCATCGTCCACGACGCACGCTAAGAGGGAGCGAATCACTTGCAGGATCTGGTCGGACCCGCTCTCGGGACGCTCGCCCTCGTGGCGGTCGGCGGCTACCTGCTGGGCTCCATTCCGTTCGGGGTGATCCTGACGCGGATGGCGACGGGCGAGGATGTGCGCAGCATCGGCTCGGGCAATATCGGCGCGACCAATGTGCTGCGGACCGGCCGCAAGGACCTGGCCTTCTCCACCCTGATCCTCGACGCCGGCAAGGGCGCCGTGGCGCTGCTGGTCGCGCGCTATCTGTTCGGCAGCGAGGTCGCGGGCGCCATCGCCGGCGGAGCGGCCTTCCTGGGCCATCTGTTCCCCGTCTGGCTGGGCTTCAGGGGCGGCAAGGGTGTGGCGACCTTCTTCGGCCTGCTGCTGGCCGCCGCCTGGCCGCTGGGCCTGATGGCCGGCGCGACCTGGCTGCTGGTCGCGGCCCTGTTCCGCATGTCGTCGCTGGCGGCCCTGATCGCCGCGGTCGCCGCGCCGGTCTATGCCGTGCTGCCGCTGGAGGCGTTGGGCCTGCCGGCGCCCGCCCCGGTCGCCGTCCTGGCGGTCTTCACGGCCGCCCTGATCTGGATCCGCCACCACGAGAACATCGCCCGCCTGCTGAAGGGGACGGAACCCCGCATCGGCGCCAAAAAGGGGTGAGTCCCGCGCCGCCCCTGTCGGAGGCGGAGCGATTCGCGCGGCTCAGGCTGGCGCGCACGGACCGGGTCGGACCCGTCACCTTCCGCCAGCTGCTGGACCGGTACGGAACCGCCGAACGCGCGCTGGAGGTCCTGCCCGAACTGGTGCGGCGCGCCGGCGGCCGCGGCGAAGGCCCGCCGCCGGTCGGTCAGACCGAAAACGAGCTCGCAGCGGGCGAACGAATCGGCGCGCGGCTGATCGTGCTGGGCGACGCCGCATTCCCCGAGCCGCTGGCCGCGACCGATCCGCCGCCGCCTGTGCTGTGGACCCTGGGCGACGCCGGACTGATGACCCGCCCGTGCGTCGCCGTGGTCGGGGCCCGCATCGCCTCGGCGGGCGGTCAGCGAATCGCGCGGGGGCTGGCGCAGCAGCTGGGCGAGGCCGGCCATGTCGTCGTCTCGGGCCTGGCGCGCGGGATCGACGGGGCGGCCCACGCCGGAGCCCTTCCGACCGGCACCGTGGCCGTGCTGGGCGGCGGGGTGGACGACGTCTATCCGCCCGACAACGCGGACCTCTATCGCCAGATCGTCGAGCAGGGCTGCATCGTTTCGGAAAGCCCGGTGGGCACGCGGGCCCAGGCGAAGGACTTTCCGCGCCGCAACCGCATTATCTCGGGCCTGTCGCGCGGAGTGATCGTGGTCGAGGCCGAGCTGAGGTCGGGTTCGCTGATCACCGCCCGGCTGGCGGCGGAACAGGGGCGTGACGTCTTCGCGGTGCCGGGTTCGCCGCTGGATCCGCGCTCACGCGGGCCCAATGAGCTGCTGCGGCAGGGGGCGATACTGTGCGAGGGGCTGGAGGATGTGGAGCGCGCCTTCTCGACCCTGCGCAGCCTGCGCGAGCCCGGGCCCGACAATCCCTTCCGCGGCGTTCCGGACGAGGTGGATACGGCGCTGATCGAACGGGTCGCGGCCCTGCTGTCCCCGACGCCCACGCCGCGCGACGAGCTGGCGCGGGCGGCGGACGCACCGATCGGCGCGGTGGCGGCCGCGCTGCTGGAGCTGAGCCTGGCGGGGCGGGCCACCCTGCTGCCCGGCGGGCTGGCGTCCAGCTAGGCGCGGCGTTTGAGCGGTGCGGCGACTTCGATCGGATGGGCCGGCGGGCGCAGGGCGAGGTCCATCGCGTCCTGGAGCGTCTGCGCCAGGGCTTCGTCGCCCGCGGCCCGCGCCAGCATGGCCAGCTGTCCCGCGAGGTCGCCGACATATTCCCTGACCGGGTTGCGCGGCGCCCGCCGCTTCCCTGCGGCCCGTGGAGAGGATGGCGCGCTCGGCGGCGCGATGGGGCGAGGCATGTCTGACTCCTGTAGACAGGGCGGATTAGACACAACCTTCGCGTGTTTTACAAGGTCAATGATCCTATTTTGGGTTGCGCTTCCGACAGGCCGATTGACAGCGGGCCTCGCGCCAACCACGTTCCGCCCCCTTTCCGCGCCCTTCCAAGGCCCCCTCCCCGCATGAACCTCGTCGTCGTCGAGAGCCCCGCAAAGGCCAAGACCATCAACAAATATCTGGGCCCGGACTTCACCGTCCTGGCGTCCTACGGGCACGTCCGCGACCTGCCGTCCAAGGACGGTTCGGTGCTGCCCGACGACGATTTCGCCATGACCTGGGAGATCGACGCCAAGGCCTCCAAGCGGCTGAGCGAGATCGCCGAGGTCGCCAAGAAGTCCGACCGCGTCATCCTGGCCACCGACCCCGACCGCGAGGGAGAGGCCATCAGCTGGCACGTGCTGGAGATCCTGACCAAGAAGAAGGTCCTGAAGGACACGCACGTCGAGCGCGTCACCTTCAACGCCATTACAAAGAGCGCCGTGCTCGAGGCGATGGCCCATCCGCGCCAGATCGACATGGAGCTGGTCGAGGCCTATCTGGCCCGCCGCGCGCTGGACTATCTGGTGGGCTTCACCCTGTCGCCGGTCCTGTGGCGCAAGCTGCCGGGCGCGCGTTCGGCCGGGCGGGTGCAGTCGGTCGCCCTGCGCATCGTCGTCGATCGCGAGATGGAGATCGAGAAGTTCAAGGCCCAGGAATACTGGTCCGTCGAGGCCGACATGGCCGCCGACAGTCCGCCCTTCACCACCCGGCTGGTCAAGCACGCCGGCAAGCGGGTGCAGCGGCTGGACATCACCTCGGAAGCCATGGCGACCGCGGCGCGGGACGCCATCAACGCCGCGACCTTCACCATCGCCTCGGTGGAGAAGAAGCCGGTCAAGCGCGCCCCGGCCCCGCCGTTCATGACCTCGACCCTGCAGCAGGAGGCCTCGCGCAAGCTGGGCTTCACGGCGCAGCGCACCATGCAGGCGGCCCAGAAACTGTATGAGGGCGTCGACGACCAGGGCGGTCTGATCACCTATATGCGGACCGACGGCCTGTCGGTCAGTCCCGAGGGCATCGCCCAGGCGCGCGAGGTCATCGGCGACCGGTTCGGCCCGGCCTACGTTCCGGAAACACCACGATATTACAAGACGAAAGCCAAGAACGCTCAGGAAGCCCACGAAGCTATTCGTCCGACCAACATGACCCGTGCGCCCGAGACCCTGCGTCTCGAGGGCGACCTGCAGAAGCTGTACGAACTGATCTGGAAGCGCACCATCGCCAGCCAGATGGAGTCCGCGCGTCTGGACCGCACCACGGTGGAGATCGAGGAGCCGACGGGCCAGACGGGCCTGCGCGCCACCGGCCAGGTCGTCGCCTTCGACGGCTTCATGGCCGTGTACGAAGAGGGCCGCGACGACAAGCCCAAGGACGGCGCCGAGGACGAGGACGAGACCACCCGCCTGCCCGCGCTGAAGGAAGGCGCGATCGCCAGGGTCGAGGCCGTCCGCACCGAACAGCATTTCACCGAGCCGCCCCCGCGCTATTCGGAAGCGACGCTGGTCAAGAAGCTGGAAGAGCTGGGCATCGGCCGCCCGTCGACCTACGCCTCGATCCTGACCACCCTGCGCGACCGCGAATACGTCCGCACCGACAAGAACCGCTTCTATCCCGAGGACAAGGGACGGCTGGTCACGGCCTTCCTGGAAGAGTTCTTCGCCAAATGGGTCGAGTACGACTTCACCGCGGCGCTGGAGACCCGGCTGGACGAGGTGTCGGCCGGCGAGCTGAACTGGAAGGTGCTGCTGCGCGAATTCTGGTCCGACTTCTATGTCGCCACCCAGGCCGCGGGCGAGCTGCGCACGACGGCCATCCTGGACGCCCTGAACGAGTCGCTGGGGCACCACATCTTCCCCCAGAAGGAAGACGGGTCCGATCCGCGCGAATGCCCCCTGTGCAAACAGGGCCAGTTGAGCCTGAAGACCAGCCGGTTCGGCGCCTTCATCGGCTGTTCGCGCTATCCGGAGTGCAAATTCACCCGGCCGGTGGCCACGCCTGACGCGGCTGAAGGCGGGGCGGAGGGGGGCGATCGCGAACTGGGCGTCGATCCGGTCACGGGCGCGCCCGTGTCGCTGAAGATCGGCCGCTTCGGGCCCTATGTGGAAACCACGCCTCCAGGCGAGGAGAAGCCGAAACGCTCGTCACTGCCCAAGGGCTGGTCGCCGGCGTCGCTGAGCCTGGAACAGGCCCTGCGCCTGCTGGCCCTGCCGCGCGAGGTCGGGATGCATCCGGAAGACGGCAAGCCGATCACCGCCGGCCTGGGCCGTTACGGTCCGTTCGTGCTGCACGCCGGGACCTACGCCAATGTCGCCGACATCGACGAGGTGTTCGACATCGGCCTGAACCGCGCGGTCGTTCTGCTGGCCGAGAAGCGGGCCGGCAAGTTCGCCGGTCGCGGCGGGGCCACGGCGCCGCTGAAGGACCTCGGCGCTCACCCGGAGACGGGCGAGCCGATCCACGTCATGGCGGGCCGGTTCGGGCCCTATGTGAAGTCGGGCAAGATCAACGCCACCCTGCCCAAGGGCACGGCGCCCGAGGACCTGACGCTGGAAGACGCCCTGCCCCTGCTGGCGGCGCGGGCTCTGGCGGCTCCGTCCAAGGGCAAAAGGGCTCCGGCGAAGAAGGCGGCGGCGAAAAAGCCCGCGGCCGCCAAGAAACCGGCTCCAAAGAAGGCTGCGGCGAAGAAGCCGGCCGCCAGGAAGGCCGCCAAGCCGGCGGCCTGACCTTCGGTCAGCGCTTCAGCAGGTGATCCCGCGCCGCGTTCAGGCGTGAGGCCAGGCCCTGGGTGCCGCCCTGATCCGGGTGGGCGCGGCCCATGAGGCGTTTCCAGGCGGCGTTGATGTCCTGAACCGTGGCGTCGGCGGAGACGCCGAGGATCGCCCGCGCTTCGGTGTCGCTCATCGCCTCGCTTCGGGGAGACACGGCGCGCTGGCGCGAGGCCACCGTCAGCCACAGGCTCGCGCCGATCAGCCCCACGGCCGGGACCCACGACCCGCGGAACGCCAGCAGAACCCCTCCGGCCAGCATCACCGCGCTGAACAGGGTGGCGGCGATCCGCCACTGTCCCCGACGCGGCCCCTCGGTCTGGCGGCCGAGCCGGACCAGGGCCCAGACGGCGATACCGGCCAGGACAAGCCAGATCAGGCTCAAGACGTCATGCCGCCGCGTCGAGCGGGGCGTCCAGGGCGCCGCCGTCGAGGCCCAGGGCGTGCATCAGGCTGCGCATCTCCTGGCGGGCCGCGACGTGGGCCAGGGACACGGCCACCGGGCGGATGTCATTGGACAGGTCGGCCACGGTCAGGCCGAACGGGAACAGCTCGCGATAGATGACGCGGTCGCGCAGGCCCGGGCCCATACGGAAGCCGACGCGGCGGGCCAGCTTCTCCATCCGCTCTTCCAGCCGCTGGCGGTTGCGGGCGGCGGCGACGGCGAGGCGGTTGGTGACCACGATCCAGTCGATCTGGGCGTGACGGCCCTGGGCGACGGCGCGCTGCTTGCGAGCCTCCCACACGCTCTCGGAATAGATCGACGGCTTCAGCAGATCGAGGGTGACCGGATCCACCGAACCCAAGAGGTCGAAGTCGACGAAGCTGTCGTTCATCGGGGTGACGATCTGGTCGGCCAGGCCATGCGCCGTGCGCGACAGCAGGGTGTCGCCGCCGGGGGTGTCGATCAGGATCACCTCGGCCGAGGCCCTGGCCTCGGCGCAGGCGGCCTCGAAACAGGCCAGCTGCTCGGCCTCGCCGGCGCGGGCCAGGGCCTTGCCGTCGCCCATGTCGGGCTCGATCGGCATGGGCAGGGTCTGGCTGTTGCCGGCCATCCAGGCGGCGCGGTTGGCGAAGAATTTGGCCATCGACCGCTGGCGCAGGTCCAGGTCGATGATGGCGACGCGCTTTCCGGCGTGCAGCAGGGCGGTGACGATGTGGATGGCGAGCGTGGACTTGCCCGCCCCGCCCTTTTCGTTGCCGACGACGATGACCGTGGGGTCAGCCATGGGGACTTATACCTGTGTGGGGCCGCCGACTCAGACGCGCAGCCAGAACAGGCAGAATCGCGGCCGGCGGGGCCGGCGTCAACGCAGACGGATCGAAGGTCTGTGGACGCCTAGGCGGCGCGGCGGCACCAGGGATCGTCGATCCCGGCGGCGGCGCAGACGGCGCCGGCGCCGGCGGCGGGCGCGCGGACCTTGAGCCGGGTCAGGTTGCGGCCGCCGACCTCGACGGCCTCATAGACGGGCGACAGGCCGTCGAGGGCCCAGGCCGCCTGTCCGGCCTTCAGCCGGGTCCAGGCCGCGCGGGCCGAGGCCTCGCTGGAATAGGCGCCCAGCTGGACCAGACCGCGAGCGGCGGCCGGAGCGGCGCTCGCGACAGCCGGACGGGACTGGATGGCGGGGCGCAGGCCGGCGCGGGCGGCGGCGCTGTCGATCCGGGTGGAGACCTGCTGGACCACGGCGTCGGCTACGGCGGGGGCGGCGGCCGCGACGAGACGCGGGGCGTTGCGCTCGACCACGCCGTTCAGGTCGGCGTCGCGGGCGTCCCAGAGGGCGTGGGGATCCAGAACCTCGACACGGATGGCGGGACGCAGGCCGGCGTCGGTCGCCGTGCGATGAACGGCGGGCGTCGCCTCTGTGCGGGCGCCGCCGTCCAGCGGGATGGCGGCGACGGACTCGGCGAGGTTTTCGAAACGATGGGGGTCGGCCTCGACCATGCCGCAGGCGGCGAGGCCCGAGGCGGCGAGCAGGACAAGCACTGGACGGATCAGGAAGCTCGGCGTCATAAGCCAACCCTTGCACGGCGGGTTTTGCCGCACGGTTCACAAGCACGCTTAAGCCGAAGGGTTAATCCGTTCATCATGACCGACCTCCCGTCCCTTCCCGTCGTCCGCACTGTCGCCGCGCTGCGCGAACAGGTCAGCGCGTGGAAACGTCAGGGGTTCACCGTCGGCTTCGTTCCGACCATGGGCGCGTTGCACGAAGGTCACTTGACCCTGGTGCGAGAGGCGGGTCGCCGCGCGGACCGCGTGGTCGCCAGCGTCTTCGTCAATCCGACCCAGTTCGCGGCGCATGAAGACCTGGGCACCTATCCCCGGCGCGAGGCCCAGGACGCGGAAATGCTGGCGGGCGCGGGATGCCATCTGCTGTTCGCGCCGACGGTCGAGGAGATGTACCCGGACGGCTTCGTCACCGCCGTCAGCGTCGGCGGGCCGTCCGCCGGACTGGAAACCGACTTCCGCCCGCATTTCTTCGGCGGGGTGGCCGTGGTGGTCGCCAAGCTGCTGAACCAGGTCCAGGCCGACGTCGCCGTGTTCGGAGAGAAGGACTATCAGCAGCTGATGGTCGTGCGCCGCATGGCCCGCGATCTGGACATCCCTACCGACATCGTCGGCTCGCCCACCGAGCGGGACGGTCATGGCCTGGCCCTGTCGTCGCGCAACGCCTACCTCAGCGAGGCCGAACTGGAGATCGCGCGGCGGCTGAACGGCGTGCTGGCCGAGGCCGGGGCGCAGGCGACCGCGCGGCGTCCGCTGGCGGCCGTCGAACGCGACGCCCACGCCGCCCTGCTGAAGGCCGGGTTCGAGCGGATCGACTATGTCTCCATCCGCCGCGCCGACGATCTGGCGCCGTTCCGGAACGGCGTAGTGGACGCGCCGGCCCGCATTCTGGCGGCGGCCTGGCTGGGCCGGACCCGGCTGATCGACAACATGGCCGTCGCAGCGCCGTCCTAGGCCAGTTTCAGATCCATGGCGCCGCCGATCCATTCGACGGCCGACTTGCGACGCGCCTCGGCGGCGGCGTCGCCCAGGGCCGCCTCGGCCTCGGCGAGGACGAAATAGCTGTAGGGGTCGCCGGGCCAGTCCTCGAGCAGTTCGACGATCTTGGCCTTCGCCGCGGCGGCGTCGCCCTTGAGCAGCAGGGCCGCGGCGAGGCTGCGCCGGGTCGGGTACCAGAGGATCGGCGGATCGCCGCCCTCGGAATCGCCGCCGGCCTGGATTTCAGCCGCCCGGGTGAAGGCGGCGATTGCGGCCTCGGCGTTGCCTTCGATCATGGCGGCGCGGCCTTCCAGCACGCGCTGCGACACCTCGGTGAACTCGTTGCGCATCTTGCCCTGCGGTCCTGCGGCGAAGTCCGGCGCGGCGCGCAGGGCGGCGATGGCCCGGGCCTCGGCCCGGACGGCGGGGGCGTCCCCTGCCCGCGCCGCCGCCTCCCCCCGGGCGAAGCGCCAGCTGACGCGCAGCATCGGATGGCTTTCGGCCGGCTCGGCCAGGGCCGCGACCTTCTCCGCCGGGCCGAAGCGGCCGTAGATGGCGTAGGCGTTGTTGGCCATGGCCTGACGCCAGACATTGGTCGACGGGATGTCCGGATAGGTGGCCAGGAACCAGTCGGCCAGCTTCAGCCCTTCCTCGCCGCCGCCGGCCATCAGGGCGCCGCCCATGCCGAAATGGATGTTGTGGCCGTGCAGCGGCATGCCGGGCACGCCGCCGGGGGGCCGCGCCAGAGCGTCATAGCGCCGGTCCAGCGCCACGGCGTTGACGTTGGACATCATGGCGTCCCGGTACCGGCCGACCCGGTAGAAGGTGTGCGACGGCATGTGCACCAGATGGCTGGCGCCGGGGGCCAGGGCCGCCAGCCGTTCGCCGTATGGAATGGCCTTGTGCGGATCGTCCGACCATTCCGTCAGGTGGATGTAGAGGTGGATGGCGCCCGGATCGTTCGGCGCCTGCGCCAGGGTCTGCTCAAGGATGTTCATGGCCCGGGTGATCGCGGGATCGGCGGCCTTGCCGTCGTCGTCCCACCATTTCTCGGCCTTCAGCATCCAGGCGTCGGCCGTGATGGCGGCCACGGTGACGTCGCCCGGGTTGTTGCGCGCGATCCGGTCCATCGACTGGGCGAAGCGGCGGTCGCGCGAGGATTTCAGGCCCGAATAGCGCTGGATCAGGGCGTCGATCATCTGGCGCTGCATCGGCGTCGCCCGCCGCGCCATCCGGCGGGCTTCGCGCGCGGCCTTCAACGCCGCGGCGTGGCTCTCGTCGTCATTGCCGCCGCCGTTGAGATTGGGCCCCAGGGCCCAGGCCTCGCCCCAGGCGCACATGGCGCAGGCCGGGTCCAGCAGCCGCGCCTTGCGGAAGGCCCGGACGGATTCCTTGTGCTCGAAGGCCCAGCGCAGGCGGACGCCGTGGTTGAACCAGGCCTGGGCCTCCGGGCTGGCCGCATCGATGGCGAAGCCGCCCGTGCCGAAGCCGTCGACCATCACCATGTCGGCCACCGGCGTGCCGGAATCCGCCGAGTCGGCCTGTCCGCAGACCTGGGGGCGTTCCAGCAGGGCCCGCACCGCGCTGTCGGCGGTCGCATCGGCGACGGCCGCAGGTCCGATCAGCGCCGCCGTCATGGCCACGCCCGCCATCAGTATCGTACGCATGAGCCCGTCTCCCCGTATTTTTGCGGAACCCTGCCGCGAAAGTCCGGGGACGCCAAGCGTTCAGCCGCAATCGACGCGTTCGATCACGCCTGTGACCTGGTTGTATCGAACATTGAGCCGATCGGGCCGCAGATCCTTGGTCGTCGGGCAGGTCGTGCACACGATTCGGACATTGGCGCCGGCCGGGAAGGACACGGCGCCGACGTGGGAACCGACCAGCGACTGCGCCGCCGCCGCGTCGCAGCGTTGGGGACCGGGCGGCGGCGCCTCGGGCGCCTCGACCGGGGCGCACGCCGCCAGCGCCAGGCCGGCGGCGGCCAGGACCGCCCTCACCCGCATTTGACCTCGCGGATGATCCCGGTGCGCTCTTCGTAGAAGAAGTTCAGGCGCGAGGGGCTGTAATCCATCGTCACCGGGCAGGTGGTGCAGGTCACGCGCCAGTTCTCATTGGCCGGCTTGGGCGGCAGTTCGGAGCGGTTGCGGCCGACGTAGCGCTGATAGTGATCCGCGCGGCACTGCGTCGGGCCGTCGGGCGGAACGGGCATGGAGCCGCCGTTGTGCGCGGGAGGCGACGAGGCGTTTCCACCCGCCGGCGCGGGAGCGCAGGCGGCCAGAAGGCCGGTCGCGGCGAGGGCGAGGATCAGGGTCTTCATCGGCGGGGACTCCGTGGTTCGTCAGCCGCAGCGGACCTGTTCGACGATCTGCGTCTGCTCGTTGAAGAAGATGTTCAGGCGTTGAGGCGCATAGTCCTCGGTCACCGGACAGGTCGTGCAGGTCACCCGGCGGTTCACGACATCCACGGGAACGGGAATCTCGGTCTTCGGTTTCCCGACCAGCCATTGCAGCTCGCCCGCGCGGCACATGTCGACGGTCGGATAGGTGGGCTGGGAGCCGACCGGCGGGTTCAGCTGCGCCTCCTCGATGGCGCGCGGCGCCGAGGCGTCCGAGGCCGGCGTCGAACAGGCGGCCAGGGCCGCCAGGGCGATCAGGCCGCCTTTTCCCAGCGACCTTCGGGCGACTGCTTCCAGTAGGCCAGGTTGGCCCCCTGATCCTTCAGCGCCTTCCACCGGACCCGCGCGCCCGACAGCGCCTCGTCGTTCCGTCCGTCGAAGATGATGAAGCATCGGTCGAAGCCTTTCGTGTCGCCCAGTTCAGCACTGTCCACGATGAACAGCGCCTGAGCGGCGTTCGGGTTCTCGGGCGAGTCGGTCAGCAGGATGGGCTGACGCGCCGCCTCGGGTTCGGTCGCGCGGCCGTGGGCCAGGAAGCTGTCGTCGCGATACGTCCACAGCCGCTCGTCGATGTCGTCGAGCAGGTGCGGGTCGGACGCGCGGACCAGGGCCCGCCAGCCCCGCTCGCGCGTCTTCTCCAGCAGACCGGGCAGGACCTGGTCCAGCGTCGAGCGCTCGAGATGGTAGAACCAGATTTCCGGCGATGCGTCAGACACCCGGTTCCACCTCTCGCAGCCGATCAGGACTCGTAGGAGTCGGCCACCATCCGGTCGAGGGTGCGCACGCCCCAGCCCACGGCGCCGTCCGGCACGGTGGGGTTCTTCGAATCCTTGACCCAGGCCGTCGGGGCGATGTCGATATGGGCCCACGGCACGCCGTTGGTGAAGCGCTGCAGGAACAGGGCGGCGGTGATCGAGCCGCCGGCGCGGCCGTTGCCGGTGTTCTTCACATCGGCGATCGGGGTGTCGATGTGACGCTCGTAGGCGGCCGGGATCGGCATCCGCCAGGCGTTCTCGCCCACCTTGGGCGCGGCGGCCAGGAAGTTGTTGGTCAGCTCGTCCGAGTTGGAGAAGACGCCTGCGTATTCCAGGCCCAGGGCCACGATCATGGCGCCCGTCAGGGTGGCGAGATCGAGCATGAATTTCGGCTTGAAACGCTCCTGGGTGTACCAGAGGCAGTCGGCCAGGACCAGGCGGCCCTCGGCGTCGGTGTTCAGCACCTCGACCGTCTGACCGGACAGGGAGACGACCACGTCGCCCGGACGCTGGGCGTTTCCGTCGGGCATGTTCTCGACCAGGCCGATCACGCCGACGACATTGACCTTTGCCTTGCGGCCGGCGAGCGCATGCATCAGGCCGACGACGGCGGCCGAGCCGCCCATGTCCCACTTCATGTCTTCCATGCCGTCGGCCGGCTTGATCGAGATGCCGCCGGTGTCGAAGCAGACGCCCTTGCCGACGAAGGCGATGGGCTGATCGCCCTTCTTGCCGCCGTTCCACTTCATGATGACGACCTGGCTGTCGCGCACGCTGCCCTGGCCCACGGCCAGCAGGGTGCGGAAGCCCAGTTTCTCGAGCTCCTTCTCGCCCAGGACCTCGACCTCGAGGCCCAGTTTCTCGAGGGCCTTGACGCGTTTGGCGTATTCTTCCGGATACAGGACGTTGGCCGGCTCGGCGACCAGATCGCGCGCGAACTCGACGGCTTCGGCCACGGCGGCGAGCGACCCCCAGGCCGCCTCGGCGGCCTTGGGATCGGCGGCGACGATGCGGATGGTCTCGATCGACGGCGTCTTCTCGGGCTTCAGCGTCGTGCGGTATTTGAGGAAGGCGTAGCTGGCCAGGCGGGCGGCGAAGGCGGCGCGCGCGGCCTGGTCGGCCGACAGGTGCGAGGCGTCGATGGTCAGCGTCTTGGCGCCCGACAGCTTGACCGCGTGATAGGCGGCGCCGGCGGCGGTTTCGAGGGCCAGGTCGTCGAACTTCGCCGGATCGCCCGCGCCCGTCAGCACGACAGTCGCGGCGTCCACGCCAGCGGGGGCGGCAACGACGAGGGTGCTGTTCGATCCGCCGGTGAAGCGGCTGGCGGTCATGGCGCGGGTCAGGGCCCCGGACGTCGCGGCGTCGAGCTGGCTGCCGGTTCCGACGAAGGCGCGGCCCTCGTTGACGAGGACGGCGAGAACCTCGGAGGGGCTCGCGGACGCGACGAATTCGATCTTCATTTACTGCTCCCGCCGGGCATTACGCGCCCGGTGATGGTGTCGACAAGGATGAGCGCGTGCGGTTTCACCGGCGCGGTCGGGTGTGTATTAGATGCTCTCCCTCGCCGCCGCCTGCAACGGGCGATTTCTCCCGAACATGACCCTGATCCAAGGCTATCTTTTCCGGCAGATCGCGCGTCCCGTCGTCGGCGCGTGCGCGGCCCTGACCGGAATCGGCATTCTGAGCCAGAGCCTGGATCAGCTGGAGGTCATCGTCGAACGCGGCCAGAGCGTCTGGGTGATGATCAAGCTGACCCTGCTGGCGGTGCCTCAGCTGCTGGCGGTGATCGTGCCGATCGGCATGTTCGTCGGCGCCCTGATCGCCCTGACCCGGCTGCAGCGCGAGCAGGAACTGACCGCCGTCCTCGCCTCGGGCGTGACGCGCTGGGCGGCGATCCGGCCGGCGATCCGGCTGGCGGCGATCGCCGCCCTGGCCACTCTGCTGATCACCACGGTCCTGCAGCCCTGGGGCCAGAGACAGGCCCGCGCCGAGGCCTTCGCCATCCGCACAGACCTGGCCGCCGTGCTGATCGAGGAAGGCCGTTTCGTCCAGGGCCCGGACGGCCTGACCGTCTATGTCCAGCAGATCGAACAGAACGGCCTGCTGAAGAACCTGTTCGTCTATGTCGACGAGGGCGACAAGGTCACGACCTGGGACGCGGCCGAGGCGCGATTCGGCCGTATCGACGGCAGCCCGGTGCTGACCCTGCTGAACGGATCGCGGCAGAGCTATTCGTCGCGCGGCGTGCTGGAATATTTCTCGTTCGGCCGCACCGTGGTCGACCTCGCGCCCTACGCCAATCTGACCGACCAGATCCGCTACAAGCCGTCGGACCTCTATCTGCCCCAGCTGTTCAATCCGTCGCCCAAGGACCTGGAAACCGTCGGCTCGGCCGGCGAACTGGCGGCCGAGGCCCATTCGCGCCTGTCCGCGCCGCTGTACGCCCTGATGGCCATGGCCATGGCCCTGACCGCGATCATGGGCGGCCAGTTCAGCCGCACCGGCTACAGCCTGCGAATCGCCAAGGCGGCGGCCGCCTTCCTGATCGTGCGCGTGGCCGGCTACGGCGTGGTCTCGGCCAGCGCCTGGAACGGCTGGCTGAACGTGTTCCAGTATCTGCTGCCCATCCTCGCCACCGTCATCGCCCTGAGGCTGCTGTTCCGGGCGCTCAAGCCCCGGCGGAGCCGCAGCTGGCCCGTGTTCGAGCAGTTGAAGGCGAGGTTCGCGTGAGCCGTATCGCCCTGCCCGTCCCCCGGCTGCGCCTCGGCCGCATCGAACGCTACGTCCTGGTCCAGCAGGCCCGCGCGCTGGCCATTGCGCTCGGCGTCATCGGCGCCCTGATCATGCTGATCGACTTCGTGGAGATTTCCCGCGGGGTCGGATCCGATGTCGACCTGTCGGGCGCGCGAATCCTCGGCCTGATGCTGCTGAAGTCGCCCCAGGTGATCATCCAGCTGCTGCCGTTCGTCTTTCTGTTCGGGACGCTTGCGGCCTTCGTGGGCCTGAACCGGTGCAGCGAACTGATCGCCATGCGCGCGGCCGGGGTCTCGGCCTGGCGGTTCGTCCTGCCCGCGGCTGGCGCGGCCCTGATGTTCGGCGTGCTGACCGTCGGCGCCCTGGGCCCGCTGGCGGCGTCGGCGGACGGGCTGTTCCAGCGCGAGCGGTCGCGGCTGTCCGGATCGGCGGCCTCGGACGGCGCCGAACAGGCCATCTGGATTCGCGAGGGCGACGACACGCGCCAGATGGTCATTCGCGGCGCGCGTCAGGACCGGGCCAACGCCCGGCTGCTGGGGGTCAGCTTCTTCATCTACACCAACGACGCCGCGGGAATGCGCACCTTCTCCGAGCGGATCGACGCCGCCTCGGCGACCCTGGCCGCCGGTCGCTGGCGGCTGGTCGACGCGGTCGGGGCCCAGATCGGCCAGCGCGCGGTGCGCTACGCCACGCTCGACCTGCCCTCCAGCCTGGCCGACGACGAGGCGTTCGAGCGGTTCGCCCGGCCCCAATCCACCTCCTTCTGGTCCCTGCCCGCCCAGATCGCGCGCGTCGAGGACGCCGGCTTCTCGTCCACCGCCTACCGGCTGCGGCTGCAGCAGCTGCTGGCCACGCCCCTGATGTTCGCGGCCATGTCTATCCTGGCGGCCGCCTTCTCGCTGCGGCTGATGCGGCTGGGCGACCTGGCGAAGATGAGCGTCGCGGCGGTGGTGCTGGGTTTCGGCTTCTTCTTCGTCAATCAGGCGGCGTCGGCGTTCGGCTCGGCCGAGGTGATTCCGCCTTGGCTGGCCGCCTGGCTGCCGCCTTTGTTGACGGCGCTCGCCGCCTTCACCTTGCTGTTCTATACCGAAGACGGCTAAGCGAACCCTCGTCGCCCCTCCACGGCCAGAGTGATTTTTTGCATGCAGCGTGACCGCCGCGCGCCCGACACGGCAGCCTTGCGCCGCCGGCTTCTGGCCGGCGCGGCCGCCGTCGCCCTGGCCGCCTCGGGCTCCGTCGCCCATGCGCAGACCGCGCCCGCCGCGCCGGCGCCCGCGCCGAACGTCGCCGGTCCCGACGGGCTGACGCCCGACGCCGTCTATATCGAGGCCGACGCCGCCTCCCGTCAGGGCGATCTCATCACCGCCAGCGGCGCGGACTCCGATCGGGTGCTGGCCCGGTTCCGGGGCTCGACGATCCGGGCGGGCGAGATCACCTACGACCTGGGCGCGGGCGTCGCCACGGCGAACCGTCAGGTCGAGTTCACCGACGCGGGCGGGACGGTCATCTTCGCCAGCTATCTGGAGGTGGATTCGGACCTGAAGGCCGGGGTCGCCGTCGACATGGCCAGCCGCTTCGCCAACGGCAGCAGCCTGATGGCCGCGACCGCCGTGCGCCGCAGCGAAAACGTCAACGAACTGAACTACGCCATCTTCACCCCCTGCCCGATCTGCGACGCCCAGGGGCGGCCGAAGCAGCCCAGCATTTCCATCCAGGCGGAGAAGGTGGTTCAGAACGAGGAGCTGCGCGCGGTCCTGTATCGCAACGCCGTCTTCCGTCTGGGCGGCGTGCCGGTGCTGTACCTGCCGTATTTCGCCCATCCGGACCCGACGGTGGAGCGCGCCTCGGGCTTCCTGGTGCCGATCCCAAGCTATGACGACGGCCGCGGCCTGAGCCTGGAGACGCCCTATCTGCGCGTCATCTCGCCGTCGGAAGACTGGCTGATCAGCCCCCAGTTCAACACCGACGTGGCGCCGTTCCTGAACCTGCAATGGCGTCGGCGCTTCTCCCACGCGACCGTGGCGGCCCGGGTCGGCTATACCTACGAAGAGAATTTCGGGGACTTCGACGGAAACGATCCCGACAGCCTGCCCGACATTCCCATCTCGGCGGAACACCGCAGCTATCTGCTGGCTTACGGCCGGTTCGACCCCGACGGTCCCTGGCGCGCCGGATTCACGGCGGAACGCACCTCCGACAAGACGCTGTTCGACCGCTACGACATCCACGATCCGTATCAGGACAACGGCCTGTACTATGGCGACCGCCGCCGCCTGATCAGTCAGGTCTATGCCGAGCGGCAGAGCCAGCGGTCGTATTTCTCGATCGCCGCCTTCGACCTGCAGAGCCTGCGCGTAGCCGTGCCGAATGAGGACGCGCCGGGCCTGAACGAGTTCGAGTCCGACGACAGCCTGCCGTTCGTCGCCCCCCTGATCGAGGCGCGCTGGGAGCCCGACGGTCCGGTGCTGGGCGGCCGTCTGCGGCTGCGCGGAACCGCCGTGGCGCTGTACCGCGACGCCTATGTCGGCAGTCCCGTCCTGCGGCCGGAGGTCATTCCGCCCGGTTCTACCCTCGGCCTGCCCGGCGTGGACAGCCGCCGCGTCTCGGGTCAGGCCGAGTGGCGCCGGGCGATGATCTCCCGCTCCGGCGTCCGGTGGGAGCCGTTCGTCGATCTGCGCGCCGACGCCTATTCGGTCGGCGACCTTCCGCCCGGCCTGGGGGTGGAGGAAGAAACCATCGCCCGCGGACGCGCCACCGCCGGCCTGGACGTCAGCTATCCCCTGATCCGGCGGATGGGCGACTCCGCCGACCTGATCCTGGAGCCGATGGCCCAGGTCTCGGCCTCGACCGATCCGGACCTCGACCCCCGCATTCCGAACGAGGACAGCCAGACGCTGGAGCTTGACCAGAGCTCGCTGTTCCGGACCGACCGCTTCCCGGGCTACGACCTGCTGGAGGGCGGCCTGCGGTTCACGGCGGGCATGCGGGCGACGTGGCGCTGGGATCAGGGCCGCGAGGCCAGTCTGTTCGTGGGCCGCAGCCTGCGCGACGCCGAGCAACCCGGGTTCCGGGTTCCCGTGCCCGACGCTCCGACGCAGCTGTACGATCCGTCCGGCCTGGCGTCGGCCACGTCCGACTGGGTGGTGCAGGGAACCTTCGCGCCGTCGGACCGGATCCGCGGCTGGGGTCACGCGACGATCGATTCGTCCGGCGAGATCCGCCGCGCCGAGGCCTCGGCCGACGGACGCTGGGGCCGGCGCAATCTGGCGACAGTGACCTACATCATCGACCGGTCCAATCCGGTCGCGGGGCCGCTGAACCGCAACTACGAATTCCTCCAGCTTTCCGCCCAGCAGTTCGTCTACGGCAACTGGGGCGTGACCGTCGCCGGCATCGCCGATCTTGAGCGGGACGTGATCACCCGCTCGGACATCGGCCTGCTGTTCGACGACGATTGTTTCCGGTTCGAGTTGGGCTGGCGGCGCGACAACACCCGCGTGCGCCCGACAGGGCCGTCCGAGGGCATCTATGTGCGCCTAAACCTCGCCACTTTCGGCGGTACAGGGTATTGACGCAGCGACAGGCGCTGGACGCCGCGCGGCCCGGGGGCGCGCGGAATGATAATCCGGATCGGATCCGGGCCAACGCCGCTTGAGGAATACGGACTGACATGGGTTTGACGCGTTATATGACGGGCGTGGCGATGGCCGCCCTCCTGGCCGGTGCGGCCGTGGCGCAGACCGCGCCTGTGCAGGCTCCGGCCGCCGCGGGGACCCTGAATCCGGCCGCCGAGGCGGCCCCGCCGGCGGCTCCGGTCGCCCCCGCCTTCCAGATGTCCGACGGCATCCTGGCCACGGTGAACGACAGCGTCATCACCGGCTTCGACCTGCGCCAGCGCATGCTGCTGCTGATCGCCATGACCCAGGTCCAGCCGACGCCCGAGAACATTCCGGCCATCCAGCAGCAGGCCCTGAACCTGCTGATCGACGAGCGGCTGCAGGCCCAGGAACTGACCAAGTACGAAGACCTGGTCATCACCGACGAAGAGGTCGATCGGGAACTGGCCGCCATGGCCCAGGAAGTGGGCGCCGCGCCCGCCACCTATATCGATTTCCTCGCCCAGGGCGGCATCCGTCCCTCGACCCTGCGCGAACAGCTCCGGACCCAGCTGGGCTGGTCCCAGCTGGTCGGCGGCCGTTTCCAGAGCCGCGCCCGGGTCAGCAAGTCGGCGGTCGACGCCGCCCTGCGCCAGGCCGCCGAGGCCGCGTCGAAGAAGCAGTATCTGATCGGCGAAATCTATATCGAGGCAAGCCGCGTCGGCGGCCAGCAGGCCGCGCTGAACGGCGCCGCCCAACTGGTGCAGCAGATGGTCCAGGGCGCGCCCTTCCAGGCCGTGGCCCAGCAGTTCTCGGCCGCCCCGTCGGCCACCCGCGGCGGCGACGCCGGCTGGGTCGTCGAAGGCACCATGCAGCCCGCCCTGCAACAGGCGCTCGACCAGCTGGAAGTCGGCCAGCTGTCGCGGCCCATCCCGGTCGATGGCGGGGTCTACATCGTCTACATGCGCGACAAGCGCGACGGCGCCTCGGCCAGCCTGGTGCAGATCAGGCAGGTGATGATCGAGCTTCCGGAAACCGCAACCGACGCCGAGGTGGCCGCGGCCACCGCCCGTCTGGAGGCCCTGCGGCCCCAGCTGACCTGCGACACCATGCTGGCGCGCGCCACCTCCGAACAGGGCCTGCTGGGCTCCGATCTGGGCGAGGCCGACGTGCAGAACCTGGCCCCGCAGTTCCAGCAGGTCGCCCGCTCGGCCGAGGTCGGCTCGGTCAGCACCCCCGTTCGCACGCCCTTGGGCGTCCACCTGCTGGGCGTCTGCGGACGCCGCGCGGGCGGGATCGAGGCGCCCGACGCCCGCGCCATCGAGGCCCAGCTGTTCCGCCAGAACCTCGCGACCCTCGGTAGACGCTATATGCGCGACCTGCGTGAGGACGCCCTCATCGAGATGAAGTGATGACCGGCCCCGCGCCGCTGGCCCTGTCCATGGGCGAACCGGCGGGCGTGGGACCCGAGATCATCGCCGCGGCCTGGACGGCGCTGAGGGCCGAAGGTCCGGTCTTCGTCGTCGTCGGCGACGCCGCCCTGCTGCGCGCCCAGGGCCAGCCGGTGCAGACCGTACTGGCGGCTTCGGACGCCGCGGCCGTGTTCGGGCGCGCCATCCCGGTGCTGGACATTCCCCTGCCGGCCGCCGTCGCGCCCGGACGGCCCGACGCCGCCAACGCCGGGACCGTCGCCGACTGGATCGAGCAGGCCGTGAACCTGGCCATGTCGGGCGAGGCCTCGGGCGTGGTCACCGCCCCGATCGCCAAGGCCCCGCTGTACGCCGCCGGGTTCCGCTTCCCCGGCCACACCGAATTCATCGCCGAACTGACCATCGACGCGCCGTTCGCCGGCGCGCGCGGCCCCGTGATGATGCTGACGGCGAAGGACCTGCGGGCCTGCCTCGTCACCATCCATTCGCCGCTGGCCGAGGTGCCGGAACTGGTCACCATCGAGCGGGTCTGCCGCACGGCGCGGGTGGTGCACGAGGCTCTGAAACGCGACTTCGGCGTCTCCGCGCCCCGGCTGGCCCTGGCGGCGCTGAACCCGCACGCGGGCGAAGGCGGCGCGATCGGGCTGGAGGAGATCGAGGTGCTGGACCCGGCGGTCGAGATTCTGCGGGGCGAAGGCATCCGGATCACCGATCCCCTGCCCGCCGACACCCTGTTCCACGACGACGCCCGCGCGACCTATGACGCCGTGCTGTGCCTGTATCACGACCAGGCCCTGATCCCGGTCAAGACGCTGGACTTCTGGGGCGGGGTCAACACGACCCTGGGCCTGCCGGTGATCCGCACCTCGCCCGACCACGGCACCGGCTTCGACATCGCCGGCAAGGGCGTGGCCCGGGCCGACAGCCTGATCGCGGCCATCCGTCTGGCCGGACAGATGGCGGCGGCGCGCGCGGCGCTGTAAGCAGCGCGTGTGACCGATCTCCCCAGCCTCCGCGAATCCCTCGACGCCCACGGGCTGTCGGCGAAGAAGAGCTTCGGCCAGCATTTCCTGCTGGACCTGAATGTGACGCGGAAGATCGTGCGTCTGGCGGGACCGTTCGAGGGCCGCGCCGTGATCGAGGTCGGGCCCGGCCCCGGCGGCCTGACCCGCGCCCTGCTGGAGAGCGACGCCGGCAAGGTGGTGCTGGTGGAGAAGGATCCCCGCTTCCTGCCCCTGCTGGCCGAACTGGACGACGGCTCGGGCCGGCTGACGGTGGTCGAGGCCGACGCCCTGAAGGTGCGCGAGATCGAACTGGTCGAGGGTCCGGCGCATGTGGTGTCCAACCTGCCCTACAATGTCGGCACGCCGCTGCTGATCAAATGGCTGACGGGGCCGTGGCTGCCCCACGCCCTGACCCTGATGTTCCAGAAGGAAGTGGCCGAGCGGATCGTGGCCGCGCCCGGCGACGACGCCTATGGCCGGCTGGCGGTGATCAGCCAGGCGGTGTGCGAGGCGCGTCTGGTCATGCATCTGCCCGCCGCCGCCTTCACCCCGCCGCCGAAGGTGGCGAGCGCGGTTGTGCACCTGGTCCCGCGCCCGGACCGACCGGATGCGGAGACGCTGAAGCGGCTGGAGCGGGTGACGGCGGCGGCCTTCGGCCAGCGGCGCAAGATGCTGCGGTCCAGTCTGAAGACGCTGGGCGGGGCGGCGCTGTGCGAAGCGGCCGGGATCGAGCCGGACGCGCGGGCGGAGGTGATTGACGGACCGGGTTTCCTGCGGCTGGCCGCGGCTCTGGGCTGACCGACCAATTGCAAAGGGCCGCCCCCGAAGAAGCGGCCCTTACACTGTCAGCCGGTCACGGCTTCAGATCAGGCGCAGGACCCCGCCAGAGGGGAGGTCAGGCTCATCCGACGGGCCGCGAGCGGCGTGAGACAATGAGACATTCGACCACCTCCTTTCGATGTTGGAACAACGGGTTGGATGTAGGTCCTTCGTGACCGCCTTCAAGCCCCCTAGACCGCCTCGTTCAGCAGGGCGTTCCGGTACGCCTCGACCCAGACGTTGCGGAACCGCCTGGAGCGTTCGGCGTGATAGATGTGCGCCAGTTCAGCGTAGCTGCGGTCGAAGTCGTCGTTGACGAAGATGTAGTCGAAGTCGCCGCAGTGCTCGATCTCGCCCTTGGCGTTGGCGATGCGGCGCTCGATGACCTCGTCGGCGTCCTGGGAGCGGGTCACCAGACGGCGACGCAGCTCTTCGAGGCTGGGGGGCAGGATGAAGACGCGGACGGCGTCCTCGGGGCATTTGCGGGCGATGTCGCGGGCGCCCTGCCAGTCGATGTCGAACAGGACGTCGCGGCCCTCGGACAGGGCCTTGTCGATCGGGGCGCGCGGCGAGCCGTAGCGGGCGCCGTGGACGTCGGCCCATTCGAGGAAGGCGTCGGCGTCGATCAGGCGCTGGAATTCGGCGTCGTCGACGAAGTGGTAGTCGCGGTCGGCGACCTCGCCGGGGCGGATGCCGCGGGTGGTCATGGAGATCGACAGTTCAAGCCCCCCGTGGTCGGCCATCAGGCGGCGGCACAGGCTGGTCTTGCCGGCGCCCGAAGGACTGGCGACGATCAGGAGGACGCCGCGGCGGGGCGTGCGTTCATTCGACATTCTGGACCTGTTCGCGCAACTGTTCGATGACGGCCTTCAGCTCGAGGCCGATTCCGGTGAGCGCGGTCGTAGCCGATTTCGAGCAGAGGGTGTTCGCCTCCCTCATGAATTCCTGCATCAGGAAGTCGAGTTTTCGTCCGGCGGGGGGTTGCTGCAACAGGGTGCAGGCCGAGGCGACGTGCGCCGTCAGCCGATCCAGCTCCTCGCGCACGTCGGCCTTGGTCGCCAGGGCCGCCGCCTCGAGGAAGATGCGGTCCTGAAGGCCCGGCGCGTCGGGGGCCAGTTCGGTCATACGGCGGGTGAAACGCTCGCGGATGGCGTCGGTCTGGGCCGAGGCCTCGGTCCCGGCCCGGGCGGTCAGGGCGTCGATGCGGTCGATGAAGTCGGTGATCACGGGCAGCAGCTGGCCGCCCTCGCGGTCGCGCGACAGCTTGAGGGCGTCGAGCGCCTGATCGATGGTGGTCGCCATGGCGGCCTCGACGGCGGCGCGGGCTTCGGCGTCGTCGGCCTCCTCGGGCGCCTCCAGCACGCCGCGCAGCGACAGCAGGCCGTCGGCCGAGGGCGGCGTCGCCCCCTCCTCCGCCAGTTCGTTGGCCAGGGCCAGGTAGCGGGCGAGGATGTCCTGATTGACCTTCAGGGACGCAGCGCCGAGTTCGGCGCGCTTGGCCTGTATGCCGAGGGTGACCTGGCCGCGATTGAGCCGGGTCTGGGCCGAGGCCTTGGCGTGGCGTTCCAGGGTGTCGAATCCGGGCGGGCCGCGGAACCGGACCTCCAGATTGCGGCCGTTGACCGAGCGGGCCTCGACCGACCAGATCCAGTCGCCGTGGGCGCCGTCGGCCCGGCCGAAGCCGGTCATGCCCGAAATCGTGCTCATCGCGCCGGGGCCGGAGCGGTCTGCGGAATGGTGATGACCCGCGCGCCGGGCGGAACGGCGACACCGGCAGGGGCGGCCGCGCCCGAGGCGGCGCCGGGCGGCGCGTCGGGAACGCCGGGAACCGCGCCGGGCATGGCCGGCGGGGCGGCTTCAGGCGGCAGGCCGGCCTTGCGGCGCTCGATCTCGCGCCAGCGGGCGACATTGGCCAGATGCTCGTCGAAGGTCCGGGCGAAGACGTGGCCGCCGGTGCCGTCGGCGACGAAGAACAGCTCGTCGCTGCGCGGCGGGTTGAGGACGGCGGCAATGGCCTCGCCGCCCGGATTGGCGATGGGCGTCGGGGGCAGGCCGTCGATCTGATAGGTATTCCAGGCCGTGGCCCGGTCCAGTTCCGAGCGGCGGATGCCGCGGCCCAGCGGGCGGCCGCGGGTGATGCCGTAGACGATGGTCGGATCGCTCTCGAGCCGCATGCCGGCGCGCAGGCGGTTGGTGAAGACGGCGGCGACGCGCGGGCGTTCCGAGGCCAGGCCCGTCTCCTTCTCGACGATCGAGGCCAGGATGACGGCTTCCTCGGGCGTGCGGACGACCGTCGTCGGGCTGCGGGCGGCCCACAGGCGGGCGAGATTCTCGTCGCGGGCGCGGCGCATGCGGGCGACGACGGCGTTGCGGGTCTCGCCGCGGCTGACCTCATAGGTGTCGGGCCACAGGGAGCCTTCCTCCGGCGTTTCGTCCACCGTGCCGATCAGGATCGGCTGCCGGTTGAGGATGTCGACGGCCTGGGCCGAGGACCAGCCCTCGGGCAGGGTGACGTAGTGGCGGACCACCCGGCCCTCGACCAGCAGGACGATGACGGACCGCAACGACGCCTTGCTGGGCACCTCGTATTCGCCGGCGCGCAGCTTGCGGTCGGCGCCGGTCAGGGTGGCGGCGGCCTTGAACATGTCGGTCGAGCGGATCACGCCGGCCGACTTCAGGGTCGCGGCGATGGCCGAGACGCCCGCGCCGCTGGGGAGGGTGACGATGGTCGTCTCGCGGCCGTCCCGCGCCGCAGGGCCGGGGGCGTAAAAGACGCTCCAGGCCGCGACCAGGGCGGCGATGATGAACAGGCTGAGCGTGGCCGTGGCGGCCAGGAAGGCCGTCTTGCGGCCCGAGCGGCGCTCGACCCCCACCTAGCTCACCTTGCGGAAGATGACGGTGGCGTTGGTGCCGCCAAAGCCGAAGCTGTTCGACATGGCCACGTCGATCTCCATCGGCTGGCCCTTTTCGCGGACAAGGTTCAGGGCGGTTTCCCGCTCTGGATTGTCCAGGTTGATGGTCGGCGGGGCGATCTGATCGCGGATGGCCAGGATGCAGAAGATGGCTTCGATGGCCCCTGCGGCGCCCAGCAGGTGGCCGGTCATGGACTTGGTCGATGACAGGGCCACGTTCGGGGCGTGGTCGCCCATCAGCCGTTCGATGGCGCCGGCCTCGATCCAGTCGGCCATGGTCGAGGTGCCGTGGGCGTTGACGTAGTCGATGTCGGAGACCTCGATCCCGGCCCGCTTCACCGCCATCTGCATGGCGCGATAGCCGCCGTTTCCGTCCTCGGCCGGGGCGGTGATGTGGTAGGCGTCGCCGCTGAGGCCGTAGCCGATGACCTCGGCGTAGATGGTCGCGCCGCGCGCCTTGGCGTGCTCGTACTCTTCCAGCACCACGATGCCCGCGCCCTCGCCCATGACGAAGCCGGAGTGGTCCTTGTCCCACGGCCGCGAGGCCTTTTCGGGCTGGTCGTTATAGGCGGTGCAGAGGGCCTTGCAGGCCAGGAAGCCCGCGATGCCGATGGGGACGATGGAGCTTTCCGCCCCGCCCGCCACCATGACGTCGGCGTCGTCCATCATGATCATCCGCGCCGCATCGCCGATGGCGTGGGCTCCGGTGGCGCAGGCGGTGACGACCGAGTGGTTCGGGCCCTTGAGGCCGTGCCGGATCGATATCTGGCCGCTGGTGAGATTGATCAGGGCCGAGGGGATGAAGAAGGGGCTGACGCGGCGCGGGCCCTGTTCCTTGAGGATGACGGCGGTGTCGGCGATGGGCCCCAGACCGCCGATGCCCGATCCGACCATGACGCCGGTGCGCTCGCGCTGTTCCTCGGTCTCGGGCTTCCAGCCGGCGTCCGCCAGGGCCTCGTCGGCGGCCGCGATGGCGTAGACGATGAAGTCGTCCACCCGCTTGCGGTCCTTGGGCGACATGACCTTTTCGTGGTCGAAGACCCCGGGCTGGCCGGGCGCGCCGCCGCCGCGGCCGTCCACCGACGGAATTTCACCCGCAATGGTGCAGCCGTAGCCCTCGGTGTCGAAGCTGGTGATCGGGCCGATGCCCGAACGCCCCTCGAGGATGCCCTTCCAGTTGTGCTCGACGCCCCAGCCCAGAGGCGTGAGCAGACCTAGACCGGTGACGACGACGCGGCGCATGAGCGCTCCTCGCTGCAGAATCCTGATCGCAAACAGTAATGGCCGCCGGGCGACCCCGCTAGGGGCGCGCCACGGCGGCCATCAAAGCCGTGTCGAAGGTGGCGGCGATCAGCCGGCCAGCTTCTCGTCGATGAACTTCACGGCGTCGCCGACGGTCTGGATGTGCTCGGCGGCGTCGTCCGGGATTTCGATGTCGAATTCTTCTTCGAAGGCCATCACCAGCTCGACGTTGTCGAGCGAGTCGGCGCCCAGATCGTCGATGAAGCTGGCTTTCTCAACGACCTTTTCCGGATCGGCGTCCAGGTGGTCGATGACGATCTTGCGGACGCGTTCCAGGGTGTCGGACATGGGAGTCTCTGCTTTTAGGGCCGCCGGGGCGGCTGTTGTCTCGGTCACTGCCGTATGACGACAGCGGCGACGGCGCAAGCCTTCAACGAAGACTCAGGCCAGTCGGTTGCGTGGGCTTTAGCACAGCCGCGCTTGCGGGAAATAGCCCCCGCTCGCGAGGGCGTGGATCAGATCATCGCCATGCCGCCGTTCACGTGCAGGGTCTGGCCCGTGACATAGGCGGCCTCGTCCGACGACAGATAGACGGCGGCGGCGGCGATCTCGTCGCCCGTGCCGAGGCGGCCGGCGGGAATGTTCTTCAGGATCGTCTCGCGCTGGGCGTCGTTCAGGACGTCCGTCATCGGCGAGGCGATGAAGCCGGGCGCGATGCAGTTCACGGTGATGCCGCGGCTGCCGACTTCCTGCGCCAGCGACTTGGAGAAGCCGATCATGCCGGCCTTGGAGGCCGCATAGTTGGTCTGGCCGGGGTTGCCGGTGACGCCGACCACCGAGGTCACGCCGATGATCCGGCCCGAGCGGCGCTTCATCATCCCCTTCATGGCGGCGCGCGACAGGCGGAAATAGCTCTCCAGATTGATCCGGATGACGTCCTGGAAATCCTCGTCCTTCATCCGCATCAGCAGGCCGTCCTTGGTGATGCCCGCGTTGGCGATCAGGATGTCCAGCGGCGCGCCGGCGGCTTCCTCGGCGCGGGCGATCAGGCCGTCGACCGATTCGGGGTCGGACAGGTTGGCCGCGGCGGCGAAGGCGCGCTCGCCGAGTTCCTTGGCCAGATCCTGGAGCACCGCCTCGCGGGTGCCGGACAGGACGACGGCGGCCCCCTGGGCATGCAGGGCGCGGGCCACCGCGCCGCCGATGCCGCCCGTTGCGCCCGTAACGAGGGCGGTCTTGCCGGTGAGATCGAACATTTTCTTTTCCTTATGTCTCAGAACGACTTGGCGAAGGCTTCCAGCTCTTCCGGGGTATTCAACGCGCCGCTTTCGGCGTCGGGGGCGATGCGTTTGGCCATGCCGGTCAGGACCTTGCCCGAACCGATCTCGGCGAAGCGGGTCACGCCGCCCTCCCCCGCCATCCATTCCATGCTCTCGCGCCAGCGGACGCGGCCGGTGACCTGGTCGACCAGCAGGCGGCGGATGACCTCGGGATCGGTCTCGGGACGGGCGGTGATGTTGGCGACGATGGCGACCGAAGGCGCGACGATGGTCGCCGAGGCCAGGGCCGCAGCCATTTCGTCGGCGGCGGGCTGCATCAGCGGGCAGTGGAAGGGCGCCGAGACGTTCAGCGGAATCGCCCGCGCGCCCAGCTCCTTGGCCTTTTCGATGGCGCGGTCCACGGCGGTCTTGTCGCCCGAGATGACGACGTTTCCGTTGTTATTGTCATTGGCCACGACGCAGACGCCGACCTCGGAGCCGGCCTTCGCCGCCTCTTCCGCCAGCTCCAGATCCGTCTTCGGGCCGATCAGCGAGGCCATGGCGCCCCGGCCCACCGGCACGGCGCGCTGCATCGCCTGACCGCGCAGCTTCAGCAGCCGCGCCGTGTCGTCCAGGGAGATCGCCCCGATGGCGCACAGGGCCGAGTACTCGCCCAGCGAATGGCCGGCGGCGTACGTCGCCTTCGCAAGATCGAAGCCGAACTCGGTCCGCAGCACCCGCATGGCCGCCACCGAGACCGCCATCAGGGCCGGCTGGGCGTTCTCGGTCAGGGTCAGTTGGTCCTCGGGACCGTCGCGCATCAGCTGGCTGAGGTTCTGGCCCAGGGCCTCGTCGACCTCGGCGAAGACGGCGCGGGCCGAGGCGAAGGCGTCGGCCAGGGCGGCGCCCATGCCGACCGACTGGCTGCCTTGTCCCGGAAACAGCAGGGCGAGGGTCATGAAGGGGCTCCTGAGCCGTGAATCGAGGCCGCAGCGATAGGCCGGGCCTGCCGCAGGGGCAAGTCGCCCTGCCCCGCGGAAATGCTGATTTGACATGCAGGTATTTACCTGCATATAACCTCGGCGCATCCGAAGAGAGACCGAATGGACGCTGACAAGGTTTTCAAGGCGCTGGGCGATCCGACCCGCAGAAAGCTGCTCGATCGCCTGTGCGAGAAGAACGGCCAGACGCTGGGCGAGCTCTGCGAAAACCTGGACATGGCCCGGCAATCGGCCACCCAGCATCTCGGCATTCTCGAGGAGGCCAATCTGGTCAGCACCGTCAGGCGCGGCCGGGAAAAGCTGCACTTCATCAACCCCGTGCCCCTGCACGACGTCTACGAACGCTGGATCCGGAAGTTCGAATTCCAGCGGCTCAGCCTGCTGCACGACCTCAAGACAGAACTCGAAGGAGACCGGAAATGACCCGCCAGACCACCAGCTTCGTCTATGTGACCTTCATCGTCTCGACGCCCGAAAAGGTGTTCGAGGCCATCACCCGGCCCGACGTCACGCGCCGCTACTGGGGCCACGAGAACGTCTCGGACTGGACGCCCGGCTCGAAGTGGCGGCACGTCCGCGACAACGAGGAAAAGACGGTCAACATCGTCGGCAAGGTGGTCGAATCCTCGCCGCCGGCGCGGCTGGTCATCACCTGGGCGAACGCCTCGGAGGAAGCCGATCCCGAAGCCTACAGCCGGGTGACATTCGAGATCGAACCCTATGAGGACATGGTCCGACTGACGGTCTCGCACGACGATCTGATCGTCGGCAGCGGCATGGCGGCCGGCGTCAGCAAGGGCTGGCCGCTGGTCCTGTCCAGCCTGAAGTCCCTGCTGGAGACGGGTCAGGGGCTCGACGTCTTCGCAAAGCCGAAGGCGGCCTGACGTGAAGATCGGCGTCATCGGCGTCGGCGCGATCGGCGGAACCCTGGCCGCCAGATGGAGCCGCCACGGCCACGACGTGCGTGTCGCGAACTCGCGCGGCGCGGACTCGGTGACGACATTCGCCGACCAGATCGGGGCTGTGGCCGCCGACATTCATGGCGCGGTGGAAGGGGCGGAGGTGGTGCTTCTCTCGATCCCCTTCCCGGCCGTGGCGACTTTGCCGCGCGACCTGTTCGACCGGGCGGCGGACGATGTCGTGATCATCGACACCGGCAACTACTATCCCGATGTGCGCGACCCCCGGATCCCCGACATCGACGCGGGCATGACGGAAAGCGTGTGGGTCTCAAGGCAGCTGGGGCGCCCGATCTTCAAGGCGTTCAACAGCATTCTCTCCCACTCGCTCGCGGAACTGGGGCGGCCGGAGGGATCGACCGACCGGCTGGCTGTCCCGGTGGCCGGCGACGATCCCCGGGGCAAGCAGATCGTCATGGAGCTGGTGAACCAGACGGGGTTCGATCCGGTCGATGGCGGCTCGCTGGAGGATTCGTGGCGGCAGCAGCCTGCGACGCCCGCCTATTGCTGCGACTACAGCGCCGCGAAGACCCTGGAAGGGCTCAGGGCGGCGGTGAAGGGCAAGGCGGCGGCGATCCGCGACACCGACTGGCGGGAGCAATATGTCCGGCTCTTCGGAACCCGGCCGGTCGCGGGCCCCGACGCCCACCCTGACGTCATTGCGCTGAACCGGTCGCTCAACCCCCTCTGAGCGGCCCGGCGTCCTGCTTTCGAACTGAAGTCCCTGACATCAAAGGAACCCCAATGACCAGATCCTATGTCGGCGGCTGCGCGTGCGGCGCAGTCCGTTACGAAATCACCGGCGAGCCCCTGGCCGAGAACCACTGCCAGTGCCTGCACTGCCAGAAGCGCAGCGGCACGGGGCACGGCTCCTATCTGACCTTCCCGCGTCGTGACGAGGTGACGGTTACAGGCGCGGCGAAGACCTGGCGGGTCGCCGGCGACAGCGGCGCGGAGAAGATCCACGCCTTCTGCCCGACCTGCGGAACCCCCGTCTATCTGACCTTCGCCGCGGCGCCGGACCTGTTCACGATCCACGCGGCCAGCCTGGACGATCCCGGCCAGTTCAGTCCGCAGATGGTCACCTACGGCGTCCGCGCCTGGCCGTGGGATGCGATGGACCCGGCGCTGAAGACCTTTGAGCGCATGCCGGGCTAGCGTCGCCTCTCGCTAAAACAACACGGCGGGGTTCATGATCCGGTTCGGATCGAGGGCGTCGCGGATGCTCCGCATCGTCGCGATCTCCAGCGGCGACTTGTAGCGGCGGGCCTCCTCCGTCTTCAGCCGCCCCAGGCCGTGCTCGGCCGAGATGGAGCCGTCGTAGCGGGCGACGATGTCGTGGACGATCTGCGATCCCTCGGTCCAACGGGCGAGGAAGGCCGGAAGATCGCCGCCCGGCGGGCACAGGACGTCGTAGTGCATGTTGCCGTCGCCGACGTGGCCGAAGGCGCTGACCCGCGCGCCCGGATGGAAGCGTTCGACGGCGGCCGTGGCCTCCTCGAGGAAGTCGGCGATGCGCGAGACGGGCACCGAGACGTCATGCTTCCAGCCGCCGCCCTCGGGCTTCTGCGCCGCCGACTGTTCCTCCCGGACCTTCCAGAAGGCGGCGCGTTGGCTGTCGTTCTGGGCGATGGCGGCGTCGGTGATCAGGCCGGTCTCGAAGGCGTGGGTCAGCAGCCGCTCCATGGCGGCGTCCGCCGCGCCCGGCTCGCCAGAGACCAGTTCGATCAGGACGTACCAGGGCGGGGTGCTGTCCAGCGGCTCGCGGGTGTCCGGGATGTGGGCCAGGACGAAGCCCATGCCGATCCGCTTCATCAGCTCGAAGGCCTCGACCCCGCCGCCGGTCTCGGCCTTGGCCCGGGCCAGCAGGTCGATGGCGGCCGCCGGCGTCTCCAGCCCGACCATGGCGGTGGCGCGGCTGCGCATGACGGGGAACAGCTTCAGCGTCGCGGCCGTGACGATCCCCAGCGTGCCCTCGGCCCCGATCAGCAGCTGTTTGAGGTCATAGCCGGTGTTGTCCTTCCGCAGCCGTTTCAGGCCGTGGAAGATCTGACCGTCCGGCAGCACGGCCTCCAGACCCAGCACCAGATCCCGCATCACGCCATAGCGAATCACGGCGGTGCCGCCCGCGTTGGTCGACACCACGCCCCCGATGGTCGCCGTGCCCTCGGCCGCGAGACTGAGCGGGAACAGCCGGTCGGCCGCAGCGGCGGCCTGCTGCGCCTCGAGCAGGGTGATCCCCGCCTCGACCGTCATGGCGTCGTCCAGCGGCGTCACATCGCGGATCGCCCGCAGCTTGCGGGTCGACAACAGGACCTCGCCATAGGGGATCTGGCCGCCGACCAGGCCGGTGTCGCCGCCCTGGGGCGTGATGGCGACGCGGTGTTCGGCGCAGATGCCGACCAGCCGGGCCGTCTCTTCCGTAGACCGGGGCGTCAGCATCAGCGGCGTATGCCCCTGCCAGCGGTTGCGCCATTCCGTCAGCCAAGGCGCGATCTCGGCTGGATCGTCAGTCCAGCCGCCGGCTCCGGCGGCGGATTTCAGGGCCTCGATGGCGGCGGCGGAGGGCGGGGTCATGGGCCCTTGTCTCAAAGTCATGGACGCGGCGAAAGGGCCAAGCCACGCTGGAGCGATGACCACCGCCCTTCCCTCGCCCGTCCCCGCCGTCGGCGTCGTCTGCCTGCGCGGCGACGAGGTGCTGCTGATCCGGCGCGGGACGCCCCCGCGACAGGGCGAATGGAGCCTTCCGGGCGGGCGGATCGAACCCGGCGAACGGACGGTCGACGCGGCCCTGCGCGAACTGCGGGAGGAGACCGGGGTCGAGGCCGAGATCACCGGCCTGATTGACGTCGTCGACGGCGTCTTCCCGGAGGCGGGCCGCCACTATGTGCTGATCGACTACGCCGCCCGCTGGGTGTCGGGCGAACCGGTGGCGGGCGATGACGCGGTCGAGGCCCGGTTCGTGGCGCTGGACCAGGTCGAGGGGCTGGTAAGCTGGTCGGAAACGCGCCGGATCATCGCCCTGGCCAGAACGTCCCGCGATTTGGGACGCGACCAACGTTCTGCGACGTGACAAGGTCCCCGTCCGGCGATCGGCCGGTTGGGGAACATCATCATGCATATCCGTAGTCTCGTGGCGGCGCTCGCCGCCTCGGCCGCCCTGCTTGCGCCCGCCGCCTCTGCCCAGACCGAGTCCATCAACTTCACCCTGACCAACAATACCGAGCATGTGCTGACCGCCCTGTTCATCTCCCTGCCGTCGACCAACGAGTGGGAAGAGGACATCTTCGGCGCCGACGTCCTGGGCTCGGGCGAGAGCTTCGAAATCTCCATCGACGATGGTTTGCCGGAATGCGTCTACGACATCCGCGCCGACTTCTCGGACGGCGACTCGGTCCAGGTCGCGGAGGTCAATTTCTGCGAGTTGGAAGGCGAGGAACTGGCCATCAACGAGGAATAGTCCCGACGCACTGTCGTCGACTGGAGGGCGGCTCTCATCGAGGGCCGCCCTTTACATTACGCGGATGTCATCTTCGCCCTGTCCGGTTTCTGTGGCGCGCGGGCCACAGGGTGTTAACCTGAGCGGGATTGGGAGGCTTCATGGACACGTCCGTTCTTTTCACCATCGCACTGGTCGCCCTGGCCTTCGTGCTCTTGTTCAGCGTCGTCAAGATCGTGCCGCAAGGTCGCGAAATGACTGTTGAACGTTTTGGCAAATACACGCGCACCCTGTCGCCGGGCATCAGCATACTGACGCCCTTCGTGGAGCGCATCGGCCGCCGCATGAACATGATGGAGCAGGTCCTGGACGTGCCCCAGCAGGAGGTCATCACCAAGGACAACGCCATGGTGAAGGTCGACGCCATCGTCTTCATCCAGGTGATGGACGCCGCCTCGGCCGCCTATCGGGTCGAGAACCTGCCCTACGCCATCACCCAGCTGTGCATGACCAACCTGCGCACCGTGGTCGGCTCGATGGAGCTGGATGAGGTCCTGTTCCAGCGGGACAGCATCAACTCGCGCCTGCTGACCGTGATCGATGCGGCGACCGAGCCCTGGGGCGTCAAGGTCAACCGGATCGAGATCAAGGACCTGACCCCTCCGGCGGATATCACCAACGCCATGGCCCGCCAGATGAAGGCCGAGCGCGAGAAGCGCGCCGTCATCACCGAGGCCGAGGGCGAGAAACAGGCCGCCATCGCGCGCGCCGAGGGCGCCAAACAGTCGGCCATCCTCCAGTCCGAAGGCCGCAAGGAAGCCGCCTTCCGCGACGCCGAGGCCCGCGAACGCGCCGCCGAGGCGGAAGCCAAGGCCACGGCCATGGTGTCGGAGGCCATCGCTCGCGGCGACGTCAACGCCATCAACTATTTCGTGGCCCAGAAATATGTCGAGGCCTTCGCCGAACTGGCGCGGAACCCGACCGCCAAGACGGTCATCGTCCCCGCCGAGATGAGCGGACTGGTCGGCACCATCGCCGGCCTGGGCGAACTGGTCGGCCTGGCCCGCGAACAGCAGCAGAGCCGGACCGACGTGCGCCGCGATCCGCCGTCGGCGCCCACCCCGCCCAAGCCGCCCGCGCCGCCGCGTCCGCCGCGGCCCGCCGTTCCGAGGACCTGATCCATGGAAGTCCTGACAGACCTGCACGCCGCCCAGCCGTTCTGGATCTGGCTGGCCCTGGGCGTGATCCTTCTGGCGGTCGAGGCCGCCTTCTCGACCGAATGGCTGCTGTGGCCGGCCGTGTCGGCGGGCATGGTGGCCGTGGTCACCGCCCTCGGCCTGCCGCTGAGCTTCCTCGGCGAGGTCGCCCTGTTCGCGATCCTGACCGTGGCCATGACCCTGCTGTCGCGCCGCCTGATCCAGCGGGTGAATCCCAGCGACAGCCCGGACATCAACGCCCGCGACAGCCGACTGATCGGCCAGCGGGCCCAGGTCGTCCAGCCCTTCGTGGACGGGCGTGGACGGGTCTTCGTTTCCGGCGCGGAATGGGTCGCCGAGATCGATGGCGCGGGGCCCCTGATTGGCGAGAGCGTGGTTGTGGACCGGGTGGATGGTTCGAAGCTGAAGGTGCGCGCCGCCTGACGGTCGACCGAAGGCCTTGCTCGACCCGCTCCACGATGTATGTTGACTAAGTCAACATAGGTTGCCGCCATGGACTTCGCTCAGGACGTACGCCGGTTCAATCGTTTCTATACGCGCCAGATCGGCCTGCTGGAGGAACACCTGCCCGCCAGCGATCTGTCCCTTCCGGAAGGTCGGGTCCTGTTCGAGATCGCGACGGAAGGGCCGCGCACCGCCGCCGCCATCTCGAGAGCGATGGGGATGGACAAGGCCCAGCTGAGCCGCCTTGTCGGGCGTCTTCTGGAGCGATCTCTGCTGGTCAGCGAGGTCGACCCCGACAACGCCAGACGCCGCATTCTCTCGCTGACAGACCGGGGCCGCGAAGCCTTCGCCGAACTGGATCGGGGCTCGCAGACCAAAACCGAGACCATGCTGGAGGCGCTTCGAAGCGAACAGCGGCAACGGCTGGTCGGAGCCATGCGGGAAATCGAGGCGACGCTTGCCGGCAAGGACGTCGACGGGGACGGCGTGACGCTGAGACGGCCGCGCCCGGGCGATATCGGTTGGATCACGAGCCGTCAGGCCGTCCTGTACACGCAGGAATACGGCTGGGACTGGACCTACGAAGGCTTCGCCGCGAAGATCCTCGGCGACTTCGTGACCGGCTTCGATCCCGGGCGCGAGGACGCATGGATCGCCGAACGGAACGGCCGGATACTGGGATCGATCTTCCTCATGCGCAGCGACAGGCCTGAAGTCGCGAGACTGCGCCTGCTCTATGTCGAGCCGGACGCTCGCGGTCTGGGCCTGGGCCGCCGGCTCGTCGAAACCTGCATCGATCGCGCCCGCGAGCTGGGCTACAGCCGCCTGACCCTGTGGACCAACGACATCCTGACCGCCGCTCGCCACATCTATGAGAACGCCGGCTTCCGCCTGACCGACCAGACGCCGCACCGGTCCTTCGGAAAGGACCTCGTCGGCCAGACATGGGATCTGGACCTCTAGCCCCGGCGCATCTCCTCGATACCGCGATTGGCCAGGCCGTCCGCGCGCTCGTTCAGCTCATGGCCGGCGTGGCCCTTGACCCAGTGCCATTTGACGTCGTGCCGGGCGCGGGCCTCGTCGAGCCGTCGCCACAGGTCCTCGTTCTTGACCGGCTTCTTGTCCGCCGTCTTCCAGCCGCGCGCCTTCCAGCCCCGGATCCATTCGGTAATGCCGGTCATGACGTATTTGCTGTCGGTGTGCAGATCGACGCGGCACGGCCGGGTCAGGGCCTCCAGGGCGCTGATCGCCCCCATCAGCTCCATCCGGTTGTTGGTGGTCAGCGGCTCGCCGCCCCACAGCTCCTTCTCGTGGCCGCCGCCGGTCTGAAGGATCGCGCCCCAGCCGCCGGGGCCCGGATTGCCCTTGCAGGCGCCGTCGGTGTGGATGATCACGTGACTCATCCGCGCGTCCTAACAGGTTCGCTTGGCGTCGCGCCACTGAACGGCCTATATGCGGCGAGAGATTTCGACCGGGCCAACCGGGCCTGACTGAGGAGAGTTGTCCGTGGGTTCATTCAGCATCTGGCACTGGGCCATCGTCGCCATCATCGTGCTCCTGCTGTTCGGCGGTCGCGGCAAGCTGTCTGGCCTGATGGGCGACGCCGCCAAGGGCGTAAAAGCCTTCAGGGACGGCCTCAAGGACACCGACGAAAACAAGCCGTCGGACGAGCGCGCGGGCGCCCTGCCCCGCACCGACGCCGAAAAAGAAGACCTGAAGTCGTAAGCCGCATTTGACGTCGGAGACCTGACGCATGGGTGGCCTGGGTCCCGGAATCGGGGGCGGCGAATATCTTGTGATCGCGGTCGTGGCCCTGCTGGTGGTGGGGCCCGAGCGCCTGCCGCTGCTGTTGCGCAAACTGGGCAAGTTGGTCGCCAAGGCCCGGGGCATGGCCAATGAGTTCCGCTCCAGCTTCGACGAGATGGCGCGTCAGTCCGAACTGGACGAGCTGCGCAAGGAGGTCGAGGCCCTGCGCACCGGCCAGGGGATGCACGCCCTCGGCGCCGACGCGGACGCGGCCTTCCGCGAAATCCGCGACGATCTGAACAAGCCGATCGACCCGCCCATGCTGTCCGCGCCCGACGAATGGCCCGACAGCCCGCCGGTCATGGCGCCGCTGGAGACGCCGGTTGCGGCGGTCGCGCCCAAGCCGAAGCCCGCCCGGAAAACCCCCGCCAAGGCCAGGACCGCGACGAAACCCGCCGCCTCGATCAAGGCCGCCAGCGGCAAGGCGACCCCGGTCCGCGCCCGGAAGGTCGACCTGTGACCCTGGAACGCGACGAGGACGAGATCGAGGCGTCGCGCGCGCCCCTGATGGACCATCTGATCGAGCTGCGCGGCCGGCTGCTGATCTGCGTCGTCGCCTTCGTCATCGCCTTCCTGGTCTGCTTCTATTTCGCCAGCCCGCTCTACGTCTTCCTGGTCAAGCCCTATGTGGTGGCCAGCGCCCTGCAGGCCGTCGGCGGGCACAATGTGTCCCTTCAGGACCTGATCCTGACCATGGTCGGGGTGAAGTCGCTGGCCGAGGGCCAGCACGAGACCGCGCAGCTGATCTATACGGCGCCGCTGGAAATCCTGTTCGTGAAGATGAAGCTGGCAGGTCTGGGCGCCGTCGTCGCCGCCTTCCCGATCCTCGCCTTCCAGCTCTACAGGTTCGTGGCGCCCGGCCTGTACCGAAACGAGCGCGGCGCCTTCCTGCCGTTCCTGATCGCGGCCCCGGTCCTGTTCCTCATCGGCGCCGCCCTCGTCTACTACGTCATGCTGCCCATCGTGATGCTGTTCTCGCTCAATCAGGGCATCGTGGCCGAGGGCGTCACCGCCGCCCTGCTGCCCAAGGTGTCCGAATACATGAGCCTGGCGACGGCGCTGATCCTGGCCTTCGGCCTGTGCTTCCAGCTGCCCGTGATCATGACGCTTCTCGGTCTCGCCGGCATCGTCAGTTCGAAGCTGATGGCCGAGGGCCGCCGCTACGCCATCGTCGCCGTCGTCGTGGTCGCCGCCATCGTGACCCCGCCCGATCCGATCAGCCAGCTGATGCTCGCCGTGCCTCTGGTGTTGCTCTATGAAATCTCCATCTGGTGCGTGCGTCTGATCGAGATGCGGCGCAAGACGGCGGACGCCGCGGTCTGAAGGCCGGTCCCGGGGATGAAGTCATGACGACATCGGCCTTTTCACTGACGCCCGGTCCGGCCGCCATCCTGGCGCGGCTGCAGAAGCTTCCCGGCGCGCGCTACTGGGCCGCGGGCCTGCTGGTCATGCTGGCGCTGGGCATTCGGCTGACGCTGTCGTCGGCCATGGGCAATGGCTACGGCTACACCTGCTTCTATCCCGCAGTGATCCTGTCGGCCTACTGGCTGGGGGCCCGGCCGGCCCTGCTGGCCACCGGCCTGTCGACGGCGATCGTCTACGGCTTCCTGGGACCCGTGCCCCTGCACTGGAACATGGACGGGCTCGGCCTGGTCGCCCTGACCTTCTTCCTGGTGTCCTCGTTGCTGCTGATCCACATCCTCAGCACCATCCGGGCCCAGTTCGCACTGCTGGCCAACACCCATGCGCGGGTCGAGGCCCTTGCCGTCGGCCAGGCCGAACTGTTCCACGAGCACGCCCAGCGCACGACCGACCACCTGCAGCTGATTTCGGCCATCCTCCAGCTGCGGGCCCGCGAGGAGGCCGATCCGATGGTTTCGCGCGTGCTGACCAACGCCGCCTCGCGCACCCTGCTGATCTCCCGCGCCCACCGCGAGTTCGCCGGCAATCCCGACCGCCGCATCCCCTTCGACGCCTTCGCCCGCAAACTGGTCCAGGCCTCGGCCTCGCGCGGCGGAATGGCGACGGACAAGGTGCGCATCGCCGGCGGCGATCTGGACGTGCCGCTGGAGCATGCGACGGCCCTGGGGCTGGTGCTGCTGGAATATCTGACCACGCTCAAATCCTGCCCCTCGGCGACCAATCTCGCCGTCATCCTCGCCGACGAGGGCGACCGGCGGACGCTGAACCTGGTGGCCGCGGGCGACAGCAATGTCGCGCCGCCGCGGGACATCCCCCTGTTCGAAGCGGTCTCGGAACAGCTGGGCGGCGAGCTGCTGATCACGCGCGGCGCCACGGGATGCGGGGTCCGCATCAGCTTCCCGGCGACGATCCAGCCGGCCCACGCCTGGGCGCCGGTGGCGGTCAGCCTGCACTGACGGCCGGCGCGGCCGGAACCTTGGCTTTGGCCCGGGGTTTGGACGGGATCACCTGTTGGGAGACCCGCCATGATCGCCATCCATCGCTTCGCCGCCCTCGCCGCCCTCGCCCTGACGGCCGCGGCCTGCACCCAGCAGGAGGCGGCTCCCGCCGCCGAGCAGGCCGCCGGGCCCGCGGCGGCTCCCGAAACCCGCACGATCGTGGAAACGCGCGAGGTCGCCGTGCCGGTGCCTGTGCCCGCCAACCCGCCGACCGTGGTCATCGAGCGCCCCGAGGCGCGCGTCGGCGACAGCACGACCGTCCGCGCGGGTCGTGACGGCATCGAGGTCGAGACGACCAACCGCTAGATCGCGAAGCCCGAATGAATAACGGCGCCGGAGGGCTTCCCCTCCGGCGCCGTTTTCGTTCCGCCTCAGCCGTGGTGGATCAGCAGCTGTAGTACATGTCGAATTCGACGGGGTGCGGGTGCAGTTGCAGACGCATCACCTCCTCCATCTTCAGCTCGATGTAGCTGTCGATGAAGTCGTCATCCATGACGCCGCCCTTCTTGAGGAAGGCGCGGTCCTTGTCGAGGTTGTCGAGGGCCTCCTTCAGGCTGCCGCAGACCTCGGGGATGTTGCCCCGCTCTTCCGGCGGCAGGTCGTACAGGTTCTTGTCGGCCGGCGCGCCCGGATCGATCCGGTTTTCGATGCCGTCCAGGCCGGCCATCAGCAGGGCCACGAAGGTCAGATAGGGGTTCCCCATCGGATCCGGGAAGCGGGCCTCGATACGCTTGGCCTTGGGCGAGTTGACGAAGGGGATGCGGATCGACGCCGAGCGGTTGCGCGACGAATAGGCCAGCTTCACCGGCGCTTCGTAGCCCGGGACCAGGCGCTTGTAGGAGTTGGTCGTCGAGTTGGCGAAGGCGTTGATGGCCTTGGCGTGTTTGATGATGCCGCCGATGTACCACAGACAGACGTCCGACAGGCCGGCGTATTTGTCGCCGGCGAACAGGGGCTTGCCGTCGCGCCAGATCGACTGGTGCACGTGCATGCCCGAGCCGTTGTCGCCGAAGGTCGGCTTGGCCATGAAGGTGGCCGACTTGCCGTAGGCGGCGGCGACGTTGTGGATCACGTACTTATACAGCTGCAGGCGGTCGGCCATGGTCAGCAGGTCGCTGAACTTCAGGCCCAGTTCGTGCTGCGCCGGGGCCACCTCGTGGTGGTGCTTCTCGGGCTGCATGCCCAGGTCGCGCATGACGCCCAGCATCTCGCCGCGCAGGTCCTGGGCGCTGTCCGTCGGATTGACCGGGAAATAGCCGCCCTTGGGCCCCGGGCGGTGGCCCATGTTGCCCTCGGAGTATTCCGCGCCCGTGTTGGCCGGCAGTTCGATGGAATCATAGGTGTAGCCAGTGTCGTGCGGCTGGGTGCTCCAGCGCACGTCGTCGAAGATGAAGAACTCGGCTTCCGGGCCGAAGAAGACCGTGTCGCCCACGCCCGAGGACTGGACATAGGCCAGGGCCTTCTTGGCCATCGAGCGGCTGTCGCGGTTGTAGGGCTCGCCCGTGTCGGGGTTCAGCACGTCGCAGAACAGGAACAGGGTCGTCTGCTGGTAGAAGGGATCGATCCAGGACGAGGTCAGATCCGGCTTCAGCAGCATGTCGGACTCGTTGATCGCCTTCCAGCCCGCGATCGAGGAGCCGTCGAACATCGTCCCCTCTTCCAGGAATTCCTCGTCGACCAGGTCGATGTCAAAGGTGACGTGCTGCATCCGCCCCTTGGTGTCGGTGAACCGGAGGTCGACGTATTTGACGTCCTTGTCCTTGATCTCCTTGAGGATCTTGCTGGCGCTCATGGTGTTCGACGTCCTGTGGCTCGGGGAGGTTTATGAGAAACGGCCGCCCCGAGGGACGGCCGGTAGATGGGTCAGACGGCCTGTGCGCCCGTCTCTCCGGTGCGGATGCGGATGACGTCGAGGACGTCGGTGATGAAAATCTTGCCGTCGCCGATCTTGCCGGTCCGGGCGGCGGCCTGGATTGCGTCAACTACGGAGTTGACCATGTCGTCCGACACGACCACCTCGATCTTGATCTTGGGCAGGAAGTCGATGACGTATTCGGCGCCGCGATACAGCTCGGAATGGCCCTTCTGGCGGCCATATCCCTTGGCCTCCAGCACGGTCATGCCTTGCACGCCTGCGTCCTGCAGCGCTTCCTTCACTTCATCCAGCTTGAACGGCTTGATGACGGCTTCGATCTTTTTCATTGGCGGTCCCAGGCGGGCGTTATCATGCCGCGCACACGGGAGGTAAAGGGACATTGCATTGCACAATAAGGCAAGCATTTTTCGTTCGCCGTCGCCATCCGTGAACGGAGCACCGACGCGATGACCCCGGTTTCCCTCCCCGACTGGCGCACGGCCCTGCCCTGGCCCGACGCCAACACCCACAAACATGCGCGCGGGCGGCTGGGCGTCGTCTCGGGCAAGGCCAGCCAGACCGGGGCGGCGCGGCTGGCGGCGCGGGCGGGTCTGAGGATCGGCGCGGGCGTCGTGCGCATCCTTTGCCCGCCCGACGCGACCGCCGTCATCGCGCCGGCCATCGAGGCCGTCATGCTGACCCCCTTCGGCTCGCCCGAGGCCCTGGCCGAGGCGGTCGAGGGGATGGACGCCGTGGTCATCGGCCCGGCCGCCGGTGTGAACGATGCGACCCAGGCCCATGTGCGCGCCCTGGCCGGAACCGGCGCGGCCCTGGTGGTCGACGCCGACGGCCTGACGGTGTTCGAGGGCTGGCCGACCGATCTGTTCGAGGTGCTGGACCGCGACGACGTCCTGACCCCGCACGAGGGCGAGTTCAAACGCCTTTTCCCCGGACTGCTGGACCTGGGCCGCGAGGAAGCCGCGCGGGCGGCGGCGAAACGCGCCGGGGCCGTGGTCGTGCTGAAGGGCCCCGCCACCGTGATCGCCGCGCCCGACGGCCGGCTGGCGATCAACGAGAACGGCGTACCGTGGCTGGCGACGGCGGGAACCGGCGACGTGCTGGCGGGCATGATCGGCGGCCTGATGGCCCAGCGGATGGACAGTTTCGACGCCGCCCGGGCCGCGGTCTGGATGCACGCCGAAGCCGCCCGGGGCTTCGGGCCCGGCCTGATCGCCGAGGACCTGCCGGACCGGTTGCCGGAAGTTCTGGCCGCCCTCTACCCACAGGACCGCTGAGCGCGCCCGGTTCAATTCGTCATCGAACGGGCCTATCTGCACGGCAACGCCGCCGGAGCCCGCTGTCTTGCTGATTGTTCTGTCACCCGCCAAGCGGCTGGATTTCACCGAGGCCCATCCCGACCTGCCCGCCTCCGAACGGCGTTTCCAGGACGACACCGCCAACCTGTCCCGCACGGCCCGGGCCCGGACGGTGGCCGAGCTGCGCCGGCTGATGAGCATCTCGGACGATCTGGCCCGGTTGAACCGCGAACGCTTCCAGGCCTTCGACGCCGCGTCGACCGACGGGGTACAGGCCGCCTTCGCCTTCGCCGGCGACGTCTACGAGGGACTGAAGGCGCGCGATCTGGATCAGGCGTCGCTGGCCTGGGCGCAGGACCATCTGCGCATCCTGTCCGGCTTCTACGGCCTGCTGCGGCCGCTGGACCGCATCCAGCCCTACCGGCTCGAGATGGGGACCCGGCTGAAGACCCGCCGCGGCTCCAGCCTGTACGACTTCTGGGGCGACCGGCTGTCGAAACAGCTGAACGCCGACGCCGAGGGTCAGGCCGATCCGACCCTGATCAACCTGGCCAGCCAGGAATATTTCGGCGCGGTCGACGCCAAGGCGCTGAAACTGCCGGTCGTGACGCCGCATTTCCGCGAATCACGGGACGGCGAGAGCCGCATCATCTCCTTCTTCGCCAAGAAGGCCCGGGGCGGCATGGCCCGCTTCGCCATCGACGAGCGGATCGAGCGGGCGCAGGACCTCAAGGCCTTCGACCGCGACGGCTACGCTTTTGACAAGGCGGCCTCGAACGACACAGAGTGGATATTCACCAGATCGGGAAATTAAACCCGGCTGTCGCCTTCGCAACCGCGAACGGTTAGGCTGATCAGACTGACGGACGGACGAGAGACCTCATGTTCCAATGGCCCAAGCGTGGTGACGGCTCCCAGACGACGAGCGAACCCTTCCGCGACATCGGCGATCTGAAGGGTCAGGTCGCGGTCGTCTCGGGCTCGACCTCGGGCATCGGCCTGGCCTTCGCCCGCGCCATCGCCTCGCGCGGCGGCGACGTCGTGCTGAACGGCCTGGGCGATCCGTCCGAGATCGAACGCACCCGCGCCGAGATGGAAGCCAGCTGCGGCGTGCGCGTCCGCTACCACGCCGCCAACATGATGCGGGGCGACGAGGTCGCGGACATGGTGGCCTATGGCAAGCACCAGCTGGGCCGGCTCGACATCCTGATCAACAACGCCGGCGTCCAGCACGTCGAGGCGGTGGAGAAATTCCCGTCCGACAAGTGGGAACAGATCATCGCCATCAACCTGTCCTCGACCTTCTACGCCACCCGCGCGGCTATCCCGATCATGAAGGCCCAAGGCCGCGGCCGGATCATCAACGTCGCCTCGGCCCACGGCCTGGTGGCCAGCCCCTTCAAGTCGGCCTATGTCGCCGCCAAGCACGGCGTCATCGGCTTCACCAAGACGGTGGCGCTCGAGCTCGCCCAGGACAACATCACCTGCAACGCCCTGTGCCCCGGCTTCGTCGAGACGCCGATCGTCGAAAAACAGATCGCCGACCAGGCCCGTACGCGCGGCATGTCGAAAGAGGCCGTGCTGAAGGACGTCATCCTCGGCTCCCAGCCGACCAAGCGGTTCGTCACCACAGACGAGCTGACGGGCATGATGCTGTATCTCGTCAGCGACCTCGGCGCCTCGGCCAACGGGGCCAGCTTCTCCATCGACGGCGGCTGGACCGCCCAATAGGCCGGGAAACGAGCGGGTGTTGAAGCGAAAGACGCCCGTCCCGAAGCGCCGCCCCATCAGCCTCGCCCTGCAGGGCGGGGGCGCCCACGGCGCGTTCCAGTGGGGCGTGTTGGATCGGTTGCTCGAGGACGACCGGCTCGACATCCGCGCGGTGACCGCCTCGTCCGCCGGGGCCATGAACGCCGCCGCCCTGATCAGCGGACTGCATGCCGACGGAGCCGGAGGAGCCCGGCGTCAACTGGACCTGCTGTGGCGCGAGGTGAATCTGTCCGGCGGGCGCAATGTCTTCGGCGACTCCTCGATCTGGAGCGCGGCCCTGACGCCGGGCTGGCTGAAGGACACCACCATGTGGCGGTCGGCCGAGAACGCCGCCATGTCGCTGAGCCCCTATCAATTCAACCCCTTCAACCTGAATCCTCTCAAACGGGTTTTGGACACGGCGATCGATTTCGCGGCCGTGCGCGCCTCGACGATCCGGCTGTTCGTCGCCGCCACGGCGGTGAAGCAGGGCCGGGCGCGGCTGTTCGAGACGCCGGAGATCACGCCCGAGGTCCTGCTGGCCTCGGCCTGCCTGCCGCATCTGTTCCAGGCGGTCGAGATCGACGGCGAGCCCTATTGGGACGGCGGATACCTGGCCAATCCCGCCCTGTGGCCGTTGTTCTACGCCGACACGCCGGACGACATCCTGCTGCTGCCCCTGAACCCCTTCGTGCGCGAGGAGGCGCCGCGCGCGGCCGGAGACATCATGGACCGGCTGAACGAGATCGTCTTCAACGCCCCGCTGGTCGCCGAACTGAGGGCCGTCGCCTTCGTCCAGGACATGATCGAGGAGGGCCGGCTGAAACGGACGGGAGAGGACCGGTACCGCCGCCTGATGATGCACGCCATCGAGCCGGGCCCGTGGCTGGGCGACCTTTCGTTGAGCACCAAGTTCAACACCGAATGGACCTTCCTCAACGAGCTGAAGACGCACGGTCGGGCGGCGGCGGACGAATGGCTGGAGCACTGCTTCCCTGACGTCGGTCAGAAGTCCAGCGTCGACATCAAGGCCCGCTTCCTGGCCTAGCCGATAAAGCCCGCCGCCCGCCGCAGCCGGTCGTTGATCGCCTCGCCCAGGCCCTGGGCCGGGATCGGCGATACGGCGATGCCGGAGGGCCGCTCGCGGTCCGCCTCGCGCAGCCGGCGGAACAGATTGGCCGCCGCCTCGCGCAGGTCGCCCGACGGGCTCAAACTCCAGCGCGGATCGCCCACGCCCGGGCCGAACCCCAGCAGGATTTCGCCGTCGTTCGCCGCCTGCGCCTCGATCCGCACCGGGGCGTCCGGCGCATAGTGCAGGGCCAGCCGGCCGGGCGAGCGATGCCCCTCCCCGCCCCGGTCCAGGGGCCCGACGACGGCTTCAAGTTCGTCGCGCGTGACCGAGCCCGGGCGCAGCAGGGCGACATGGCCGTTCAGCACCGAAACGACCGTGCTTTCCACCCCCACGGCGCAGGGTCCGCCGTCGATGGCGGCGCCGGCGGCGAAGCCCGTCTCTTCCACGGCGTCGGCGAAGGTGGTCGGGCTGGGCCGTCCCGAGCGGTTGGCGGACGGCGCCACCACCGGCCGCCCGAAGGCCGAGATCAGGGCGCGGGCGCGGGCGTGGCCCGGGACGCGAACGGCGACGCTGTCCAGCCCGGCGCGGGCGAGCTCGCACACGCCGGTCCGGTCGCGAATCGGGGCCACGATCGTCAGCGGACCGGGCCAGAAGGCCTCGGCCAGCGCCTGGGCGCGGCGGTCGAACACGGCGACCGCCTCGGCCTGCACGGCGTCGGCGACATGGGCGATCAGGGGGTTGAACCGCGGGCGGCCCTTGGCCTCGAAGATGGAGGCCACGGCGCGGGCGTCGCCGGCGTCGGCGGCCAGGCCGTAGACCGTCTCGGTCGGCAGGATGACCAGACCGCCGGCGTTCAGAACCGCCACGGCCTCGGCGTCGGACGCGCTCAGCCGGGCCGCGCCCGAAGCGCCACCCGCACCGTCACCTGCCGTCCGACCAGCCCGTTCCACGGCCCCGAGGTTCCCAATCCAAACTCCGCGCGATCCAGAGTGAGCGCGCCGGTCAAATGCGCCCGGTCGCCGCTGATGCGCAAGTCCACGGGGAACACCACCGGCCGGGTTCGCCCCTTCATCGTGATGTCGGCCCGGGCCGTATATCGGTCCCCGCCCAGCGGCTCGAGCGACTTCAGCTCAAACCGGATGGTCGGATATTGCGCGGCGTTGAGAAACGCCGGTCCGATGGCGCGGTTGGTCGCGATCGAGGGGGACATCTTCAGGGATGCCGCCTGAACGATCATCGTGCCCCGGGAGTCTTCCGGATGCGCGGGGTCCAGGACCATCGAGCCCCGAAAATCCTCGAACCGCCCCGTGCGCGACGCCCCCAAGGCCCGGACCGACATCTCGATGCGCGAGGCCTCCCGTTCGAAGGTCCATGGCCCCGGCGCCGCGCCGGTCAGCAGCGGCGTCAGAAGCGCAACAAGCAGGGCGGCCGGAAACCTCATGGCCGGCGCGGAATCCACGGGATCATCCGGTGCAGCACATTGTCCCGGTCGATGAACTGGTGCTTCAGCGCGCCGATCACATGCAGGGCGATCAGGACGTACAGACCCTTGGCCGCCAACTCGTGCAGGTCCATCAGCGACCCGGCCATCTCGCGACCCCCGCCAATGGGGAGAAGCGGCCATTCGAACAGGCCGAACCAGATGATCTCCCGCCCGCCCGCCGATGATGCGGCCCAGCCGACCAGCGGCATGGCGATGAGGAAGACGTAGAAGAGAATGTGGGTGGCCCGCGCCAGCAGCTTCTGCCAGCGCGGCATCGCATCCGGCAGCGGAATCGCGGGATTGGCGAGACGCCAGACGATCCGGCCGAGGGTCAGGACGAGGATGGTCAGGCCCACCGACTTGTGGATCTGGACGAACTCCCGCGACAGCGGGCCCTCGGTCGCCTCATGCGCGGCGATCAGCAGCACCTGGGTCACGACCAGGGCGGCGGTCAGCCAGTGGAGGGTCAGCGAGACGGTGGAATAGCGGTTGCGCGGTTCGGCCACGGTCAGCTCCTTGTAACATCCGCACTCTGACCCGATGCGGCGCCGTCGCCAAGCCGCGCTTGCATGCCCCGGCGGCAAGGCGGCATGAACGGGGGACATCCGAACCGAGGCCCTCGCCATGACCTACCGCGCGCCCGTCCGCGACATCGCCTTCGCCCTGCAGGCCGTCGCCGGCATCGACCGGGTCGCCGCCACCGGCGCCTTCCCCGACTATGACTCCGACGTGCTGGCCGCCGTGCTGGAAGCCGCCGGACAATTCTCCGAGGGCGTCCTCGCCCCGCTGAACCGTATCGGCGACCAGAAGGGCTCGACCTACGCCAACGGTTCGGTCACCGCCGCCCCCGGCTTCGCCGACGCCTACCGCCAGTTCGCCGAGGGCGGCTGGACCGGCCTGTCAGCCCCCGCCCACGCCGGCGGACAGCAACTGCCCAAGGCGCTGGAGCTGGCGGCCTATGAGACCGTCCATGCCGCCAACATGGCCTTCGGCCTGTGCCCCATGCTGTCCCTCGCCGCCATCGAGGCGCTGGAGGCCCACGGCACGCCGTCGCAGAAGGAGATCTATCTGTCGAAGCTGGTCTCGGGCGAATGGACCGGGGCCATGGTCCTGACGGAACCGCAGGCGGGCTCGGACCTCGGCGCCCTGACGGCCACGGCGACGCCGAACGGCGACGGAACATATGCGCTGAATGGCCAGAAGATCTTCATCACCTGGGGCGACCACGACGCCACGGACAACATCGTCCACATGGTCCTGGCCCGCCTGCCCGACGCCCCCGCCGGCCCCAAGGGCATCAGCCTGTTCCTCGCCTCGAAGTATCTGGTGAAGGAGGACGGGACCCTGGGCGACCGCAACGCCTTCCGACCCGTGGGGGTCGAGCACAAGCTGGGCATCCACGCCTCGCCCACCTGCGTCATGTCCTATGAGGGCGCGACCGCCGAACTGGTCGGCCAGCCCAATCAGGGCCTCGCCCATATGTTCGTCATGATGAACGCCGCCCGCCTCGCCGTCGGGGTCGAGGGCGTCGGCATCGCCGAGCGCGCCTATCAGCACGCCCTCGCCTATGCGCAGGAGCGCCGGCAGGGCCGGTCGGTCTGGACCGGAGAAGCCAACGCCCCGATCGTCGATCACCCGGACGTGCGCCGCACCCTGTCTGTGATGAAGGCCAAGGTCGCCGCGGCCCGCGCCATCTGCCTGTCCACCGGCGTGGCGGCCGATCTGGCGAAGCATTCGGCCGCCGAGGAAGAACGCCGCCGCTGGAAGGGCCGCGAGGATCTGTTCACCCCCATCGCCAAGGCCTGGTCCACCGACGTCGGCTGCGAGGTCGCCTCACTGGGCGTGCAGATCCACGGCGGCATGGGCTTCATCGAGGAGACGGGCGCGGCCCAGCACTATCGAGACGCCCGCATCGCCCCGATCTACGAGGGCACCAACGGCATCCAGGCCATGGATCTGGTCGGCCGCAAGCTGTCGATGGACGGCGGCCAGTCGGCCCGAGACCTGATCGCCGACATGAAGGTCACGCTCGCCCAGCTGCCGCGCCTGTATTCCGGCAAGCCGGTCGAGCGGTTCGCCGCCGCCGTCTCGGCCGTCGAGGACGCCACCCTGTGGCTGCTGGACCGGAAAGCCGCTCCCGAAGGAGCCGCCGACGTCCTGGCCGCAGCCGACGCCTATCTGAAGCTGCTGGGCGACGTCACGGGCGGCTGGATGCTGGCCCAGGGCGCGCTCTACGCCCGCGATCAGCTGGACGGCGGCCAGGGCGACCCGACGTGGCTGGAAGGCAAGATCGCCCTGTACGAGGTCTACGCCGCCAATGTGCTGGGCCACGCCTCGAGCCGCCTCGCGGCCGTGGGCCAGGGCGGCGCCCTGCTGGAACGGATGAGCGTGGACGTGCTGGCGGGCTGACGCCCCTCAGATGTGCAACACCCGCCCATAGGCGTCCAGCGCCGCCTCGTGCATGGCCTCCGACATGGTCGGGTGCGGATAGACGATGCTGTGGATGTCTTCCTCGGTCGCCTCCATGGCGATGGCGGTGACGAAGCCCTGGATCATCTCGGTGACCTCGGCGCCGATCATGTGGGCGCCGATCAGGGCGCCGGTCTTGGCGTCGAAGATCACCTTGACGAAGCCCTCGATCTCGCCGGCCGCGACCGCCTTGCCGTTCACCCGGAAGGGGAAGCGGCCGACCTTGACCTCGCGCTTCGCCTCGCGCGCGCCCTGTTCGGTGATCCCGACCGAGGCGACCTGCGGCTGGGCGTAGGTGCAGCCGGCGATGGGCGAGTTGACGTTGGGCGTCTTGTAGCCGGCGATGTGTTCGGCGGCGTGGATGCCCTCGTGCGAGGCCTTGTGCGCCAGCCAGGGCGCGCCGGCGCAGTCGCCGATGGCGTAGAGGCCCTTCACATTGGTCTGGCAGTGGCCGTCGATGGTGATGTGGCCGCGGTCCATGTTGACGCCCAACGCCTCCAGACCGATGCCGTCGGTGTTGGCGGTGATGCCCACCGCCGAGATGCAGACCTCGGCCTCCAGCGTCTCGGCCTTGCCGCCGGCCTCGATGGCCACCTGCACGCCCTTGCCGCCCTTCGACACCTTCGTGACCTTGCAGCCGGTGCGGAACTTCATGCCGCGCTTCTCGAAGGCCTTCTGCGCCGCCTTGGACACCTCCTCGTCCTCGACAGGCATGATGCGGTCGACGGCCTCGACCACCGTCACCTCGGCGCCCAGCGCCCGATAGAAGCTGCCGAACTCGACGCCGATGGCGCCCGAGCCGATCACCACGATGGAGGCGGGCATCTTCTTCGGCGCCATGGCCTCGCGATAGGCCCAGATGCGGTCGCCGTCGGCCTCGAGCCCGATCTGCGGAATGGCCTTGGCGCGAGCGCCGACGGCCAGCATGACCGCCTTGGCCTCGACCGTGCGCGACCCGCCTGCCTTCAGCGCCACGACCACCTTGGGAGCGGCCGCGCCCTTCTCCAGCCTGGCCGTGCCCTCGATCACCTCGATCTTGTTCTTCTTCATCAGATAGGTGACGCCCTTGTTCATCGTGGCGGCCACCCCGCGCGAGCGCTGGATGATGGCGTCGAAGTCGAAGCCGACCTTGTCGGCGGACAGGCCGTAATCCTTCAGGTGCGACAGGCTTTCGTACTTCTCGCCCGACTTCAGCAGGGCCTTGGTCGGGATACAGCCCCAGTTCAGGCAGATGCCGCCCAGACTCTCGCGCTCGACGATGGCGACCTTCTGGCCCAACTGGCTGGCGCGGATGGCGGCGACATAGCCGCCCGGGCCCGAACCGATGACGATGAGGTCGAATTCCATGGGTTTTCCACTGGTTGCAGTCACAGGCCGGTCTCGCGAATCCACGCCTCGGAGACAGCGCGCCCCCGGGCCATGTCGTCGACCACCAGGATCATCTGATGGTCGTGGTCGCTGTACAGGACCTCGATGTTGACGCCGGCCTCGGCCATCCGGCGCGTAAGCTGTCCCAGCTGGCCGGGCACGTCCTGCCTCAGCCGCTGGACCAGGACTTCGTTTTCGGCGACCACCCGGATGCCGGCGGCTTCAAGCGCCGCGCGCGCCGCCGGTCCGTCCGTGAACAGAAAGTGCGCAACCCCCGCCCCGTCCGCGAGCCAGGCGCCGCCGCCCTCGATGCTGACGCCCGCGCGCGCCAGGGCCGCGCCCATTTCGGCGAGGGCGCCGGGACGGTGATCGAGGGCGATGGCGAGGTCCCGCAGGGCGGCCATGTCAGATCAGCTTCTCGATATCGGCCTTGATGGCCTCGGGTTCGACCTGGGGGGCGTAGCGCGCGACCACGCGGCCCTCGCGGTCGGTCAGGAATTTGGTGAAGTTCCACTTGATGTCGCGGCTGCCCAGGAACCCCTTCTTCTGGCTGGTGAGCCAGGCGAAAAGCGGGTGCCGGTTCGGGCCGTTGACCTCGACCTTGTCGAACATCGGAAAATCGACGCCATAGGTCGTGGAGCAGAAGCTGGCGATCTCGGCGGCGCGGCCCGGCTCCTGCTCGCCGAACTGGTTGCACGGGAAGCCCAGTACCTCGAACGGTTTGTCCGCATACTGACGATGCAGTTTTTCGAGCCCGGCGTACTGGCCGGTGAAGCCGCATTTGGACGCCGTGTTGACGATCAGCAGGGCCTGGCCGCGGTACTGCTCCAGCGCCTGCTCGGCGCCGTCGATGGCGGTGGCGCTGAAATCATAGACCGAGGTCACAGCCCGCCTCCTACGCCAGCATCGTCACAGGATCTTCGATCATCGCCTTGAAGGCCTGAAGGAATTTCGCGCCGACTGCGCCGTCCACCACGCGGTGGTCGCAGGTCAGGGTGACGGTCATCACCGTGGCCACGGCCAGCTGGCCGTTCTTCACCACCGGGCGCTGCTCGCCCGCGCCCACGCTCATGATCGCGCCCTGGGGCTCGTTTATGATCGAGGCGAACGACTTGATGCCGAACATGCCGAGGTTGGACACCGAGAAGGTGCCGCCCTGGAATTCCTCGGGCTTCAGCTTGCGGTCGCGGGCGCGTTTGGCCAGGTCCTTGGACTCGGTCGCGATCTGCGACAGCGACTTGGTCTCCGCCGCGCGGATGATCGGGGTGATCAGGCCGCCGTCGATCGCCACCGCCATCGCCACATCGGCGTGGTGGTGCATGGCGATGCCCTCGGGCGAATAGCTGGCGTTGGCTTCCGGCACCGCCTTGAGCGCCATGGCCGAGGCCTTGATGACGAAGTCGTTGACCGAGACCTTCACGCCCGACTTTTCGAGCATGGCGTTGACCTTCGCCCGCGAGGCCAGCAGGCCGTCGATCTCGCAATCGATCGTCAGCGGGAAGTGCGGCACGTCGCGGAAGCTGTCGGTCAGGCGCCGCGCGATCGCCTTGCGCATGCCGTCCAGCGGGATCAGGTCGTAGCTGCCGTCCGGAATGCCCATCTGGGCCAGCGACAGAACCTTGCGGACCTCGCCGGCGGGGGCCGATACGCCCGCGGCGGCAGGCGCCTGGGCCCCGCCCTTCACGCCCTCGACGTCGCGCCTGACGATCCGGCCGTGCGGGCCGGTGCCCTTGACGGACTTCAGGTCGACGCCGTTCTGCGACGCGATGCGTCGCGCCAGCGGCGAGGCGAACACGCGCTCTCCATCGGCCTTCGCCGGAGCCGGCGCGGATTGCTGAGCGGCCGTGGGCGCCGGGGCGGCCTCGGCCTTCGCCGGTTCAGCCTTGGGGGCCTCAACGGGCGCCGCGGCGGCCTTCGGCGCCGGAGCGGCCGCGCCGCCCTCGTCCTTCAGGCGGGCGATCGGCGTATTGACCTTCACGCCTTCGGTGCCTTCGGCCACGAGGATGTCGGTCACTTCGCCCTCGTCGACGGCCTCGACCTCCATGGTCGCCTTGTCGGTCTCGATCTCGGCGATGACGTCGCCGGCCTTGACCGTGTCGCCGACCTTGACGTGCCACTTGGCCAGAACGCCCTCTTCCATCGTGGGCGACAGGGCGGGCATCAGGATGTCGGTCATTGCACGCTCCCGGGCTTGGCGACCGGTTCGGCGACGGTCTGCACATTGTCCGCCTTGATCACGTCGGACAGCCCCTGAAGGATCCGCTGATAGGCCTGACGCTCGTCATGGCCGTGCCGGACCGCATAGCCGTGGGCCATGTGTTTGGCGGCGTAAGCCAGCATGTGGCCGAACTGGATCGGGTCCTTGAAGCCCGGCATGACCGCCATCACCGGCTCGTCCTTCGACCACCACATGCGCAGCAGCTCGATGGCGCCCTCGTCGGCGGCGACGCTGTCCGGCGTCGTCAGCTGGAACTCGGGTTTCTGGCTCATGCCATCACCTGCTTCACGGCGGCGACGATCTTGTCCACGCCCGGCAGCGACAGGGCCTCCAGATTGGCGGCGTACGGCAGCGGCACGTCTTCCTGGTGCACCCGCACCGGCGGCGCGTCGAGGTAGTCGAAGGCGTGTTCGATCACCCGGGCCACGACCTCGGCGCCGACGCCCATGGGGCCCCAGCCTTCCTCGGCCGAGACCAGACGGCTGGTCTTCTTCACGCTCTCGACGATGGTCTCGTGGTCCAGCGGCCTGAGCGTACGAAGGTCGACGACCTCGCAGGAGATCCCCTCCCCCGCCAGTTGTTCGGCGGCCTGCAGCGCGAAGCCGACCATGCGGCTGTGGGCGGTGATGGTGACGTCCGTGCCTTCGCGGCGGACCCTGGCCTTGCCGATCGGCACGATCCAGTCGTCGACCTCGGGCACGTCGAACTCCAGCCCGTACATCATCTCGTGCTCGAGGAAGACGACGGGGTTGGGGTCGCGGATGGCCGCCTTCATCAGGCCCTTGGCGTCGGCCGCGTCATACGGAGCCACCACCTTCAGGCCGGGCACCTGGGCGTACCAGGCCGAATAGTCCTGGCTGTGCTGGGCGCC
>Ga0164290_1001040_pt1 | contig 57250 bp, 46 predicted proteins | sample Micstemetagenome_FD_108782 | JGI IMG/M metagenome (GOLD analysis project Ga0164290, IMG submission 108782) | Contaminated culture microbial community from soil near Moab, Utah, USA - Microcoleus steenstrupii SON62 (Illumina Assembly) | ecosystem: Environmental > Terrestrial > Soil > Soil crust...
CGCTCGCGAGCGACGAAACGCACCCCGGCCGTACTCCGGTGCGCCTCTCCGGTCGGTCCGGGGCGGTCTACGACGCGGTCGTTCATCGAAGCGGCGCGGTCTTCGTCGTGGAGGTCGAGCCGTCCAACGACCCTCGGGCGGGCGCGTTCGCGATGCTCGACCCGCGCCTACGCACGAGCGTCGCTCGCCTCCAGAGCGCGCGCGATGTGGCGCGCCTCGGCTCCGTCGCGGTCGAAGAGATCCGTGCGCTGACGGGCTTCGACCGCGTGATGGTCTACCGGTTCGACGCGGAGTGGAACGGTGAGGTGGTCGCCGAGTGCAAGCGCGACGATCTCGAACCGTTCCTCGGGCTGCACTACCCCGCGTCCGACATTCCCGAGCAGGCGCGGCGGCTCTACACCGTGAATTGGCTGCGCGTCATCGGTGACGTCGACTACGTGCCGACGCCGCTCGTTCCCGCCGAGGATCCGACGACGCGCGCCCCGCTCGACCTCACGTTCTCGGCGCTGCGGAGCGTTTCGCCCATCCACATCCAGTACCTGAAGAACATGGGCGTGACCGCGTCGATGTCCGTGTCGCTCGTCATCGACGGACAGCTCGCTGGCCTCATCGCGTGCCATCATTACGCGGGTCCGCGGATCATTCCGTTCGCGACGCGTGACACGTGCGAGTTCCTCGCGCAGGCGCTCTCGTGGCAGCTGCGCGTGCTCGAAGGCGGCGAGGCCGCGGAACGCGCGAGGGTGACGCAGCAGCACGAGGCGGAGGTCGCGCGGTCGCTCGCGGCGAACGCCGAGCTCCTCGAGGGCCTCGTGTGCCCGTCACTCGCCGCGCTCACGGGGGCCGATGGCGTGGCCGTCGTCCTCGCCGAGGGCATCCGTTGCCTCGGTCAGACACCGACGCGCGAGCAGATCGAGGCAACGGTCGCCTGGCTGCAACGTCGCGACGCGGGCGATCGCGACGTCTTCGCGACCGACAAGATCGCGGAGCACTTCCCGGAGGCGCGCGCATGGGACGGAGTCGCCGCGGGCGTCTTGGCGGTCGCGGTGTCACGCGAGGTCGGCGAGCACATTCTTTGGTTCCGGCAGGCCCAGGAGCGCACCGTCCGCTGGGCTGGTGACCCGCGCAAGCAGACCTTTGCTGGCGCAGACGCGACCGGTGCGCCGCGCCTCAGCCCTCGCGGCTCGTTCGCGCTGTGGTGCGAGGAGGTGCGTGGTCGCTCCTTGCGTTGGGAATCGTGGCAGCTCGAAGCGGCTTCCTCGCTGCGCCGCCTGGTCCTCGGCGGCGTGCGCCGGCGCGCGGTCGAGCTCCGCGCGGTCAACGAGCAGCTCGTCCGCGCCGACCGCGCGAAGAACGACTTCATCGCTACCGTCGGTCACGAGCTCCGCACGCCGCTCAACGCGATCACCGGATGGACGCGTCTGCTCCAGACGGGCGCCGTCGGCGGAGACCGCATCGCGCACGCGATCGACGTGATCGACCGCAACGCGAGGACCCAGGCGCGGCTCGTCGACGACTTGCTCGACGTCTCGCGAATGGCGACTGGCAAGCTGACGCTCGATGTCGAGACCGTCGACCTCGTCGCGCTCGTCGACCGCGCCGTCGAAGCCGCCGCGCTGTCGATCGAGGCGAAGGGCTTGCGCCTGAAGAAAGTGCTCGACCCGAGCGCGTCTCCCGTACTGGGCGACTCCGGCCGGCTTCGCCAGGTCGTCGCCAACCTGCTCACCAACGCGGTGAAGTTCACGCCGAAGGGCGGCAGCGTCACCGTCGTTCTCCGGCGCGTCGAGTCGGACGTCGAGATCTCCGTCAGCGACACCGGCCAGGGTATCGGCGCCGAGTTCCTCCCGCACGTCTTCGAGGCCTTCCGTCAGCAGGACCCCGGCATGAATCGACGGTCGCACGGCCTCGGTCTCGGGCTCGCCATCGTCAAGAAGCTCGTCGAGCTGCATGGCGGACGCGTCGTTGCGGAGAGCTCGGGCGAGGGCGAAGGCGCGACGTTCCGCGTCCGTCTGCCGATCGCGCCGGTGCGCGAAGCGCTTCCCGACCGAGAGCGCGACCGCTCGACGATGGATTGTCCGCCGGAGCTCACGGGGCTCCGCGTGCTCGTCGTCGAAGACGAAGCCGACGCGCGCGAGGTCCTCGTTCTCGTGCTCGGCGAATGTGGCTGCTCCGTGACGGCGGTGGGCGACGGGGCAACGGCGCTGACGACGCTTGCGGAAGCCGCGTTCGACGTCATCGTGTCGGACATCGGGATGCCCGGCATGGATGGCCTCACGTTCATGCGAACGCTCCGCAACCGACCGCCCGAGCAAGGCGGTCAGGTCCCCGCGCTTGCTCTCACCGCGTTCACGCGCGCCACGGATCGCACCGGAGCGCTCCAAGCAGGCTTCAACGCGCACGTGCCGAAGCCCGTCGATCCCGACGAGCTCATCACCGTCGTCGCGAGCGTCGCCGGCCGGTTGCGCCCGCCGCCCTCCACGTAGCGGGACGCAGCGTCAGCGGCCGCTGAGTGGCTCGAGCGCCTGCACGCTGGGGACGTCCAGCGGCGCCGCTGCGCGCGTTTCCTCACGCACGCGACCTGCGGGGTGCTTCGCGCGCTCGGCCGCGAGCTCTCGCTGCATCTCGTCGCCGAGCGCGTCGAGCTCCTCGCTCGAGAAGAGCTTCTGCACCTGGGGGAAGAGATGCTTCTCCTCCTCTTTGTGGTGGTGCTCGACCTGCTCCTTCAGCACGTGCATCTTGGCCTCCCATCGCGGGTCGGACACGTCGATCTCGAGAAGGTCGGCGAGCACGCGCTTCAGCGAGAGATGCTCCTCCAGCGACTCGAGCAGGATGTCCTCGGTGCGGCGCGCACGGACGGCGGGGTAGAAGTGCTTCTCTTCGATGGTGACGTGCGCGGTCAGCGCGTCGGCGGCGGCCCGGAACAACTTCGGCCGCGCGGTCTCGTCGGCGTCCATGATTTCGGCGAGGCACTTCTCCATCTGGCGATGTTCGGAGACGAGCAGCTGGATCGGATCCATGAGGCCGGTTGTGAGCACGTCGCGTGCCGCCGCCTAGGCGTAGGCTACGGTCGAGCTGCCCAGGCGCAGGCGCGCGGCTTGGCGGACGTCACACGCTGGTGAGCAGGCCGGTCGTGCGCGTCGGCGATACGTAGTAGCGCCGCATCGAGACGTTCATGAGCAGGCCGATGCCGATCATGATCGTGAGCACGCTGGAGCCGCCGGCCGAGAAGAGCGGGAGCGTCACGCCGACGACCGGGAGGATGCCGGTCACCATGCCGAGATTGAAGAACGCGTGCCAGAAGATGAGCGAGCCGACTCCGACGGAGAGGACCGCGCCGAAGCGGTCCTTCGCGGTCGCGGCGATACGCACCGCCCAGAGCACGAGAAACGCGTAGAGCGCGACGAGGAGAAGGCACCCGAAGAAGCCCCAGTCCTCCGCGAACACGGCGAACGGAAAGTCCGAGTGCTGGTCGGGCAAGAAGAGGAACTGGTTCTGCGTGCCACGCATGAATCCTTGTCCGGTCCACCCGCCGGAGCCGATCGCGACGCGCGCATGATGGGCATGCCAGCCCGAGCCGAGGATGTTCGCCTCGGGGTTCAAGAAGACGAGGATGCGCTGCTTCTGGTAGTCGTGCAGCACGTAGGTCCAGAGCAGCGGTGCCGCGATGCCCCCGGCGACGGCGAGCGTGACGAGGCTCTGCCAGCGGACCTTCGTGAGCAAGCAGATGGTCACGAAGATGAGGACGTGAATGAGCGCCGTCCCGAGGTCTGGCTGCTTCAGCACGAGGAGAACCGGGATCGATGCGAGCCCTGCGGGCGCGAGTAGATCCTTGAGCGTGCGGGCTTCGGTCTTCGGATCGTCGTGCAGGTATTTCGCGAGGGCGATGATCATGAACAACTTCATGAACTCGCTCGGTTGGAACCCGAAGCTGCCGATCTGAATCCATCGTGAGCTCCCGCGGATGTCTTTGCCGAGGATGAACACGAGCAAGAGCAGCACGATGCCGACGCCGTAGAGGACGTAGCCTAGGCGCTCGTAGTGGCGGTAGTCGATGACGGTGACGACCGCGGCCAGGATCCCGCCGAGCACCAGCCAGTAGACCTGCTGGATGTAGATCTCCGAGAGACCCGCCTTGGAGACGCTCGTTGCAGAATACAAGTTGATGACGCCGATGACCGCGAGCGCGGCCGCGGTGAGGAAGAGCGCCCAGTCGAAGTTGTCGCGCGGCATTCCGAAGAAGCGCGCTTGGTCGCGACGGCTCCTCACGGCGCACCTGCGCCCGGCGGTAGAGGTGGAGGAGAGGGCGGGGGCGTCGCGAGCGGCTCTTCTGGCGGCGCGGCGAGCGGGTCGTCGACGGGCGGAAGGCCGTCCGGCGCGACCTGCGGAGCGGCGGTGACGCCGGGGCTCGCTGCCTTCGGAGCCGGCGGCGCCGGTGCTGTCGAATCCGGCGCGCTCTTGGGGTCCTTGTCGCGCGCGGCGTCTCGTCCGCCGCGGCCGTTCGCGGCGACCGCCTTGACGCGCTCACGCGAGAGCCGGTGGTACTCCCTCACGATCTGCATCGCGAGCGGAGCCGCGATGGTGGGGCCCGAGCCTCCGTGCTCGACAAGGACGACGACGGCGATCTCGGGCGCCTTGGCCGGTGAGTACGCCGCGAACCAGGCGTGATCGCGCGCGAGATACCAAGCCTTCTTCGCGTCGTCCGCGCCCGTGTTCACGTAGCCGGTTTGTGCCGTGCCCGTCTTGCCCGCGACGTCGAGCGACGGGTCGCGCACGGGATAGGCCGTACCCTTCTCGTTGTTGACGACCGCGGAGAGCGCCTCGTGGATGCGCGCGAGGTGCTCGGGCGCGACCTTCGCCTTCTGGCGGACGCGCGGAGGGAAGTCTTGGACGACCGCACCGTCGCTCGTCTCCACGGCGCGCACGAGCTGCGGTGAGTACACGGTGCCGCCGTTCGCGATCGCTGCGTACGCAAGGGCGAGCTGAAGTGGGGTCACCGTCGTCGCGCCCTGCCCGATCGAGGTGTTCAGCGTGAAGCCGATGCGGAACTGCCCTTTGTAACGGAGCGCGTACCAGGAGCGCGTCGGGATGCGGCCTGGCGACTCGGGGTTCACGCCGATGCCCGTCTTCTGACCGAGGCCGAACTCGCTCGCCACGCGTGCGATGCGGTCCATGCCGACCGACTCGGCGAGCTTGAAGAAGTAGATGTTGCACGACTCGGCGATCGCGTCGCGCATGTCGACCTTCCCGTGCACGTGGGTGCAGTGGAAGATGCGGCGACCGAACGAGAGGTACCCGTCGCAGCGCTCGTGCTCCGCGGGATCGATGATCTTGTCTTCGAGCGCGGCGAGCGCGCTGAACGGCTTGAACGTAGAGCCGGGCTGGAACGCGCCGCTCACCGTCTTGTCGAGCATCGGACGAAGCGGGTCGGTGTAGAGCTTGTTGAACGCCTCGCGGATGCGGTCGCGTCCGGCACCCCCGGAGAGATCGTTCGGATCGTAATCGGGCTTGCTGTAGAGCGCGAGGAGGCGGCCCGTCCGCACGTCGACGACGACGGCGGACCCGGCAGCGTGCGGCCGCATCGCTCGCTCGATGGACTGCACGAGATCGATGTCGAGCGTCAGACGGAGGTCGCGGCCGGAGAGCGGCTCTTGGCGCGAAGGGCTGTCGAGGAGACGCTCGGCGTCGGGGCCGGTGCGGTAACGGCCGCGTGCGTCGACGACGCGCTTCTCCCATCCACGCTGTCCACGCAGATAGCTCTCCCATGCGCGTTCCACGCCGGTCGCGCCGATGACGTCGCCTGGCTCGTAGCCGAGAGGATTCGACTTCGCGCGCTCCTCCGCGGTCATCGACTCGTAGCCCTGCGGCCGATACTTCGCGAGCGTCTCCGCATCGATTTCGGCCGTGTACCCGAGCATGTGCGAAGCGATGTGCTTGTACGGGTAGTAGCGGACCGGCTGGCTCACGACGTCGGCGCCGGGAAGCTCGGCGGCGTGCTGCTTCAGCTCTGCGACGATGTCGCGCGAGAGATCTTCGCGCACGAGGATCGGGCGCCAGCACGGCGAGCGATCCTCGTCGGTGACGCAGGCCTCGCGAATTCGCCCGGTGAGCCGCGCGCGCTCGTCCGGGTTCAGGCGAAGGATGTCCGCGACGCGACTCCACACGTCGCCTTCTTCGGTGATGACGGCGCGGCCCGGCTTCTTCGGGCGTGCGCTCGGCATCACGCGCCCGGGCACGATGAGCACGTTGAACGAAGGCCTGCTCGAAGCGAGCACGCGGCCATGCGCGTCGCGGACGATCCCGCGTGTCGTCGGAATGGTGACGCGACGGATCACGTTCTCGTGCGCCAGCTGCGCGTACTCGGCGCCCTTCAGCACCTGGAGGTGGAAGAGGCGGACGGCGACGGCGGAGAATGCGAGGAAGGTCGCGAGCGCGAGCCAGCGGTAGCGCTTCCGGAACTCGCTGACGTCGGAACGCGGGACGAGGAGGTTGCTCACGTGCGGAGGCCTCCCGCCGTGCCCGCGCCGGCCTCCTTCGCCGACCCGGCCATCGTTGCCTGGTGGATGCGCTGCGCGATGCGGAAGATGACGGGGGCGACCGCGCCCGTCGCCAGAACGTGGGGCAGCGTCATCGGGTAGAGCGCGCGTGGCACCCACGCGTCGCGCCCGAAGATGGCGAGGAGCACCAGGATCATCACGCTGTGCACGAGCGTGAACGCGAGCGCGAGCCCGAGCTGCATGAGCATCGTCTGCGCGGCGAGGCGAACGCCGGCGGCGCGCGCGAGGATGTAAATGGCGACGTACGTCGACGTGTAGAGGCCGACGGGCGCGACGCCGACGAGGTCGGTCAAATACCCGAGCGCGAACGCCACGCAGGCTCCGCGGACGAGCGAGTACTCGTGCACGCCCATGAAGAGGATGAGCGGCAGGACGAGGGAAGGTACGAGACCAGGGACGGCGAGGTCGTGGTCGGCGCGGACGATCCACGAGACGACGTGGAGGAGCAGCGCCACGACGCGGAAGAGATTCGACTGCGCGAGGAGGAGGACGACGCCGACGCCGAAGAAGGCGGTGTTCCTCACTTGCCGCCCCCCTGTTTCGCGGAGGCCGTCGTCTTCGTGGTCGGCGTCTCGTCCTCCGCGGCCGGAGAAACGAGGATGAGCACCGCATCCAGGCGCGAGAAGTTCACGGTGGGCGAGGCCTCGATCTCTTGGTCGCGGCCGGGCTCACGCTTGATGACCTTCGTGACCCGCGCGACGGGAAGGCCCTTCGGGAACTTCTTGCCCTTGCCACTCGTGACGAGCAGGTCGCCGATTTCGACCTCGTCGCGGGAGTCGACGTTCTCGACCTTGCACGAATAGCGAGAGGGATCGCCTGTACCTCGCACGAATCCGCGGGCGTGCGTGCGCTCGTCTTCGACGTCGATGCCGGACGCCGCGTCGACCGAAAGCTGCACGTCGACGGCATCTCCGGCGACGCGGAGTACCGCGCCGACGACGCCGTCCGGCGAGACGACCGGCATGTGCGGGCGGATGTTGCGCGAGCCGCGGTCGAGCACGACGCGCGTGACGCGGAAGAACTCGGTGAAGTCCTTCGCCACCACCTGCGCGCTGACGAGCTCGCCAGGCAGCGACTCGCGGAGCTGGAGGAGGCGCCGGAGCTCGCGGTTCTCGGTCTCCTTCTGCTCGAGACGATGGAGCTCTTCGCGAAGGCGCGCGTTCTCGTACGTGAGCCGCTCGTTGTCGGCCTTCACGTCGACGAGATAGACGTAGCTCTCCCAAAGATTCGAGACACCGCGCGCGAGGCTCGACGCGGCGAACTCGACGGGCGCGCTGATGCGGAGGACGACGCGGTCGAGCGCGTTGAGGCTCGACGGGTTTTTCATGTTCGCCCGCAAGAAGAAGAACGGGACGGCGAGGAGGACGATGACGATCCCCACGTCGCGATAGCGCTTGAACGCCGACATGGCCTACAGCTCCATTCGGAAGAAGACGCGACGGCGAGCGCGGGCGGCGCTCAGCCGATCGTGACCTCCTTCAAGAGCTCCATGTGATCGAGCGTCTTGCCGCTGCCGAGCACGACGGCGCTGATCGGATCGTCGCACACCATGACCGGGAGCCCGGTCTCTTCGCGGAGGAGGACGTCGAGGTTGGCGAGCAGCGCGCCGCCGCCCGTGAGGACGATGCCCTTGTCGACGATGTCGGCGGCGAGCTCCGGGGGCGTCTTCTCGAGCGCGAGGAGAACGGCCTCGACGATCGCGTTCGTGGGCTCGGCGAGCGCTTCGCGAATTTCGTCCGAGTTGACGACGACGGTCTTCGGGATGCCGGCGACGAGGTCGCGGCCCTTCACCTCGGTCGTGCGCTGCGTCTCGAGGGGGTAGGCGTTGCCGACCTCCATCTTGATGCGCTCGGCGGTCTGCTCGCCGATGGCGAGGTTGTACTTCCGCTTGAGGTAGGCCTGGATGGCCTCATCCATCTTGTCGCCGCCGACGCGGACCGACTGCGAGTAGACGATGCCGGCGAGCGAGATGACGGCGACCTCGCTCGTCCCTCCGCCGATGTCGACGACCATGTTGCCCGAGGGCTCGGTGATGGGGAGCCCCGCGCCGATGGCCGCCGCCATGGGCTCTTCGATGAGGTAGACCTCGCGCGCGCCCGCGCCCTCGGCCGACTCTTTCACCGCGCGCTTCTCGACTTCGGTGATCCCGAAGGGAACGCAGATGATGATGCGCGGCTTCACGAGCGTGCGGCGGTTGTGCGCGCGCGCGATGAAGTACCGCAGCATGGCTTCGGTGATCTCGAAGTCGGCGATGACGCCGTCGCGGAGGGGGCGAACCGCCTTGATGTTGCCGGGCGTGCGCCCGAGCATCTCTTTCGCCTCGCGGCCGACGGCGAGGACCTTGTTCCCGCCGCGCTCGTCGCGCTGCACCGCCACGACGGACGGCTCGCAGGAGACGATGCCCTTGCCCTTCACGTAGATGAGCGTGTTGGCCGTTCCGAGGTCGATCGCGAGATCGTTCGAGAACAGGCCGTGGAGCCAGTCGAAGATCATCGGGTGCTCGGGGTCGTGGGTTCCACGGGGACGGGCCTCGTTTTCAGGGGTCGAGCTGCCCCCCTGAAAGCCGGGCCGTCATACCATATGAGGGAGGGCTGTCTACCCGGGGGCGGCGAGGCGAGGAAGAGAACAGGTGGCAGGGGGCTGGGAGCCGGGAGCCCGGAAGGGCGAGAGGGCTCGCCGGGGGAGCGCGGGGATGAAATGAGCGATGCCCGCTCGAGCGGGGCTCGGCGGGCATCGAACGGAGCTCGGCCCCGAAGGGGACGGGCTCGCGGACCTGCGATCTGGAAGGGCGATCAGCCCTTCGAGATCTTTCCTTCCTTGTGCGGGAAGTGCTTCCGGCAGACCGGGCAGAACTTCTTGATCTCGAACTTCTCGGACATGGTCCGCTTGTTCTTGGTCGTCACGTAGTTCGCGCGGTTGCAGTTCGCGCAGCTCATCTTGATGATGTCACGCATTGGAATTTCCCGGCTGAGGGACGGCGGAAGATATTCGCGCCACCCTCGAAGTCAAGCTCGGCGTCCATCGCCGAGCGAATCCATGAGGTTTGCCGACGGTTCGTCGACGAGAAATACGTCGCGCGGCGTGCTCGGTTTCGCGTCGCGTGCTTTCGCGCGACGGCCGAGCACGCGCGAGCTCAGTCGTCGTCCTTGTCCGGCGTCGTGCCGCGGCGCCAGTCGAAGTCTTCCGCGCCGCCGCGGTCACGCTTGCCGCCGGTCTTCTTTTTCGGCGGGCCGCCCTCGCCGCCCTCACCAGGGCCGCCGCGCCGCCGACGATCGCTGTCGAACGTCTTGCGCGACGCCGGAGGCGCGCCGCCGCCGAACGGGGGAGGACCGCCGAAGCCGCCTCCGCCGCCGCCCGCAGGGAAGCCGCCGCCGCCGCCGAAGCCGCCGCCGCCTCCGCCGAAGCCGCCACCGCCGCCACCGAAGCCGCCGCCACCACCGCCCTGATAACCGCCGCCCGCAGGGCGCTCGCCCTTCGGATGCGCGATGTTCACGACGAGGCGCCGGCCGCGGAGGTCTGCCGAGCGGAGCTGCTCGGACGCGGTCTTCGCCGACTCGGAGCTCGCCATGGTGACGAAGCCGAAGCCGCGCTTGCGGCCGTCCGGATCCATCGGGAGGTGGACGCGCGCGACCTGGCCTTCACCGACGACGCTGCCGATGAGCTGCTCGATCTCCTGCTGCGTGCAGTCGTAAGGGAGATTGCCGACGTAGAGCGTACGGTCGGGCGCTTGTGGCGCGCCGCCTCCGCCGCCCGGCCGCGGACCTGCGCCGGGCCCCGAGCGCGGCCCCGCCGACATCGGCCCGCCTTCGCCCTTTCGCGGCGGCTCGGCCTGGAAGGGACGGACGGAGATCGACCGGCCGCCCTGGAGCGATCCGTCGAGCGCGTCACGTGCGGCCTGCGCTTCCGCGGGCGTCGTCATCGTGACGAACCCAAACCCGCGCGGCCTTCCCGTCATTCGATCCTTCGGGAGACTTACGCTTACGACCTTACCGCCGGTCGCCTCGAATATGGTCTTCAGGACCTCTTCCGAAACGCTGTCTGGGAGCCCCGCTACGAACAGCTTCGCTTCCTCGTTCTGACCCGCCATGCCGATAACCCTGAAAGACCTCCCGACCGCGATCGGACCACGCCCGTTACGGGCGACGCCCCGCGACGAGGCCCACGATATCGTGTAGGAGGCGCCCGTCAACTGACGGATTGCCGTTCCGCGTCGGAAGTTTCGCTCTCGGAGGGCCGGTCACGCCTCCGCGGGACCGTTTCCCGATGCGCGGGCTGCGGCGGGATCTGCGTCGCTCGCGCCGTCGGCGAGCTCTGCGACGGGGATTCGGCTGCGCGAAGCCGAGCCGCGCGCCGGCACCGTGAACGAGAACGTCGAGCCGCTTCCGAGCTCGCTCTCGACCCATGCACGGCCCCCATGGCTCTCCGCGATGTGCTTCACGAGCGCGAGCCCGATGCCGCTGCCGCGCACGGGCGACCGGCTCCTGTCCGCCGCGCCTCCCTTGTCGTCTCGGCCGGAAAGCCGCACGAAGCGCTCGAAGATGCGGTGCCGGTCCTCCGGTGCGACGCCGGGGCCTTCGTCCGTGACGTCGACGCGCACGCCGCGCGCGTACGGCCGCACGCGGATCGTGATCGCGTTGCCGCCGGGCGCGTACTTCAGCGCGTTGTCGACGAGGTTCACGACGGCGAGCTGGATTGCGCGCTCGTCGATGTACGCGCGAGGCAGCGCCGGCGCGACGTCGATGACGAGGTCGACCTTCTCTCGCTCGGCGCGATAGCGGTACACGTTCGCCGCGCGCGTGACCGCGTCGCCGACGTCGCCCTCCGCGAACTCGTAGCTGCCGCGACCGCGCTCGAGGCGCGCGAAGTCGAGGACGTTCTCGATGAGGGCGGAGAGTCGCTCGCTCTCGCGGACGATGATGTCGAGGTACTCGGTCTTCTTTGCGTCGGAGGCGACCCGGCCGGACTGGAGCATCTCGGCGAACATGCGCACGAGCGCGAGCGGGGTCTTGAGCTCGTGGCTCACGTTCGCCACGAACTCGCTCTTCAGCGCGGAAACGCGGCGCTCCTTCTCGGCGACGAGCACGATCGCGATCGCGCCGACGACGATGACGATGCACGAGAGGCTCACCATCGTGATCTCGAGCAGCCGGCGATTCTGCACGCGCGAAGCGAGCTCTTCGCTCGCGAGCGGCGAGACCTGCACGCGCCAGTTGTAGAGCGTGGTCGGGAAGCGCACGCCGACGGTGAACTCGCCGCTCCGGAGCGGCGGGCCGTAGATGATGCGTCCTTCTTCGTCGACGACGTTCACGCGGTTGTTCGCGGCGCTCGCCGCGCGGGCTTTCTCGCCGGGCGCGGCGCCCTGCGCGTCCACGTACAGCATCGGCAGCGTCTCGCGGACGATGCGGCCGATGTCGTGCCAGGCAACGACGACGTAGCGCTTGCCGTCGAACATGCGGACCCAATACGAGATGAGGTAGCTCTGCTGCGCGTACTCGCGGTGGAGGTGGCGGAGCTCGTCGGGCGGCACCGCGCGGAGCTCCATGTCGCCGAGCATTCGGTCGACGAGCAGCCGGCGGAAGCCCTCTTCCTCGGCGAGAGCGCCCGTCGCGCGCGAAGCGAACGCGACGACGGTGCGTGTGTCGTCCAGGATCAGCACCGCGCGCACGCTCGGCGTCTCGCGCTGCGCCGTCGGGAGCCAGCGCTCGGTGAGGACCTCCATCTTCGCGGGGTCCGCGATCGCCATCACGACGTTGTCTTGATCGATGATCTGCCGGTCGACGCGCGCTGCTTTCTCGGTCGTGAGCGCCAGCGTCGCCTCGAGGACCGACTGCTGCCGGAGCGTGTCGATCTGCAGCGTCGTGCGGAACGTGAAGTACGCGAGCACCCCCACCGCCACGACGACGAGCGGCAGGAGGACGAGCACCTTCAGGCGTTCGCGCCAGCGAGACATGGCGAAGGGAAGGGTACTCGCTGTGCGCGGAAGGTCGAACGCCGCGGAGCGGCGACGCGCTCAGCGCGCGGCGGCGGCGTTCTGGATGCGTGCGGGATCGAGGACGATGCCGCGCGAACCGAGGTACTCGGCGTATTGCTCGGCGATGTACGTCATTGCGTTGCCCTCGTCTTCGGTGAAGGGCATGCCATCGAGCGGGTTGATGATCTCCAGCGCGCCGAGCGCGCGGCCGGCCTGCATGATCGGCGCAGCGATGAGGCTCCGCGCGCCGCTGAGATGGCGGTACCGCTCCGAGCCGGCCCGTGATGCATCGGGGACGACGAGCGCGCGGCGTTTACGTGCGGCTTCGCGGAGGATCTCGTCGCTTTCCGGGTGGCGCAACGTGAGGAGGCGCGAGGTCTCCTTGCCGCGCGTGCAGGCGACGACCCACTCGCGCTTCTCGATGTCGAAGAAGTGGATGATCGCGGCGCGCGCCGGGAGCACCTCGGTCGCGAGCGCGAGGCAGAACTGGCCGCCGTCGAGCGCATCGCGCAGGAAGTGGAGGTCGTGCATCGACTCGAACAGCGACGTGATGAGCTCGTCGCCCGTCACGCGTCCGCGCACGAAACGGCCGGACGGCGTGCGCACCATCGCAGGCGCGGCCGCGGGCGGCTGCGACGGCATCTTGCTCTGCGACTCGACGAGGACGGGCGCGGGTGGCGCTTGCGGCACGACGGCGGCCGCGGCCACGGGCGCGGCGGGCGGCGGCGGCGGCGCGGACGGATGCGAAACCGCGGCGGGCGCGGCGGGCGCGGGCGCAGCAGGAGGAGCCGGGGGAGCCACCGATGCGGGCGTCGGCGCAGGCGGCGGCACCGAAGGCTGTGCAGCGGCGGGCGCCGCAGGCGCAGGCGGAGCCACCGACGCGGGAGCAGGAGCGGGACCCGCAGCAGGCGCAGCCGCAGGCGCAGGCGCAGGCGCGACCGCGACGACGGGCGCGACCACGACGGCCGGCGGAGGCGCCGCGACCGGCGCAGGCGCCGCGACCGGCGCAGGCGCCGCGACCGGCGCAGGCGCCGCGACGACCGGCGCAGGCGCGGGCGCGGTCGTCTGCGCAGGCGGAGGCGTCCCCGGCGAGGGGACCGTGGGCGGCACGGGGAACGAAGGCGCCGGCGCGGAAGGCGGAACGACCACCGCGGGCGTGCCGGCGGCGCCTGCGCTCGCCTGAAGCGAAGCGGGCGCGGAAGACGGCGGACGCGGCGGCTTGCTGGGCGTCCCCGAGCGGCGCGGATGCGCGAGCACGGGGTCGCCCTTCCAGTCTTTCCACGTGAGCGTGGCGATCGGCGGGCGCGGCGGCTTGCCGGTGAACTCGACGTCGAACACGGCGAGGTTCACGAGCTTGCCCATCTTCGCGTCGGCGATGTGAGCCTCGACGAAGCGAAGCTGCGCGCGAAGGACGTCCGCGGCCGCATCGTCCGACGTTCCTTCGGGCACGACGAAGGCGTACTCGCGATAGGTGAGCGGAGAGCTGTCGTTCGGGTTCTGCTCGCGCGACGTGAGGAGCTTCGTCGGCGGAAGGCCGGGCACGTTCGAGCCGATGACGGGCAGCGCCGCGCCGTTCGCATCCGGCTTGTCGGCCGCGGAGGCCTCGCCCTTCGAGGCGAACGCCATGGTCTGCGGCTTCGGCTTCCCGGTATCCGTCTGCGCGAGGGCGGCGGCAGCCGTTCCTGCGCCAGGACGCGGCGGGCCCTTCTTGCCGCCATCGAGCGCCGAAGACGAGCTCGCCGCTGCAGGGAGGTTCCGCGTGGTCGGCTCCGACGAGCTCGGCGTGCTCGCGGACGACGCAGGCGCGACCGCCGCGCCGCTCTTCGCCGACGCGTTTCCGTTGACGTGCGCCGCCGGCGGGATCGAGGCGGGCGCGCTCGGCGCGACGCCGCCGCTCGACTTCGCCGCCTCTTTCGCGGGCGCTGCCGTGATGGGCATGTCATCGGGCGCGCGCTTCACGACGAACCGGACGCGCGCGAGCGGGTCGACGGCGCGGTAACCCTCTTCGAGCAGCTCGATCGAGAAGCCGCTCATCGGGCCCTCTTCCCCGCGCTGCGAACGCGCCGCCTGCAGCGCGCGCTGCCATGACTCGGCCTCGACGCAGAACTTCTGCAGGTCCGTCTTCCCGAGCGACGAGACTTCGACGAGCCACCGCATGCGCGATGGAAGTTACCACCACCGGGCCGGCACTTGGCACGGCGATTTCGAAAGGAGGAGCTCGCGTCCGCGCGCGGTCACTCGGAACGCAGGCCGTCGGACGGCCGGAGGCGTGCGGCGTAGAGCGCCGGAAAGATCGTCGCGACGAGGCAGATCACGATGGCGACGGCGCCCGTGATCAAGAACTCCGTCGGGCGCACGTTCACCGGCAGCTTCGAGATGAAGTAGACCTTCGGATCGAGCGGGAAGCCGTACGCCGCGAGCGCTTTGCACCCCAAGAAGCCGAGGACCAGGCCGAGCGCCGTGCCGACGACGCCGATGATTCCTCCCTGGTAGAGGAACACGCGGAGAACGGCGTTGTCGCTCGCGCCGAGCGCCTTCAGCAGCGCAATCTCCTTGCGCTTGTCGAGCACGACCATGATCAGCGTCGCGATGACCGTGAACGCGGCGACGACGATGATCAGCGTGAGGACGACGCTCATCGCGATCTGCTGGATGAGCAGCGCGGTGAACAAACCGTGGTTCAGCTCGCGCCAGTCCATCGTGTGGTAGACGCCGTTCGCGAGGAGCTTGTCGACGGTCTTTGCGATGTCGGCGGCGCGCTCGATGTCGTCGACCTTCGCCTCCACGCCGGTGACGCTGTCGCCCTGCTCGTAGAACGCCTGCGCCTCGTAGAGGTCCGTGTAGACGAGCTTCGAGTCGTACTGATCGAAGCCGGCCTCGAAGACGGCGATGACGCGGAACTGCTTGGCGATCGGCGGGCGCGCGCCGCTCGCGCCGAACGTCATGCCGATTTGCGGTGACGTGACCTGCAGGCAGTCTCCGAGCCCGACCGCGAGCCGACGCGCGAGCGAGGTTCCGATGACGACGCCGGGGAGCGCACGCACCTGCGCCGGGCTGCGGCACGGATCGGGATCGATCTCCGCCGGCAGCACGTCTTCGCTCGGCAGCGTGCTGCCGAAGCCGCCGCTCGGCGTCACGTCGCCCGGCGGAAGGAGCGTGGCCGGCTCTTCGTCCTTCACCGCCGCCTTCGGCTTCGCATCGAGAATCGCATCGAGAGCGTCGGGCGCGGGCGCGGGCGCGGGCGCGCTGCCGGCCGGCCTGCCCTGGAGGTCGCTCGCTGCGCCCGTCGCGATGAGCGTCGCCATGTCTGCGCCGCCGGCGTCGAGGTTTGCGTACGCGCGCTCGTTCTTCTTGTCTTCTTCGATCTGCTTCTCGATCGCGTCGAGGAGCGAGAGCTTCCCCGCGTCGGGCGCGTCGATGCGGCCGGTCGTGCCCGCACCCGCGGGGTCGCGAAGGTCGGGGAAGGGATCCTTCGGCGGCTCCGGCGGCTTCGCGCCGGCTCTCCGCATGCCCTCGAGCGACCCCTGCGTGATGTGGCGCGGAAGGTCGAGGACCTTCTGCATCTGGTCGGGGTCGACGCCCTTCAGGAGGACGCCCGTTGCGGTGCGCTCTCCGTGCGTGATCATCATCGGGTTGATGACGAAGGGAGCGACGGCGACGACGCCCGGCACCTGCTCGACCTTCTTCATCACCTCGCGGTAGTCGCGGAAGTGGATCGCGTACTTGAGGACGATGACGTGCGCGTTGACGCCGAGGACCTTCTCGCGGAACTGCTCCTGGAACCCGCCCGTGACGCTCATCACGATGGCGAGCGCGGCGACGCCGAGCGCCACCCCCAGCATCGCGAAGGCGGTGCCGACGGAGACGAAGGCTCGCTTCTTCGAGCCGAGGTAGCGGAAGGCGATGTGGACCGGGTAGCCCATCGAGCGGCCTCGGGTCTAGCACGCGGCTCCGCGCGATCGTTCCCGTTTCAGGCCGCCGGCCGCGAAAAGCCCACCTTGTGCGAACGGTGCGAGAAGCGGTCGCCTGCCGGCCGCCCGGGCCATCTGCCACCGCGACCGCTCTTGTGACTTTCGCGATCCGCGGCGGTCTCGTAGATCTTGAGGGTAGGCGCGCCCATCGCGCGCTCCTTTCATGCCCGACCCGAAGGACCGCCCCGTACCGAGCGCGCCCAATGCGCTCACGCTCGTCGCGCCGTCCGCGGAGGACTTGAGCTCCGGCGTTCGCAACGTCGACGCCTACACCGTGCCGACGACGGGGGCGCTCGCGCCGCCGCCCGCGGCTGGCCCGCGCTCCGACCCGTATCTCGGCCGTACGCTGGACGGGCGCTACATCGTCGAGCAGATGCTCGGCGAAGGCGGCATGGGCGTCGTCTATCGCGGGCGCCACCACGTCATCGACAAGCGCGTCGCCATCAAGATCCTGCGGGGCGATCTCGCGGCCGACGCGGAGATGACGGACCGCTTCCTCAACGAAGCACGCGCGGCCTCGAGCATCGGCAACCCGCACATCGTCGACATCTCGGACTTCGGGCGCCTGCCCGACGGCGCGACGTACTTCGTCATGGAGTTCCTCGACGGCATCAGCCTCGGGGAGCTCATGGCGAACAGCGGCGTCATCCCGGTGCCCCGTCTCGTCCACATCGCGAAGCAGATCGCGCGTGGCCTCGCCGCCGCACACGCACGTGGGATCGTGCATCGCGACCTCAAGCCCGACAACGTGATGCTCGTCCAGCGCGGCGACGACCGCGACTTCGCGAAGGTCCTCGACTTCGGCATCGCGAAGGTCTCGAGCGAGGCAGGACGGTTGACGCGTGCAGGCAGCGTGTTCGGAACGCCGCATTACATGTCGCCGGAGCAAGCCGCGGGCGTCCCCGTCGACCAGCGCACGGACATCTATTCGCTCGGCGTGATCCTCTACGAGATGGCGGTGGGGCGCGTGCCCTTCGACGCTGACAACTTCATGGGGATCCTCACGCAGCACATGTACAAATCGCCCGCGCCGATCCGCGCGGTCGTTCCGCAGCCGCAGGAGGTCCCGCCGGGGCTCGAGGCCATCGTCCTGAAGTGCCTCTCGAAGAAGGTCGAGCTGCGCTACCAGACGATGGACGAGCTCGCGGCAGACCTCGAACGCGTCGAGCGCGGGATGGTGCCCGAGGCCGTGCAGGAGATGATGGGCCGCTCGGGCGGCTTCAACGTCCCCGCCGACTACTTCCGAAAGCAGCACCAGCTTCCCGGCGGTGCCGCGATGATGCCGGGGACGCCTGCGCTCCCGACGCGGCGGTCACCTCTCCACTACGTGCTCCTCTCGCTCGGTGCCGTTTCGCTCGTGATCGTCCTCGTCGTGATTGCGACGTCGCTGCGTGCGGCGCCGAAGGTCGATCCGGCGCCGCCGCTGACCGCGAGCATTGCAGCGCCGCCGCCGGCGACGACGGAGTCGGCGACGGCCATGGCCGCGCCCGCGCTCCGGCCCGTGCAGATCGTCACCGTGCCGAGCGACGCGCAGGTGTTCCAGGAGAACAAGAGCCTCGGCGTCGCGCCCGTCACCGTGGGCGTGCCTCCCGACGGCACCACCGTGATCCGCATCGAGCGTCAGGGCTTCATCGCGAAGACGCTCACGGTGGACGCCGCGCACGACGGGGCCAAGGGGCGCGTCGACGTGACGCTCGACCGCGACTACGGCAAGTTCGCGCCGCCGGTGAAGCCGCCGCCGAAGAGCACCGGTAAGGGAGCGACGTCGGGGCCTCCGCCGCCCGTCGCCCCTCCGCCGCCCGCGCCTCCGTCGAACGGGAAGAAGCCGATCGAGTGCCCGGCTGGCATGCGCCTCGATCCGTGGGGCAAGGCCTGCGAGAAGGCGCTCTGATCACCGGCGCATCCGCGAGTCGTCACGCGCGCGCGTGACTCACGGGGTCGCGAACTGCGTTCCGTTCCACGTGTAGCGGAGGTTCTTCGTCGCGCTCCACGGCAGGAGCAGCGGCTCGACCGCGCCGCCCGGTTTGTCTTCCGGCCACGGGTACGTGTCTTTCGTCCACCCACGCGCCGCGCCCGGCCGCACGTCGACGTCGAATCCCTTGCCGCTCTTCGCGGGCACGAACTGCACGAGCCCCTGCATGCGTTTGTTTCCTTGCTCGCGGCCGGTCTCGACCGCGAAGACGCGCGCGATGGTGCCGGACTTCACCTGGTAGATGAACAGCGCCTCCACGTCGACGCGGTCTCCCGAAGGTGGCGCCACGCGCCTCACGCCGCGGACGATGATCTCCGCGGCTCCGTCGCCCGTCACGTCGCGCGCGGTGAGCTCGGTGACGTCTTTGTCGTCGGCGAACTGCGTGAGCGACAGACGCGCGTAGCCGGTGCCGCCCTTGAACCCGGGACCGAGCACGACGATGTCGCGACCGACGAGCGCGACGCGCTCCGGCTTGCCGTCGCCGTCGACGTTCACTTCGATGTCGAACCGCGGCTTCGTCCCCGCGGCGACGCCTTGATCGCGGTAGTACGCGTCCATCACCTGCTTGCCGAGGTCGGTGCTCTTTCCGACCGGTGGGGTCGGCAAGTCACGCGTGCTCGCGGGTGACGACGCGCCAGCGCCGCTGCTCGCCGTCGCAGTCGCCGCCGCGCTGGGCGTTTGCGGGACCTCGCCGGCCTTCACGAACTTCCCCTTCTCCAGCCGGAACGTTCGCGACCGGATGCTTCCCCACGGAAGGAGGAGGCCGTCTTCGACGCCGAGCGACGGCTCCTTGAACGATGCCGGATCCCATCCCACGGCGGGCTCGACGCTCACCTCGATCTCCTTCGCGGAGACGCGGACGGCGTTCGTCACGCGACGCTTGCCGCCGGCGTCGACGATGGCGATCTCGTGCGCGAACACGGTCACCGGCTCGTCGCCGGTCGGGATCGCCCACACCTCGAGGACCTCGTGCGCGACGCCGTCGTTCGTGACGCGGCGGCGCACGATCATGTCGTCTTTGCCGCGACCGGTCAGCTCGCGGGTCTCGAACGACGTGAGCTCGCCCGCGACCTCGCGCCAGAAGAACTGCTTGCCGCCGCGGTAGCCCGGCCCGCATACCGTGAAGAACTTACCGAAGACGCTGATGCGCTCCTTCCGGTCGTCGCCGGTGACGTCGGCGAAGACGTCGATGCGCGGCGCCGTCCCCGCGAGGTGCTTCGGCGCGAGGAGGCCTTCGACGACGGCCTGCTCCGGTGCGGTGGGTAGCGCAGGCAGCTCGCTCGGCCGCTCGACGGACCCGCCGCCGGTTCCGAGAACGCCCGCGTCCTTCGTTCCGTCACCATCGTGGTACCGGAACGCGCCGCGCAGCCCTACGCGCATGGTGCGCGCCTCGGCGAACGTCGCCCACGGCAGCGAGGCCTCGAACGCGTAGCCCTTCGCGTGATCGGACTCGACGATCTTCGCGCCGGCCACGTCTTGTCCTTTGTTGGGACCGGCGAGCCACCTGACCGCGCCGACGCTCTCGCCAGGCTTGCCGGCGAAGAACCCGACCTCGTAGGCCTTCAGCGCGCCGCGGCCGGCAGGGAAGGCGAGGGTCATCGAGACGTAATCGTCGCCTTCCGCGTGACGCGATGTGCGCGCCAGCTTCGGGTCGGTGATCTCGCCCGCGACGTACAGCTTCGCGTCGTCGTACTGGACGGCAACGGCGAGACCGAGCCCTTCGGTGCGCCCGGCGAGGGACTCGCGCGCGTTCGTCCGCGCGGGCCATTCTTTGAGGACGCCGTCGAGCTTCACCGGCTGCGCCTTGTCGACGTCGACGGCATGCAGCGGCGCGCCGAACGAGACCTCGACGCCCGTCGCGCCGCTGTCTTCGCGGTTGCCGGCGCCTCCGAGCGACGCCAGGCCGCCCTGCGCGGCCGCGATGTCGGCGATGGACTCGTGCTTCGCGTCCTGCGCGCCCGCCGGGCCGTCCGCGCCGCCGCCGCTCGTCTTCGCCGGCGTCGTGCCGCCACCACACGCGCCGAGCGCGACGGAAAAGATGCAGATCGCACGCTTCATGATTGTTTCCCCAGGCTCGCGCGACGACGCGCGACGATCAAGGACCGCAACGTCACGCAGCGGGTCAGGCGCGACGGGACATCGGGCCGAGGTCTTTGCCGACCAAGCCGGTGCGCTGGAGCGCCTTCAAGATCTCGATGAGCGGAACGATGGCTGCGGAGAGCCCGAGGAGGACGAGCCACTCCAGCCCGGTCAACGCGTACGTCTTGAAAACCGCCCGGAGCTGCGGGACGAGCACCGCGACGACGTGCATGCCCGCACTGATCAAGACGGCGGCGACGAGCGGCAGCGGCAGGAGCGGGCGCAGACGGAAGAGGGATGCGGTGGGAGACCGACAGTTCAGCGCGTGGAACAAGGGCGAGAGCGCGAGCAGCGAGAACGCGACGGCGCGTCCGTACTGCAGGCGGTCCACACCCGGCTCTCCCCACGGCCACCAGTAGCAAGCCAGCGCGAGGCCGCCCATCAGGAGACCGACGACACCGATGCCGAGGTACTCGCGCTTCGCGAGCAGTCCGGCGCGAGCCTCTCGCGGCGGCTCCATCATCTGCGTCGGGTCGGGCGGATCGATGCCGAGCGCGAGCGCCGGCAGACCGTTCGTCACCAGATTGATCCAGAGGATCATGAGCGGACGGAGCGCCGGCAGCGAGGGCAGCATGCTGGCTGCGAACACGGTGACGAGGAGGCCGGCGTTCGACGACAAGAGGAAGAAAATGAACTTCTGGATGTTGCGCCAGATCGCGCGGCCTTCGCGCACGGCATCCACGATGGTCGCGAAGTTGTCGTCGGCGAGGACCATGTCCGCTGCTTCGCGCGCGACGTCGGTTCCGTCGCGGCCCATGGCGATGCCGATGTGAGCCTCGCGGAGCGCGGGCGCGTCGTTCACGCCGTCGCCGGTCATCGCCACGATGTGCCCGCGCGTCTTGAACGCCTTGACGATGCGCAGCTTCTGCTCGGCGGTGACGCGCGCGAACACGCGCACCTTGTCGATGCGCTCTGCGAGCGCGGCTTCGTCGAGCTTCTCGAGCTCCGAGCCGGAGAGCGCGATCGCGTCGTCGTCCCACAGGCCGAGCTCTCGCGCGATGGCGACTGCCGTGAGCTTGTGATCCCCCGTGATCATGACCGGGCGCACTTGCGCCTCGTGGCAGGCGGCCACCGCCTCCTTCACGCCTTTGCGCGGAGGGTCGATCATGCCGACGAGCCCGAGGAACGTGAGGCGTTGCTCGATGTCGCCGCTCGGCCGCGGATCGCTGCCCGGGCCTGGCGGATTCGACGGCGTTGCGCCCTCGGCCGAGCCACCGAGCTCGCGTCGCGCGACGGCGAGCACCCGGAGTGACGCCTGGCTCATGCGCTCCGCCTCGGCGAGGATTTTCTCGCGGCCCGCGTCGTCGAGCGGCACGACGCCCGAGGCGTCTTTCATGTTCGTGCAGCGCGGGAGGAGGACGTCCGCGCTGCCCTTCGTGTGCGCGATCTCTTTCCCGCTCTCGTCGAGCGCGATGATCGTCATGCGCTTGCGATCGCTGTCGAACGGGATCTCTTTGACGACCTGGTGCGATGGCGCGAGCGACTCCTTCGGCAGCCCGCCCTTGGCCGACAGCGTGAGCAGCGCGCCCTCCGTCGGGTCACCGACGACGCGCCACGCGCCGTCCTTGCGGTCGAGCTGCGCCGTGTTCGCGAGCGCGATCGTGGCGAGCAAGTCACGCAGCGCCTCCGACGACGTGCCCTCGACCGGCTGACCGTCGGGGCCAAGGATGTCACCCGCGGGGTCGTAGCCCGTTCCGGTGATCTCGTACTTCGTCGCGCCCGCGTAGATCTCGCGGACGGTCATCTCGTTCTGCGTGAGCGTGCCGGTCTTGTCCGTGCAGATGACGGTCGCGGACCCGAGCGTCTCCACGGCCGCGAGCTTGCGGATGATCGCGCCGCGCTTCGCCATGCGCTGCATGCCGAGAGCGAGCGTGATCGTCGTGATCGCGGGCAGTCCCTCGGGAATCGCGGCGACGGCGAGGCTCACGGCGGAGAGCAGGAGCTCGTGCCACGTGTCTTCGCCACGAATCAGTCCCCACACGAACATCAGCGCGCTGATGCCGAGGCACGCCCAGAGAACGCGCTTGCCGAAGTTGTCGAGCTTCTCCTCGAGCGGCGTCTTGCCCTGCTCCTGCGCGCTCATCAGCGTCGAGAGCTTGCCGAGCTCGGTGCCGGTGCCCGTCGCCACGACGAGCGCGCGGCCCTTGCCACGCATCACCGACGTCCCGGTGAAGAGCATCGTGGCGCGGTCTCCGATCGGCGCGTCGTCGGCCAGCTCGGCGCGCGCGTCCTTCGTGATCGGCAGCGATTCGCCGGTGAGGGACGCTTCGAGCGTTGCGAGGTTGATCGTCTGGAGCAAGCGCGCGTCGGCAGGGACCGCGTCGCCCGCTTCGAGCTCCAGGATGTCGCCCGGAACGAGCTGGACCGCCGGAACGACCTTCACCTGGTCGCCGCGACGGACGCGCGCGTTCGGCGTCTGCATCTTCTTCAGGGCATCGAGCGCGGCCTCGGCGCGGCGCTCCTGGTAGTACCCGAGGAACGCGTTCAGGACGACGATGAGACCAATCGCGATCGCGTCACCGAAGCGCGCGAGCCAGCTCTCGCTCGAGTTGCTCGCGCCGTTCACGGTCGCGATCACGGCCGCGGCGAGCAGGGTGAGCACGATGGGGTTCGCGAACTGCGCGAGGATGCGCTTCCACGTCGGCGTCCCCTCGGACGTCGGGAGCTCGTTCGGGCCGTGCTCCTGGAGCCGTTTCGCGGCGTCTTCGTCGGTCAGCCCTTTGACCGGATCCGCCCGGAAGCGTTCGTAGAGCGCCTCCACCGGGCCGGTGTGCCAGCGGGGGGCACGATCGCCGGCAGCGGGCTCGGCGACGTCGCGGCGGGACGCGTCACGGGAAGGTCGTGCCGAGAGCGGTTGCGGGTCGGTGCTCACGAGTGAGGCGGCAGCCTACTACGCTTGTTCGCGGAGCGGGGAGCCCGCCACGAGCAGTGATAGGATGAGGACGTGGCGTCTTCCGCCCCGCCCGGCTCCAGCACGTCGATCCCGACGCATGCGACCACCGCTGCGCGCGGCGGTCGTTACGAGCCGCTCTACGCGCTCGGCGCCGGCGGCATGGCGGACGTGTTCCTCGCCCTCGCGAAGGGACCCTTCGACGCGAAGAAGCTCGTCGTCCTGAAGCGGCCGCGGCCGGGGTGCAGCGCCGACTTCGCGAGCATGTTCGTCGACGAGGCGCGCCTCGCGATGCGCCTCAACCATCCGAACGTCGTGCAGACCTACGAAGTCGGCGTGGAAGACGGCGGATTCTTCCTCGCGATGGAGTTCCTCGAGGGGCAGCCGCTGAATCAGGTCACGTCGGCGATGGCAAAGGCGGGGGTGTCGCTGTCGCACGCGCACGTGGCCCGCATCGCCTCCGAGGCGCTCGCCGGGCTGCACTATGCACACGAGCTCTGCGACTACGACGGCACGCCGCTCCACATCGTGCACCGCGACGTGAGCCCGCAGAACCTGTTCGTCACGTACGAAGGACAGGTGAAGGTCGTCGACTTCGGGATTGCGAAGGCGGCGTCGAACGAGGTGCAGACCGAGACGGGCGCGATCAAGGGCAAGCTCGCGTACATGTCTCCGGAGCACGCGACGGGACGCCCGGTCGACCGCCGTGCGGACGTCTTCGCGATGGGCGTCATCCTCTGGGAGCTCGTCGCACGGAGGCGTCTCGTCGCCGGCGCTTCGTCGGCCGAGATCCTCCACCGCCTGATGACGACGGATTTTCCGCCGCTCTCGACCGAGGTGCCGGACGTCCATCCCATCCTCGAAGCGATCGTGATGCGCGCGCTCCACCGTGATCCGGCCGACCGTTTTCCGACGGCGCTCGCGATGCGGGACGCGCTGGAGAGCTACATCACCGCCACGGGCACGACCGTACGGCCTTCGGACATCGGGCGCCTCGTCGAAGAACTCTTCTCCGACGCACGCGCGCAGATGTCGACGCGCATCCGGGCGCACGTGCAGTCCTCCGGCGCCTCGCGCGCCGCGCTGCCGGCGATCTCGGGCTCGGTGCCGGCGCTCCCGACCGCGGTGACGAGCGCCGTGGACCGGGGACCGGCGAGCGCAGACACGCACGGGCCGTCGGTCGTCTCGCACGCGCCGAGCGCGCCTGCGCCGAAGCGCAGCGAGTGGCGCACGGTCCTTCCGCTCCTCGCGCTCTCGGGCTCCATACTCGTGCTCGCCGTTGCCTTGGTGGTGACGCGTCGAGGCGCGACGGAGCCACGCGCCGCGGCGGCTGCGACGGGCGCGAGCGCGGGTAGCCATGCGCCGCCTCCCTCGGCAGAGCCGCCGGTCGTCGCGACGGCAGCTCCCGCAGCATCGGGTTCCGCGTCCTCCGCGCCCGTCACGTCGGCGAGCGCGACGGCGAGCCCGACGACGACGGCGCGTCCGCGCGCGACCGCGGTGCGCGCCGCTTCGTCCTCGGCGCCGCGCGGACCGGCCGCGCCCCACCGTCCGATCGATACGAGCTTCCCTCGGTGAGCGGGGCGTGATGCGGCTCGGTTCCTTCTTCGTATCGGTCGCGACGACGACGCTCCTCTTCTCGGCGACCGCGGCCCACGCGCAGCGCGGCGACGTGGCCGAGACGCACTTCAAGCGGGGCGTGTCGCTCTACCAGGAGGCGGACTTCCGCGCCGCGCTCGTCGAGTTCCGGCGCGCGTACGAGCTCTCGCACAATTGGCGGCTCCTCTACAACGTCGCGCAGGCCGAGTACCAGACGCGCGAGTACGCCGCCGCGCTCGCCACGTTCGAGGCGTACCTCCGCGAGGGTGGCGACAAGGTCCCGAAGGCGCGTCGCGCCGAGGTCGACCAGGAGCTCGCGCGGCTCCGGCAGCGCGTCGGCAAGGTCACCGTGCGCGCGAACGTGGAAGGGGCGACGGTCTTCGTCGACGACGAGGCAATCGGCGCTCCTCCGGCGACCCGGAACGTCGCCGTCGGTGAGCGCCGCATCGTCGTGAAGAAGGAGGGCTACGTCGCGTGGAGCAAGACCGTCGACGTCGCCGGCAACGACGACGTTGCGCTCGACGCGACGCTCGAGCCGGTCGCGCCACCGAGCCCGCCTCCCGTTCCGCCGGTGGTCGTCGCGCCCGCGCACCGGTTCCCTTGGGAGCCGTGGGTGGTGACCGGTGTGCTCGCGGCCGGTGCGGTCACGACCGGCGTTCTCGCGCTCTCCGCGAGCTCCAGTCTGGACGACGCGAAGGGGCGCTTCGACGTGACCGACGCCGAGCTCGAGAGCGCGTCCTCACGCGTCTCGACGTTCTCGGTGCTCACCGACGTGCTCCTCGTCGCAACGGCGGCGTCGGCCGGCATCGCGCTCTACATCACGCTCAAGAAGCCGGCGGCGGCTTCGGACGTCCCGTCGACCGGTCTTCGCCTTGCTCCCGCGCTCGGCGGAGTCGCGGCTTGGGGACGCTTCTGAGCGATGGGCTTCGCTCGGCTGGCCGCTGCTGCGCTCGTCGTGCTCGTGGCGAGCGCCTGCTCGCTGGCGCTCGAATCGTCGCCGTCGCAGTGCGAGACCGATGGTGACTGCCGCGCGCGCGGCGGCCCGTTTGCGAGGGCCGTGTGCGTCACGAACCGCTGCGTCGCGCCCGACAACGTCGCGTGCACGACGAACAAGCAGTGCTCGGATCTCCTCGGCGAGGCCGCCGTGTGTCGCGCGCGAGACAAGCGGTGCGGACGGCTCCTCACGCCCGAGTGTCCGCGCGTCATCGGCGACGCGACCAGCGAGGAAGCGATCATCCTCGGCACGGTGTTCTCGACGAGCGGCACGAACGGTCCGTCCGGCATTGCGCGCGAACGATCGGCCGAGCTCGCACTGAACGAAATCAAGTCGAGCGTCGGCGGGATCCGGAGCAGCGTCGACGGCGTGCCGCGCCCGCTCGCCATCGTGCAGTGCAACGACGAGCTGACGCTCACGGGCGCGCAGCACCTCGTCGACGACGTCGGTGTGCCCGCGATCATCGGCGCGGCGTCGAGCTCCCGCGTCATCGAGATCGCGACGAACGTGACGATCCCCAAAGGCGTGCTCCTCATCACGCCGGCGGCCACGAGCCCTGCCATCACGTCGCTGCCGGACGGCGATCTCCTCTGGAGGACGTCGCCGTCGGACACGCTCCAAGCGGTCGCGATGGTCGACCAGATTCCGGCGCTCGAGGCGAAGTACCGCGTCGACAACGCGGTTCCGAAAGCGACGAAGCTCCGGGCGGCCTTCGTCTACATCAACGAGGCGTACGGCCTCGGGCTGTACGAAGCGGTCACGCGCGACGCGCAGCTGAACGGCGCGCCCCTCAGCGATCCGTCTAACGCGGGCCTTTCGACGGGTCTCTCGTACCCGCCGAACCCTCCGGACCTCGAAGCGCAAATCACGAACATCCTCGCGCAGAGCCCGAGGCCATCGCTCATCGTCCTCATCGGATCCACCGAGATCGTGACGAAGCTCATCGGACCGCTCGAGAGCCGCTGGGGCACGGCCACACCGCGGCCGGTGTACCTCGCGGGCGATGCCGTGCAGAAGACGGAGCTCCTCGATCTCGTAGCGACCGACGATTCGCTCCGGCGGCGCATTCGCGGCAGCGTCCCCGCGCCCCCGAGCACGTCGGGAGCGTTCCGCAGCTTCGTCTTCAAGTACGAAGGCATGTTCGGTGCTCCGGCGCCTACCGTGTTCGGTATGGCCGGCGCCTACGACGCGACGTTCCTGCTCGCCTACGCGGCGGCCGCCGCGGGCTCCCGCGCGCTCACCGGTGCCGAGCTGCAGAAGAGCTTCGCTCGCCTCGTGAAGGGTGCGCCCATCGAGGTCGGTGGTACGAACATGAACGCGGGCTTCCAGGCGCTCGCATCGCCAGGGACATTCGACTTCGACGGCGCGTCCGGCCCGCTCGACTTCGACCTGCGCACCGGCGAGGCGCGGTCGAACATCGACGTGTGGTGCATCGGAAAGGGCGGTAACGGCCGGCCCACGTTCGTGCCCACCGGCCGGTTCTTCGATGCGAAGACGAACGCGATGACCGGCACGTTCGCGCTGGGTACATGTCAGTGACGTCGGCGGGTGAGCCACGTTGAGCCGCGCCCGGCTGCGCGCGGCCCCGTCGATCACCGGGATTTGCAGGGGCAAGCGGCTCGCACGGAGTTTGCGATGGGCGACGCCATGATCTCTTCGCGTACATCGGGCCGCCGCATCCAGCGCCGCATCCTCGGGCTCCTCGCCGCCGGCTCGGTGGTCGCGACCGCCGGGCAGGCGGCGGCGATGGCTCCGCCGCCCTGCGCGCCTGCCGTCGTCGCCCCGCGTGCGCAGCACGTGCCAGCGAATCTGCCCGGCTTCGGCTACACGGCGCTCTCCGCCGAAGCGAAGGACGTGCATCTCTACAACGTGACGGGCGGCAAGACCGAGGTGCCGCTCACGCTCGGCCCGGCGTCCGACGGCTATCTGAAGCTCGTTCCCTCCACGCCGCTGGTTCCGGGCTCGTCGTACGAGCTCGAGTACGCGCCGTTCTGCTGGAGGTCGGCATATACGTCGGAGCCGCTGAAGTTCGTCGTCACGCCGGAGGCTCCGATTCCGACGAAGCTCGGCACGATCGAAGAGGCGCCGACGTTCGCGCTGAAGGAGTACGGCACGACGCAGGTGACGTTCACCGAAGCGTTCCTCATCGACGCCGAGATGAAGCCGTGGCTCGCGGTGTACTCGCTCGCCCTGCACTTCGACGGCAAGCCGATCACGACGAAGATCGTCCCTGCCGCCGGCGGTGACGCGCTCTCCGTGTCGGGCACCGCGTGGTGCGACGAAGCTTCTGCCGCGACGACGACGCACACTCTCGCGCTCCGCGCGAAGCTGCCGTTTGCGCCGACCCTCGAGTCGCCCGTCGCGACGCTGCAGTTCCAGTGCACGGCACCGAAGATCACCGGCGCTCCCGCGCATCCGATCCCGACGCCCACGGCCAACCCGAGGCCGTCTGGCGGCGGCAGTGAGCCGACGACGGTGACGACGACGCAGGGCGGCTGCAGCGCCTCGCCGGCCTCGACGTCGTCGCTGGCGGGCCTCGGCGTCGGGCTCTTCGTCGCGCTCATCGGCCTCGCGCGTCGCCGTTCGAGCGGCGCAGCGGCTGCCAGCGCGCGTAGGTGAACGAGCGCCACAGCCACTCGAACGGACCGAAACGGTAGCGGCGCAGCCATAGCGCGCTCGCGCCGACCTGCAGCGCGAAGAGCGTCACGACGACGACGGACGCCTGCGTGATGGTCGAGCGGCCGAACAAGCCGAGCCCATAGCCGTAGAAGACGAAGCCGAGCACCACGGACTGCGTGAGATAGCTCGTGAGCGCCATGCGCCCGATCGGCGCGGTGCACGCGAGCACGCGGCGGCAGCGCGGTACGTCCCACGCCGCGCGGAACGCGGCGGCATAGCCGAACGCGAGCAGGATCGCGCCCAGGTTGCCCGCCGCCTCGCGCGCGCGGCCCAGCACGAACGCGTCGTGCGCTGCGTACGTCGTTGCGGCGCCGCAAACGATGGCGATGGGCGCGAGCATGCGCAGCGCGCGAGAGGCGGGCTCCGCGTCGGAGAAGAGACGAGCGCGCCAGGCGCATACGCCGAGGAGCATCATCGCGAACGTCCGCGGCGCGCTCGACGCGAGAAGCAGCGCGACCGGCCGCAGCTCGACGGTCCGGAATTCCAACACCGTGCGGTACGAGCCGAGCGCGTAAGCATGTTCCGCGGCGTCGACGTGCTCGGCGAGAGCCTCGTAGCTCGGGAACGCCGCCGGCCAGGGCAGCGGAGCGAGATGCACCGCGAGCGCGGCCGCCGCAACGGCGAGAAGGGTCCGCGTGGACAGCCGGAGGAGCGCGGCAAGGGCGGCGCCGAGCACGGCGTAGAGCGTGAGGATGTCGCCGTTCCAGACGAGAACGAGGTGCACGATGCCGACGACGAGCAGCGCCCCGAGCCGGCGAGCCGCGTTCGCCGCGAACCCCGCGCCGCGTGCTCGCGCGCTCTCGTGCTGCGCGGCGAGCCCGAGCCCGAAGAGGAACGAGAAGAGGATGAAGGCCTTCGACTCCACCGCGAGCGTGAGCGCCTTCGCGATGGCGTGATCGAGCGGCGACCTCGGTTCGGGGTCGGTGAGGAACTGGCGAAAGAGCGAAACGCGCAGCTGCGTGAGCGTGTTGACCGCGAGCACGCCGAAGAGCGACGCGCCGCGAAGCGCGTCGATCACGTCGAGTCTCGGCGCGGACGTGCTCGCGTGCGCGGTCACACGTCCGACTCTACCGGCAAACGGCGCGCGTCAGGCGGCGAGGAGCTCGCCCGCCATGCCCTGGAGGATGGCGAGCGCCTCGGGCGCGTGCGGGATCCCCGAGACCGCGGCGACGCGAGGATCGACGGGCTGCGCGAGCTCCGACGCGAGAGCGGCGAGCGCTTCCCGGCGAGCATCGGCGAGCGCGGCGCGCTCCTCGCTGGTGAGCTGCGTGTCGAGCCACGCAGCGACGTCCCACGAGAGCGCGGCGTGCTGCGTCTCCTCGTCGGCGATCGCATCCATGCAAGCGCGCACTTCGGCGTCGGCGGCGCGGACGCGCTGGACGTGCGCGACGAGCGCGCCGAACGTCTCGCGAACGCACCCTTCGCGGGCGTTCTCGAGCGCGACCTCGAAGACGGAGCGGTTCTCCGCGCTGGGCGCAATCTCGGGCGCAGACGGCGTGACGCCGTGGCGGCGTGCAAGGTCGGTGGTCGCGCGCGTGTGCCGGATCTCGTCGCGGGCGGCTTCGCGGACGCGATCGAGGAGCTCGGCGGGCGCTCCGAGCGCGGCGAGCTCGCGCCGGAGCCTGCGGAACGAGACGACGCTCGCCGCCTCGAGCGTGGCCATCGACGCGAAGTACGCGCCGACGACATCGCTGTCGTGCGCGGCAACGTACGCGCGCAGACCCTCGGGCCGGCGGCCGGCGACGCTGCAGGACGGCTTCTCCGGCAGGAGCTCGCGCGACGTCTCGGTCACGTTGCCGAGGTGATCGACGCGGACGACGACGGAGAACATCTGCTTTCCGCAGTTCTCGTATTTCAGCAGCGTGAGCTCGTAGCCGCCGTCGTCCGTCGTGCGGTACTTCGACTCGTCGACGCCTTGCGGGTAACCACCGCAGGCGGTGCTGTAGCCCTGCTTCGAGGTGGCCCAGAGCACCTCGGTCAGCGTGTCGAACGCGCCGACGAGCGCCTTCTTCTCGTCGTCGTTCCGCGCCACGCCGATCTCGTCGCCGCGCGTGTAGAGGATGTAGCTGAGCGAGCACGCCCGCGGCCCATAGGGCGACGGATACGAGGCAACGCATGCGGCGCGGGTCGCCGGAAGGGCGCGGTAGCTCTGGACCTTCTCGCGGCAGGCGTTCGGGTCCGACGCGGTCGCGCATAGGTTTCCGACGGATTCGCCGTTCGTTCCTTCCCAAAGGTCGCCCTGGTCGTCGGCGCCCGTCGGCACGACACCCCCCGGCCCGAACGTCGCCGTCACGGCGAACGCGTTCTCGGTGCGCATGACCGCGCCGTCGATCGCGGGATTCGCCTTCAGGCCTTCGAGGAACGACGTACGCGCGGCCTCGCAAAGCGGCGTGAACTCCGGGGTCGGGCCCCCGCCGCCCGGTCCGCCGCCCACGGTGGACGTCGACGTCGTGGAGCCGCCGCACGCCGTGGCGCCGAGCGCCCCCGTGGCTGTGAGGACGGCGGCGAATGCGCGGCGAAGCCGCATCTCAGTGGGCCTGGACATGCCGCCTGTGTCGCAACCTCCGTGCCGCGGCACATCCCGGCCCTCCCACCACGCCGCCCCGCAGATTCCCTGCGGAACGCGAATTCGTTAGCCAGCTAAACGAACGAAGGGCACGGCGTGGCGTGTGCCAGACCGTGCCCTTCGAGGAGGCGAACGTGACCGCGGGATCCGATCGGTCAGCGGCCCGCTTTGCGCTGCTGCTCCTGGTTTTGCTCCGCTTCCATCTCTTCGAGGGCGGCGGCGAGCTCGTCTTGCTCGCTGCGGTCGCTCGTCGTCGCCGCCGGGGCGTCGACGCGCTTCGGCGTCTCCACGCGGGCGGGCGGCGCCTCTTCCGGCGGGAGCATGCCCATCTTCCGCTTCAGCGCGGCGAGATCGTCGTCGGCGCTCGCCGTGCGCTCCAGCGTCTGGAACTTACTGGCGAGCACGTCGCCCGTGTACTCCTCCTGCAGGTCGGCGGCGGCCTCGGCCTCGGCCTCGAGCTGGTCGATCTTGCCGGCCATGCGCTCGAACGTCTCGAAGGCGCTCTGGTCCTTGAGACCGTGCATGGTCTCCTGGATCGCCTTCTGCGCTTCCGCCCGCTTCTTCCGCGCGATGAGGACGTTCTTCTTCCGCTTCGCCTCCTCGATCTTGTCGTTCAGCATCCGAAGAGCCTTCTTCAGCTGATCGACCGCGGTCTTCTGCTTCGTCCACTGGTCTTTGTAGGTCTCGGCGAGCTGGTCGTGCTCCTTCTTCCGTTGGAGCGCCTCCTTCGCGAGCTCCTCGTTGCCCGCCCGGAGCGCCATCATCGCGCGGCGCTCCCACTCGGCCGCGTGCGCCATCTCCTGCTCGAACTGCTTGGCGAGGCGCTTCTCGTCGGCGATCGACGAAGCGACCTGCTTCTTCGCCTCGACGAGCTGGTTGTTCATGTCGAGAACGACCTGCTGGAGCATCTTCTCCGGGTCTTCCGACTTGGAGATGAGGTCGTTCAGGTTCGACTTGATGAGCTGCGCGAGGCGACTGAAGATCCCCATGGTCAAGCGTTCCTTTGCGGGCGCTGCGAGTGCGCGGCCTTCGAGAGCTCGGCGAGCTGCGGGACCTGCTGCGCGAGCGTGACGTCGATCTCGTCGAGCGCCGCGGCGAGCTCGTTGTAATCCAGGTTCTCGAGCTCGAGCGCGCTCGTGAGGACGATCTTTCCGTCCTCGAGGCCGAAGCTCGCGTGCACGAGAGACTTCGCGTTGATGGTGAGGAGCTTCTTGAAGAGCTCGCCGTTCGACGCGTCGTCGCCTTCGATGTCTCCGACGTGGACGCGCAGGACGACCAACGGCGGATCGACGCGCAGCGCGGTGGGCGGCATGTTGTCGCCGCCGTGAACGAGGAAGGTGCCGGTCTGTTCGTCGACCGGCGCAAAACGCCGGTTCATCTTGCCGAGATACGCCTCGACATCCTGGACGCTACGCATGGTGTTTGGTTGGTTCTCCGGGGAACGGCGTCTCGACGTTCACGCACACACCGCCGGCGGAGGTTCGCAGCGTCGAGGTGGGCGCGAGGGCGTCGTCGGGGACGAAGCTAACCACGTGCTCGAGGCGGCCAAGACCTCGAACGCGAGCAGTTTCGGCCGCGGCCGGCGAGCGTAGAAGGAGCCGCCACGGTCTTGCAACCCGCGCGTTCCGAGGGGAATTCCGGAGCCCGGGCGCGAGTTGTCCGGCGCGTCGACGCGCGATTCGCGGTTGTCGCCGGCGCCGCTCGGCGTGCTACGCTCGCCCGCGATGGGAGCCGAGCCTGGCCTCGCGCCGGGATCTGTCATCGGCGGCACGTTCCGTATCCGCCGCCTCATTGGTCAGGGAGGCATGGGCGAGGTGTATGCGGCGGAAGGCCGAGGCGGCGAGAAGGTCGCGCTCAAGGTCCTCCACGAGCGCGCCGCCCAGGACCCGGACCTCGTCGCGCGCTTCAACCGCGAAGCGAACATCGCGAAGCAGATCCAGTCGCCCTACGTCGCCGGCATCCTCGGAGCGGGCAAGGAGAAGGACGGCCGGCTCTGGATCGCCTTCGAGCGCCTCGTCGGAGAGGGGCTCGACGAGCGGCTCCGTCGCGAGCAGTACCTGTCGTTCGCCGAGGTGGCGCCCGTCATCGAAGACGCCCTGCAGGGGCTGAACGCGGCGCACGGCGCGCACGTCGTGCATCGCGACATCAAGCCGGCGAACCTGTTCATCGAGAAGAGGAAGCTCACCGCCGACGAGATCGCGAGCGGCGAGCACGAGGAGCGCACGCGGATCCTCGACTTCGGCGTCTCGAAGATGAAGTCGAACGCATCGCGGCGGAGCGAGCCCTCGCTCACCGCCTTCGACGCCACGCTCGGGAGCTTCGCGTACATGGCGCCGGAGCAGGTGAGGGGCTCGGCGCGCGTCGACGAGCGTGCGGACCTCTACGCGCTCGGCGCCGTCGCATTCCGCGCGCTCACCGGACGGCTTCCGTTCGAGGGCTCGAACGCGCTCACGCTCATCGCGCTGAAGCTCGATCGCGATCCGCCGACGCTCGCACAGACGACCGGCGACACCTGGCCGGCGGCGATCGAGAAGTTCCTCTCCAAGATCATGTCGCGCGACCGCGAGAAGCGGTTCGGCTCCGCGCTCGACGCTCTCGAGTCGTGGCGCAAAGTCTGCCGCGTCATGGGCAACACGAGGCGCAGGCAGCCGGCGCCTCCGCCTTCGTACGAGCCTCGCGAGCCTCGTGAGGATCAGACCGAGGTGACCGCGGCGACGTTCACGGACGCGGGCCCGGGCTCGTTCGGCGGTCTGCCGCCCACGCGCCGCCGCTGATCCGCGGCACGTCGACTATGCTGCGCCGCCGATGAGCGCGGTGAAGGAGCACGCACTCGCGTTCGTACGGCACGTCCTCGCGCCGGGCGTCGCTGCGTTCGCGCTCTTTGCGTTCGCGTACGAGATCTGGTCGGCGGACTTTCGCATGCCGTGGCAGCCGCTCCAGGGCGACTTCGCGCAGTACGCCGCGATGATCTTCAAGGGCCTCGCCGAGAACCCTTGGTACCTCCACAACGATTCCCTGGGGGCGCCGCTCGGCCTCGACCTCTACGACTACCCGACGCCCGACCTCCTGCTCCTCGCGGTGGTGAAGCTCGGCACCTTCTTCACGAAGAACCCGTTCCTCGTGATGAACGTGGTGTTCGCCGCGAGCTTCCCGCTGGTCGCGATCGTGACCGCGTACGCGCTCCGCAGGCTCGGGGCGCGCGCCGCCTCTGCGCTTGCCGCCTCGCTCGTGTACGCCATGCTCGCGTATCACCACATGCGCGGCGTGGGCCACGTGTTCCTCTCGGCCGGGTACTGGACCGTGCCGCTCGCCGTCGTGGTCGCGGTCGACATCATGCGCGGAACGCCGTTCCTCTTCGTCCGGCGTGAGAGTCGACTGCGCCTCGCGCTCGGCGCACCCGGAACCCGCTTCGCGCTCGGCGTCGCCGGGCTCGTCGGGCTCACCGGCCTCGTCTACTACCCGTTCTTCTCGGTGTTCTGCCTGCTCGTCGCCGGCGGCGTGGGCGCGCTCCGCGGCCGGTGCATCCTCCCGCTCGCCCGCGCCGTCGCGCTCTCCGGGATCGTGGCGATCGGGCTGCTCGTGAACCTCGCGCCGACGATCGGCTACCACCGGTCGAATGGCAGCGCGTCGCTCCTCGAGCGCGAGCCGAGCGACGCCGAGATCTTCGGCCTCAAGATCTCGCACATGGTTCTGCCCGTGCCCGGGCACCGCATCGATGCGGTCATGCATTTTCGCGAGCGCTACGACGCGAAAGCGCCGCTCTCGAACGAGAACGTCACCGCGGCGCTCGGCGTGGCCGCGAGCGTCGGCTTCCTCTATCTGCTCGCATCGCTGCTCGTCGCGCGCGAGAAAGACGAGCGCGTGCACGCCCTTTCGGTGCTCTCGCTCGCGTGCGTGGTCCTCGGCACGATCGGAGGCGTCGGTGCGCTCGTCGCGTTCGCGGTCGCGCCCAACATCCGCGGCTACAACCGGATCAGCGTCTACATCGCTTTCTGCGGCCTTGCCGCGGTCGCGCTGCTCCTCGATCGCGCGGCCGCACGGCTCGCGCGCCCGCGCTCGTTCGCCGTGCTCCTCGCGGTCTTCGCGCTCGTCGCCGTGTTCGACGAGGTACCGCGCGGCCTCGCCGCCGTGCGCCGCGTGGCGAAAGACTCGTACGAGCGCGAGCGAGGGCTCGTCGCACGCATGGAGGCCGCGCTGCCGCCCGGCGCGTCCGTCTTCCAGCTGCCCTACGTCGCGTTTCCGGAGAACGGGCGCGTCAACGGCCTCGAGGACTACACGATGCTGCGCCCGTACCTCGTCGCGCGCGGCCTCCGCTTCAGCCACGGCGCGATGCGTGGGCGCCGCGCCGACGATTGGTCGCAGAAGATGGCGGCGCGGCCCACGCGCGAGCTCGTCGATGCGCTCTCGTACGCGGGGTTCTCGGGCATCCACGTGACGCGCGACGCGCTGCCCGACCGCGGCGCTGCGCTCGATGCGGAGCTCTCGGCGCTGCTCGGCCCCGCGCTCACGAGCGAAGGAGGCGGCACCGCGTTCTATTCGCTCGTCGCGCACGCGTCGGCGCTCCGCGCGCACGCCGGCGACGCCGCGTGGGAAGCAAAGCGTGAGGAGGTCCTGTCGCCACCGTACCTGGGCTTCCGTGACGGGTTCTACCCGCCGCGCATCACCGCGCAGGACTACTCGGTCTTCTGCCGGTCACGCGGCGAGGTCACCATCGAAAATCCCTCGCGCGCGCCCGTCCGTCTCGTCTTCGACATGTACGCGAAGAGCGGCGGCCCGGACACGTACGTGCTTCGGATCCGCGGACCTCTCCTCACGCGCGACGTGGCCATTCCTGCGGGCGAGCCGAAGCGCATCACCGAGACGCTCGAGGTCCCGCCGGGCGCGCATCGTCTCGTGTTCGAGCATCCCGGGCCGCCGAGCCCGTGGGACGCGCGCGACGTTCGCTTCGTGCTTTGGTGGCCGCAGCTCCGCAGCCCGGACGTGCCGCCGCCTTGAGAGGGGACGGCCGGCTCAGCGGCAGGTTGCGCTGTTCGCGGCGAGGTCTGCGCACCGCGCGCGGTCGGCAACCGCCTCGCGAAGATGAAAAAGGCGGCAGTTGAGGGTGTCGCCCGTGCTCGGGCCGTACGGATCGTCTCCGCCGGCGTCGCCCGCATCGGCCCACTCGTACGCGAATTCCGCGCAGTCGGCCTGGCAGTCGCCATACGTGCGGTACGGCGCCTTGCCCGCATCGGGGGAACAGGCCGCGAGCGTCAGCTGGCAGAACGCGGTGCAGCGATCCCCGCAGTTCCTGCCGCCGAACGGTCCGGCCGACGCGCAGTACGAAGGGGCGTCGGTGCGCGCAGGCGTCCCGGCGTAGTACTCGCGACAGGCGAGGGTGTTGCCCTCCGTCTCGCCGCCCTTGCCGGGGGGGAGGAGCGCGCACATCGCGAGGCACTCGTCGTGCGAGCGGTACTGCGCGTGGTCCGCGGTGCAGCTGTCCATCACGCGTCCGCAATAGGCGGTGCAAGACGGCTCCGGCCCGCGCGGCGGGGCGGCGTCCTTGGCGCCGGGCGGCGGGAGATCGACGAGCCCGCCGTCCACGCGCGTGGCGGCATCTTCTTCGAGCCCACCACGAGGCTCCGCCGTCGTGCTGCTGCACGCGGACGCCGCCGACGCGATGGTCCCGGCGGTCACGGCCAGGAAGAGGCAAGGTAAGAGCCGCATGGGCTTCGATCGAGAGATGCTCGGACCAGCGTAGCGGGTGCGCGTGACGCGGGCAAAGTCGCGCCGCGCGACCCGAGCCGCGCATGCCGTGCAATCCAGGGTGCGAGCGTGCGTTTGCGCGGCGCGTTGCGAGCCGGCGAGCAGGCTCCTCTGCGAGACGCGAGCGGACGCCCACGCTATTCCTCTTGCCGCACCGCGACCCAAGCGTGATACAACGCAAATCCGTGGATGCTACAGTCGTCGCGAAGGGTCGGCTGGAAGTCCGTGGCGGAACCGTCAAGGTCAGCCGCGGACAGGCCAACAAGCCGACCCTCGAGATCGGACCCGAGACCCAGGTAGTCGGGCGCAACGAGGCATGCGACATCGTCCTCGATGATCGCAAGGTCAGCGCCGTGCACATGGAGCTCGTGGCCACCGAGCGCGGCGTTCGCGTCCGCGACCTCGGTTCCAGGAACGGCACCTTCATCGGTGACACGCGGATCGGTGAGGTCTACCTCACGAAGCCGACCGTCATCACCGTCGGAGAGTCGTCGCTCGAGTTCAACCCGACCACGCCCGAGCAGGTCGACATCCCGGAGGTGGCGCAGTTCGGGCCGCTCGTCGGTGTCAGCCAGGGCATGCGGGCGGTCTTCGAGAGGTGCCGCAAGGCCGCTCCGACCGACCTCACCGTGCTCATCCTCGGTGAGACTGGGTGTGGCAAGGAGCTCGTCGCCGCCGCGATCCACCAGGCGAGCGCGCGCGCGAACAAGCCGTTCGTCGTCGTCGACTGCGGCGCCATCCCGCCGACTCTCGCCGAGAGCGCGCTCTTCGGTCACGAGCGCGGCGCGTTCACCGGCGCCGTCGACAAGCGCGTCTCGCCGTTCGTCGAAGCCGACGGCGGAACGATCTTCCTCGACGAGCTCGGAGAGCTCCCGGTCGACGTCCAGCCGAAGCTGCTCCGCGCGCTCGCCGAGCAGCGCATCAAGTCGGTCGGCTCGAACAGCTACCGCCCGGTGAACGTGCGCGTCATCGCGGCGACCCGTCGTGACCTCGTTCGCGAGGTCAACGCCGGCACGTTCCGAAGCGACTTGTACTTCCGCGTCGCGCAGCTCCGCATCGAGCTGCCGTCGCTGCGTGACCGCCTCGAAGACATCCCGGCGCTCGTCCGGAAGATGATCACCGACCTCGGCGATCCGTCCGCGTACAGCCGCATCACGAACGACTCGCTCGAGCGGCTGATGCGCCATGACTGGCCGGGCAACGTCCGCGAGCTCCGCAACGTCATCGCCGTCGCGCTCGCGTTCGGCAAAGACGGCCCCATCGACCTCGCCGCTCATCTCGCGCCGCTCTCGAGCGCGACGAGCGAGTCGACGCCCACGCGCGGTCGCACGTTCCAAGACGCGAAGCGCGAGGTCCTCGCCCGTTTCGAGCGCGAGTACTTCACCGCGCTTTACGCGGAGTGCAGCGGCAACGTCTCCGAGATCGGTCGCCGCGCAGCGATGGAGCGTGCGCACGTGCGCGGCTACCTGCGTCGCCACGGCATCGGCGATCCCAAGAAGTCGAGCGAGCTCTGACGCGCCCCCGCGCGGCCCGCGCGGAGCGGTGACGCGGCAATGCCACGGCATGCCGCGGCCCTAGGGCACGCGGTGGACTTCCGCGCGGCGCGGACTTAGATGATCGGTCGCTTGGACCGACTTCTTCGCCGCATCCTTTCGCTCGTTTCCGTCGCGCTGTTCGCGCTCGTCGCCGCGCGGCTCGTTGCCCGCGACCCGCGCTATGCGCTCGCGGTGCTTGCGGTCGTGATCGCCGTCGCCGTGCCTGCGATGCTCTCACGTCGGCGCATGCGTCGGCTGCTGCTCTCGGGCGACGTGCCCCGCATTCTCGGCATCTGGCAGACCTCGCTTCGGCGGGTGACCCATCCCGAGACGATGGCGCCTCTGATGACGGCGACGGCCTACGCGGCATACGGGTTCATCGACGCCGCTCGCCGCTCGCTTTCGCGTGCCGCTCGCGGGCCGGCGTGGGACGCGGCGGTGGAGCAGCGGCTCTTCGTCGAGGTGCTCCTCGACGTGTACGAGGGTGAGCGCGACGCCGCGCAGAAGAAGGCCGAAGAGCTGCAGTGGCTCCCGCTCCCGCCGACCGGATTCTGGATGCGCCGGAAAATTGCGCTCCTCCGGCGCGGAATCGCCGCCCTGGCGCGGGCTTTTGCGCACGCGAGCACGCGGGACGACGAGCGTACGCTCTCGCGGGTCGCGCGCTCGTCTCCGCTCGTTCACTGGGCGATGCGCTATGCGCGCGCCGTCGTCCTCGTCGACCTCGGGCGCAAGGACGAGGCCATCGAGCTCATCGCTTCAGCACCCGCCTGGCCCGAAGAGAGCGCGTTCCGATCGTTCCACGACGAGCTCGTGGCGCTCACGAGCCCTTGAGGCAACAGAGCCTGCTCCGGTAAGGTCTCCGCGTGGCAGCGGGGCCGGACAGCGCGCTCGGGGCAGACAAAGTGCGCGCGCGCGTCCTCTACGCGGACGACGAAGCCGACGTGCGCGAGGTCTTTGCCGCCGTGTTCGAGGACGACTTCGACGTCACGTGCGTGGCGACCGGGCAAGAAGCGCTCGATGCGCTTGCCGCGCGCGAGTTCGACGTGCTCGTCACCGACATGCGCATGCGCCCGATGAAGGGCTCGGAGCTCCTCGCACGCGCGTACGAAGCGCACCGCGACACGCAGCGCATCCTGCTCACCGGTTTCAGCGACCACGACGATCTCGCGGACGCCGTGAACAACGGCCACGTGTTCGCGTACGTCCAAAAGCCCTGGGACAACGCGCAGCTCCGCCTCGTCATCCGCCGCGCGGCGACGCTGCGCCAGCTCGAGCTCGAGAACCGGCGGCTCACGAACGATCTCAAGGCGTCGAACGCGCGCCTGCGTGACGACGTCGAAGCGGTCTCGCGGTCGGCCGTCCGCCCGCGTCTCCTCGCTTCGTCGCCTCTCATGCAGCGCGTGATGGCGCAGGTCACCGCCGTCGCCGGGACCGACGCGAGCGTCCTCCTCCACGGCGAGACGGGGACGGGCAAGGAGCTCATCGCCGCGGAGATCCACGAGCGCAGCGGCCGGCGGCGCGCACGGTTCGTCGCGCAGAACCTCGCGGCCCTCCCGCCGGAGCTCATGACGAGCGAGCTCTTCGGTCACGTGAAAGGCGCGTTCACGGGCGCGCAGCAGGCGCGCCGCGGCCTTCTCGAGCTCGCGAACGGCGGAACGCTGTTTCTCGACGAGATCGGCGAGGCGCCGCCTTCGCTCCAGGCGCTCCTCCTCCGCGCGCTCGAGTCGCGTGAGTTCTGGCCCGTCGGCGCGAGCGAGCCGAAGCAGGTCGACGTGCGCATCGTTTCGGCGACGAACCGCGACCTCCTTTCCGAGGCGCATGCGGGCAACTTCCGCCTCGACCTCTATTACCGTCTCGCCGTGTGCCCGATCGAGGTTCCGCCGCTGCGCGCGCGTCCCGAAGACGTGCGCGGCATCGGTCAGCCGCTCCTCGAGGCGGCCGCGAAGCGCATGAACCGCGAGCTTCCGCGCCTCGGCGAGGCTGCATGGCGTGCGCTCGAGGCGCATCCGTGGCCAGGCAACGTGCGCGAGCTCGGGAACGTGATGGAGCGGCTCGTCATCTATCACGCCGGGCGTGACGTGGAGCCGGCGGAGCTCGGACTGCCCACCGTCGTGCGGGCGAGCCTCTTTCCCATCACGCACCCGACGCCGGCGCATGGCGCGCCCGCCGTGTACGGTACGCCGCCCTACGGCGAGACGCGGACGCCCGCGCACCTCGACGTTCCGCCTTCGAGCCAGAATCCGCAGTCCTCCGGATCGTTTCCCACCGTCTCGCACGCGGGGCTTCCGATGGCGCGCTCGAGCGAAGCGCGCTTGCCGGTCTTCGACGACGACGGCGGACCTCCGCTGTCGCGGCCGCGCATGGACGTCGATGCGGTGCCACCCGGCGCTCTTTCTCTCGAGCTCCCGGAAGGCGGCACCACCTTCGACGATCTGGAGCGCGAGATCCTGGCGCAGGTGCTCGCGCGCGCCGACAACAACCAGTCGCGTGCGGCGCGTTCGCTCGGGATGAGCGAGAGCACCTTCCGATCCCGCATGAAACGCCTGGGTTTGAAGGGCTGACCGGCGGGAAACGAACGCTCGCCGTGCCGCAGTAGGGACGGCTATTCTTGGCCCCGATGGTCGCGAGCGCCGGATCACGTCCGGCACGAGTACCTACGCTCACGAAATACGAGGTGCTCGAGGAGCTCGGGCACGGCGGGATGGCGACCGTCTATCGTGCGCACGACAAGCGGCTCGCGCGTGACGTCGCCATCAAGGTGCTTCACCCCCACCTTCGGGAGAGCCGCGAGATCGCGCACCGTTTCGAGGCCGAAGCGAAGGCGGTCGCGAAGCTCCGGCATCCGAACATCGTGGAGGTCTTCGACGTCTCGTCCGCCGAAGACGAGGAGCAGTATCTCGTCGTCGAGCTGATCCGAGGGGAGACCCTACGCCGCCTCCTCCAGAAGAACGGCGCCTTGCCGCCCGAGATCGCGGCGGCGCTCGGGATCGAGCTCCTCGGCGCGCTCTCGCACGCGCACGCCTCGGGCGTCGTCCACCGTGACGTGAAGCCGGAGAACGTGCTCCTCGAGCATCGTCCGGCCGATTCGCTGACGCCGACGTCGAAAGATCCGGCCGCAACGTCGACGTCGTCGCCGCCGAGCGCGACGCCCGACGCGAGCGGGGCGCACAGCCGCAAGACCCCGCTCGACAACCGGAGCCGCGGCGAGCGCGTCAGCGTGAAGCTCACGGACTTCGGCATCGCCAAGCTGCTCGACGCGCAGGGAGTCACTTCCACCGGGCAGGTGCTCGGCAGCCCGGCGCACATGGCGCCCGAGCAGATCGAGGGCGGCGACGTGGACGGCCGCGCGGACGTGTTCGGCCTCGGCGTCCTCCTCTACGAGTGCATGGTCGGGCACCTCCCGTTCGAGGGGAACAATCCCGCGCAGGTGCTGCGTCGCGTGCTCGATGGGCTCTACCCCAGCGCGGAACGCGAGCGACCGGTCGTGGGGAAGGTCTACAGCCAGATCCTCGACCGCGCGCTCGCGCGCAATCCGGAAGACCGCTACGCGGACGCCGATTCCCTTCGTCAGGCGCTCGTCGCCGAGCTCACGCGCATGGGCATCACCGCACCGCGCGCGGAGCTCGAAGCGTGGTTCGACGACCCGGCGAAGTGGACGGAGGAGCACGATCGGGCGCTCATCGCGCACCTCTGCAGATCCGGCAGCGAGGCGCGGAAGCGGGGCGATGCCGTCGCGGCGGCCGGCGACTACAACCGCGCGCTCGCGTACGCGCCGAACGATCCTCAGCTGCTCCGCATCGTCACGAGCATGCACCGCGCCGAGGCGCGCATGCGCCTCGCGAAGCGCATCGTTCCTCTCGCGCTGGGCGTGCTTGCGCTCGGGACAGGCTCGTACTTCGTCGCGAGTGCGCTGAAGACCACACCGGTGACTCCCGCCCCCGTGGCTCCGCGCGAGTCGGTGGTGATCGCTTCCGCTTCACCGCCTACTTCGAGCACCGGGTCGTCGGTGCCCATCTCTTCGGGCTCGGCGCCGGGCACCGCCGCCACCGTGCCGAAGGTGATCAGCGTCGTCGGAACGGCCCGCGACGCGGGGTCGACGACGACGCCGAAGAAGCGGACCGTTTCGATCGCGAGCCTCCGGCCCGGCAACGGCGTGCTCGTGTCGATCGACGGAGCCGCTCCGCAGCAGACCACGCAAGACGTCTCGTTCTCGCTCGACGACAAGCCCCACGCGCTCACGTTCACGTGCCTCCGTGACCTCTGCGATCCGCGCACGTACGAGATTGCGGCCGGCGAGAAAGACGTCGCGCTCGACGTCGCGCTCGCGATCCACCCCGGCAAGCTCCTCGTCGAGGGCGACCCGACGCACGCGTACGGAATCGACGAGCTGCCGACGTTGACGGTGACGCCGGGAACGCCGGTCAACATCCCGATGACCACGGGCGGCCAGCGCGTCATCACCGTGTTCGACCGCGCCGATCCTTCGAAGAAGCAGCTCGTCCGCGTCAACACCGGCGGGACGACCTCGATCTCCTTCAAGTCACCGTGACCGTGTAGGATCGGGCGATGCGGGCTCGTCCGCGCCGCCTCCTCGTCGTCGCTGCCTTCGCGCTCTTCGCGTTCGCGGCAGCGCCGGCGCACGCGCAAGGCCGCGCGGAGCTCGAGAAGGCCCGCGCCGCGTACCTCGCGCGCAACTACGCCGAGGCGGAAGAACGCCTCCGCGCGCTCACCGATGCAAAGACGGGCGTGAAGGAGCTCACGCTGCTGTCGCAGGCCCGCATGTACCTCGGTGCAGTGCACCTCGCGCAAGGCCGGCGCGAGCAGGCGGTCGACGTGTTCGAGAAGCTCATTCTCGAGGATCCGCCGTTCGAGCCGGACCCGCTCGGGTACCCGAGCGACGTCATCAACACGTTCATCGACGTTCGCGTGCAGCTCCAGGAGCGCATCCGGCAGGCCGCGCAGAACGCGGCGAAGCTCGAGGCGGAGAAGCGTGCGCGCGCCGAAGAGGAGAAGCGGCGCCAAGAGGCGTGGCTCGCGACCGTGAAGCGGATGGCGACGGAAGAGAAGATCACCGTCAAGAACAGCCGCCTCGTCGCCTCGCTCCCGTTCGGCGCAGGCCAGTTCCAGAACGGCGACACCATCCTCGGGTGGACCTTCTTCGCCGCCGAGACGGCGCTCGTGCTCGGCACCGTCGTGACCGTCCCGATGGCCGTCTATGCGCGCGGCCGCGCGGAAGAGGAGGCGCGCCTCGGAGACCTGCAGGGCAAGGCGGAGCTGTACCGGCAGCGTGCCGACGACATCCGCGTCGTGAACCTCACGCTCGCGGGCGCGTTTGCCGTCGTCGCCATCGCCGGCATCGTGCAGGCGAACCTCGGGTATGTGCCCGAGAGGGTCGAGACGAAGAAGCGCGAGCTACCGCCGCTCGCCCGGCTCGTCCCCGTGATCGCGCCCGTCGCGCGCAGCGAGACGTCGTTCGTGCCGTCGGGCTTCTTCCTCGGAGTGCAAGGCGTCACGTTCTGAGCCGTCGCTCAGAGCGCCTTACGCACGAAGATGTCTTCCAAGGTCTCGCGCTTCGGCGCGAGCGATTCGACGCGCAGGTTCGCGGCGAGAGCGCGCTCCAGCACGGCGCGCACCGCATCGTCGCCCTGCACGTCCAGCACCAAGCTAGACCCGACGCGCTCGGTGCGCGAGGCGAGCTCGGTGAGCTGAGGAGCGACGGACTCGGGAACGTCGGCGACGGTGATCTCGCTCCTCCGCACGTCGCTGCGGAGGAGATCCTTGATGGCTCCTGCCGCGACGACCTCGCCTTTGCGCAAGATGCAGACGTGGTCGCAGAGGAGCTCGACGTCGCTCAGGATGTGACTCGAGAAGAAGACGGTCCGGCCGGCGCGCGCTTCTTCGACGATCAGGTCGCGTACCTCTTTGCGGCCGACGGGATCGAGCCCGCTCATCGGCTCGTCGAGCACGAGGAGCTCCGGCGAGTGCACGAGCGCGGCCGCGAACCCGGTGCGCTGCAGCATGCCTTTCGAGAGGGCGCGGACGGGGCGGTCGATGGCGTAGCCGATGCCGACGCGCTCGATGACGCGCTCGACCTCGGCCGCGAGCTGCTTGCCGCTCATGCCGTTCAGTCGTCCGCAGAGCGAAACGAACTCGCGCGGCGTGAGGTACGGATACACGTACGGGTTCTCGGGAAGGAAGCCGACCTTCCCCATCGCCTCGGGCGAGGGCACCGGCTCTCCGAGGATCGTCGCCTTGCCGCTCGTCGGCGCGATGAGGCCGGTGAGCATCTTGATCGTCGTCGTCTTGCCCGCGCCGTTCGGGCCGAGGAAGCCGAAGATGTCGCCGCGCTGCACCTCGAAGGAGACGCCGCGAACCGCTTCCACCTTCTTGCCGGTGAACGGCTTCACGAACGTCTTCGCGAGCTTCTCGACGGAGAGGACGGTCTCGCGTTTCGTCACGTCAACGCCCGATATACCAGATCTCAGGTGGCGAGCGCCCGCGCGTGATGCCGGAGGTGGTCCTCCATGAAGCTCGCGATGAAGTAGTAGCTGTGGTCGTAGCCCTCGTGGCGGCGCAGCCGAAGGCGCTGACCTGCCTTCGCGCAGGCCTCCTCGAAGAGCTCCGGCCGGAGCTCGCGCGCGAGGAACTTGTCGCTCGTGCCTTGGTCGACGAGGAGCTCGAGAGGAAGAGGCGCTCGTTCGACGAGCGCGCACGCATCGTGCTCGTTCCACTTCGCGCGGTCTTCTCCGAGGTAGCCGCGGAAGGCTTTTTCGCCCCACGGCACACGGGACGGCGCGACGATCGGCGCGAACGCAGAGACGCTCGCGTAGCGATTCGGGTGACGTAGCGCGAGGGTGAGCGCGCCGTGCCCGCCCATCGAGTGACCGAAGATGCCGCGCCGATCGCTCGCAATCGGGAAGGCCTCTTCGACCCACGCCGGCAGCTCGCGCGCGACGTGGGACTCCATGCGGTAGCTCTCGGACCACGGCGTCTCCGTGGCATCGAGGTAGAACCCCGCGCCCTGGCCGAAGTCCCAGCTCGCGTCGTCGCCCGGATAGCGCTTCGCGCGCGGGCTCGTGTCACAGGCGACGAGCGCGACACCGAGCGCCGCGGCGAGGCGCTGCGCGTTGCCCTTCGTCGGCAGGTGCTCCTCCGTGCACGTGAGCCCCGCGAGGTAGTACACGGCAGGCACGCGGGCGCCGGCGAGCGCCTGCGGCGGAAGGAAGACCGAGAAGCGCATGGGCCCGGCGCACGCGGCGCTCTCGCGCTCGTAGAAGCCTTGCCGTCCGCCGTACGCTGCGTGCTCGGAGCGCGTCGTGATCGCCGTCGCCGTCATGCCGCGCAGTCTACGCGCATCGCGGAGCGGCGATGCACGCCTTCAGAAGCGCGGCGGAGATCGCGAGCGCGCCGATCAGGGCAGGCAGCAGCCGACGCCGATCCCCGGTCCGCAGGCGTGCGTGGACGGAGCGCCCCAGTTCCCGCTCGGACAAGCGCCAGGGTAGAGGCCGACGCAAGTGCCGCCCGCCGCTGCGCACGACGGCACCGGCGGAGGCGGCACGCAGTCGAACCCGACGGTGCAGCCATGCTCGTTCTTCCGCGCGGTGATCTTTCCTCCGGGGCAGAAGCCGGGCGCGGGGGGCGTGAGCTCCGGGCAGACGTACGGCGGCGGAGCCGGCGGAGGCGGAGGCGGAGTGGGCCGCACGCAGCACCCCACGCCGATGCCACCGCCGCACGACACGACGTTCGCATCTGCCCAGGTGCCGCCTGCGCACGAGCCCGGCGTGAGCGCGACGCACGTGCCGAAGACCTCGGCGCACGTCAGCTTCGCGGGCCCCGGCTTTCCGGCGTTCACCTCGGAGTCGACGGTGCTCGTGTCGTCGTCGCTGGGAACCTCGGTCGCGGTGCCGCTGCACGCGGCGAGAACGGGAAGGAAGGCGGCGAGCGCAAGGGCGAAGGAGGAGAGGTGTCTCATGTTCCTGGATTGGCCGAGGCCCTCACGGTCCGTGATCGAAAACGCGCGCCGGTCACGGAAGGCAGCAGCCGGTGCCGATCCCCGGACCACACGAATACTTGTTCGCTGGACCGAAGCGATTCGAAGGACACGAGCCCGGCGCGAGGCCCACGCAGGTGCCGCCGGCTTCCGCGCAGTCGAGCGGCGCGCATCCGAAGCCGATCACGCAACCCGAGGGCTCGTACTTCGCGACCGCGCTGCCGCCGTCGCAGAAGCTCGGCGGCGGCTGCACGAGATCGGGGCACGGCGTCACGCAACAGAACGATCCGGAGCCAGCGCACGCGAGCGCGGGGTCGCGCTCTTTGCACGGCGCGCCGGACGCGACGCACTGCGCGCCCGGCTTCGTCGTGCATGCAGCGGCGGGGCCGTCCGTCACCGCATCCGCTGCGCCGTCGGCGACGTCGCCATCGCGCGGAGCGGCATCGAGGTCGTCGCGCTCACGCAAGGCGTCGCCGCCGTCATCGGCCGCGAGCTGCGAGTCGTCGCCGACGAGGAGGTCGGCGTTGCTACACGCTGCAAAGGTGGCGGTGGCCGCGCACGATGCAACGAGCACGATGACGACGCGCGTCGTTGTTCCGCGCATGGCTCAGAGCTCCGTCGGTGAAGGCGTCGACGCCGCTGCGCATGCCGCGACGATGCGCGCACGCATCGGCGATCGCGGGTGTGCAGCCAGGAAAGCGTCGGCCCCGGAGCTCGCCGCGCGGCCGGTCATGCAGCGGGCAACCACGCGCGCGCCTTCACGCTCGGGGGCGAGGACGCCGCGAGGGAAGCGACGTGCGTGCTCGCTCGCGAGATCGAGCGCGTGCGCGGCGTCGTTCGCGCGCAACGCCGCATCGATCGATGCGACGAGCTCCGCTTCGTCGGCCGAGAGAGTGGCAGACGTCGCCGCGCGCGGAACGCTCGCGGCCGATGCGCGCGGCGCTGCGTTCGTGGGCGGAGTGACGGCGGGAAGGGCATCGATCGGCACCGGCGGGTCGACGCGCGGGACCGCCGCGGCGGGCTCGGCGCTGCGGGCAGCGCCTCCCGTTGCGGGAGGCGTGGCGGTGACGGCGACCGCCGGCGACGACGAGGCAGCGTGCGTGACGCGGGCGACGACGTGCGGGGCGGCGACGACTGCAATCGACGTCACGACCACGGGCGCGGCGAGCTTGAGGATCAACGCAAGGGTCACGCCTTTCGCACCGGCGGCGGTGGCGGCGCCTGCCGTGCCGGCGCCGGCCGCGCTCGCCGACGCCGCCGCCTTGGATGCAACGGTCGTCGCCGCAGCCGCCGCCGCCGATGCGGCGAGCTTCGCGGCGAGGCGTGCTCGCACGCGGTCGCGATCGGCAGGCGAAGGCGACAGGCCGCGCTTCGCGACGCGGAAGAGATCTTCGCTCTCCGGGCTGAGCTCGCTCACGGGAGCCTCCTCTCGAGGGACTGCATGCGCGCGCGATGGCGGGCGTGCGCGAGGTCGAAGTCGCGCCGCGCTGCACGAAGGCGCGCGTAAATCGTGTTCACGTTCGCGCCGAGGTGCTCGGCCACTTCCGGCACGGTCATCTCTTCGAGCTGCACGAGGACGAGCACCTCGCGCTTGTCGTCGTCGAGCTCGGCGAGGAGCCGATCGAGCAGGGCGACCGCCTCGCACTGCTCCATCTCCACGTTCGGCGGCGGCGTCGACGACGGAAGCTGACGCTCGCTCTCCTCCGGGTGCGGGACGCACGCAGACTCCTTGCGTCTCCAGCGCCGCCGGTGATCGGCGACGACGCGCGCGAGGATGCCCGAGAGCCAGCGACGGACCGGCGTCGCGCCGTCGTACGCGTCGCGCTTGCGATGCAGAACGAGGAACGTGTCCTGCACCACGTCGTCCGCAGCGGCAGCAGGGACGCCGAGGCGGCGCGCCGTCCGCCAGACGAAGTCGAAGTGCTGCTCGTAGAGCTCGTCGAACGATGGCAGCACGATGGGTCCGGTCGCGTCGCGACCGCGCGGCGACACGTCGGCTCCCGCGCCCGGAGGACCGGGCGGGCCGAGCGCCAGACGTGCGACGGAGGTCGACACATCGACGAATTGGCCGCGCGCGAGCGATCCCGTGCTCAAAAACGCACCTCGGGACCGAGAAAGCCGCGCACGGCCACCGCGTCGGGTCGATGCACGGTGCCGGCGGCCTGAATCACGAACGATTGCCGCGCGATCGGCACGAACCCGGTCACTCCCGCGCGGACGGACAGAGCACCGGTGACGGGCACGAGCACCGTGAGCGAGGCCTCGGGTCCCGCGAGCACGCCCGTCGCGTCGGACACGCGTGCCGCGCCGAAGCCAGACGAGCCGAGGCGCGCGATCCCGAGCCCCACGCACGGCGCGAGCTCGACTCCGTGCGTGAGTGACCAGCATGCGCGTGCCGCCGCGCTGAAGAGGTCGAACGACGCGCCGCGACCGGGCGCCGTCGGCACGGTCGCGTCTTGCGAGGCCCAGAGGCTCGCCGTCGCCTCCACGGAAAGTCTCGGCGCGAGCACCGCACCGATGGTGATCCCGCCGCCGACGGCGGTGGTCGGCAGGATCCCCGAGGTCGCCGCCGCCTCCGCGCGCACGAGCGGACGCACGCGCGAGGAGCGGGGGGCCGCGGCGACGGGAGGTGCATCGGCAGTCGCCGTGGGCGCGACATTCGCCGGCACGAGCTCGCGCGCCGGTTCGCCTCGTCGGTCGACCGCTGCGGTCTCGTCGCCGGCGGCGGGCGTCGACGTCGCGCCGGCCGCTGCCGGCGACGGTCGCGCGGGCGCGTCACTCTTCGCCGCGCTGATCGCGACGACGACCGCGACGGACGACGCGAGCGCATCGCAGCTCGGTGCTTCGAGCGCACGCTCGCCGCGTGCATCGGCCGTCTCGACGTCGAGCATGACCTTGTAGCGCCCGGCGCGCTTGTCGACGACGCCGCGCGCACGAACCGCCACGTCGGGCGGGAGCGATGCGACGACGCGGCGGCGCAGCTCCTCGGAGGTCGGGCACTCGGCCGGCGCGGACCAGGCGACGTCCACGCTGCCGGCCGCAGAAGGTCCTCGTGCATCCGCGCGCGAGGTCGCCGCCACGAGCAGCGAGACGAACGCGAGCGTGACGAGCGAGCGCGACGGACGCACGCCGCGGGGCGTAGCACCTCGCCGGCGGCACGCAATCGATGCGCAATCAGCGCATCGGCTCCCAGGTCACGAGCGTCACTTCCGCCGCACGCTTCGCGCCGAAGAGCTCCGCTTCCACGCCGGCTCCGACCGTCGCCGTGAAGGTCACGCCCGTCGGGCTCGTCGCGACCGTGGGCGAGATGGCGAGGAAGGGGCCGCTCACGCCGGCGACCCTCGCGCGCAGCTCGATGCGCGGCAGCGCGCATGCGATCGACCCTTCCGTCACGCCACGAATGCCGGGCACTGCCGATGCCTTGCCGTCGGCTTGGGGTGCCCAGCGGCCCTGCGTGAACCACTCGCTCGGTGCCGCGTCGGCGCTCGGACGGATCCGGACCGACCCGCCGAGGGTCGCCGCGGCCGAGACCTCGACGGAGACCTCCGCCGGCCCGACCACGATCGCCGAGCACGCGATGTACGCGGTCGCGTCGAGCCGGACCGGCACCGGGATGCCTCCGATCGGAACGGTGACGTAAAGAGGCGGCGAGTCGATCGGCGTCGATTTGTAGAACGTGTCGCCGATGCGTCCGGTGACGAGGAGCTTCGACTTCCAATCGAGCGTCGCACGGAGACCGAGCTCGAGACCGCTCTCACGCGTGTAGTCGACGAGCGCGTCCGGCTCGAGCTTCGCCCGCATGATGTCGTGCGTGACGGTGACGCCCGGCGACAGGAGAGCCGGGCGCGCGAGGCCGACGTACGTGGTGAAGTCGAGGCCGTTGAACCCGACGCCGCCCCATCCGAGCGGGCGCACGCCCTGCGGCGCGGTCTGTAGCTTCGCGCGCGAGTCGACGAAGATGCGGACGACCTCGTCTTCGGTGATCGCCTCCATCTCCGCGAACGTGAGCGGGACACTGTCCACGACGAGCACGTCTCCGTCGGAGGTCACGCGCTCGGCGCGCGCATAGACGCCGTCCGTCCCGCGCTTCTCGACGGGATGGATGAGGACCGCCTTGCCGGCGAGCGAGCGCTCGTCGAACGGGAAGGCGACGCTGCCCGCGCGCTTCCGGAGCACGATCCGCGTCGGAGTCGCCGAGACGACGAAGCGGTCGCCCTTGTCGACCGTGAACGCGGATTCGGTGCTCGCGGCTCCGTCGTCAGGAGCCGCGTCTGCGCAGCCGATCGCGAGGGGTCCGGCGAGGAGGGCGACCGCGATCGAGGCGAGGAGAAGGCGGGGCGACATCGTCCACCCGGCCTCCTCGCATGCTGCGTACCGCGGTCACGTGCTCGCCCGCTCTCGTGATCTCCCCGGCTTCGCGCGCCACGACCGGGATGAGGCTGGTCCAGCCCGATCCATGCGCGATGGACGACGGACGCGACACCTCGCGCCCTCAGGTCGAGGAGGCGAGCTCCACCTTCACGCCGCTCTTCTTCAGCCACCAGAGGAGGCCGACGACGAGGTTTCGCTTGTCGTCCACGAACGAGGGCTTCTTGCCCTCGAAGTAATGGCCGACGAACTGGAACGTCCACCCCGTCGTGAACATCGCCGCGGCGAGCGGCAGACCCACGATGGTGGCGCCCACGGGCAGGCTCGCCGCGATGAGCGGGATGCCGACCTTGTGACACGCCTGATTGCGCGGGTCCTGGTGGTCGTCCTCGTAGCGGTGCATGAGATCGGTCCACTCGGAATTGAGGCGAATCATGAGCGTAGAATGCGAGGTATTGCTCGCGTTCGCTACTCGCGTTCTCATGAGGCATGTCGAAGCGCGCCGCCGCGGCTTCCGCCCGGAAAAAACCGCAGCAAGAGCGGTCGATCGCCATGGTCGAGGCGCTGCTCGAAGCGGCGGCTCGCGTTTTCGTCCAGGAGGGCTACGCGAAGGCGACCACGAACCGCATCGCCGCCGCCGCGGGCGTGAGCGTCGGGTCGCTGTACCAGTACTTCCCGAGCAAAGACGCGATCGCCGTCGAGCTCCTCCACCGCTACCGCGAGGGCCTCGTCGCGACGGTCACGGCGCGACTCAGCGCGGTGACGCCGGCGACGTTCGAGCGCACGGTGCGGAGCCTCCTCTCCGAGCTCGTGCGCGCCGAGACCATCAACCCGGCGCTGCATCGCGTGCTCATCGAGCAGGTGCTCCGCACCGACGCGCGCCGCGCGATCGCAGGCTTCGAGGAGCGGCTCGAGGCGACCCTCGTCGAGGCGCTCCGCGCGGCCGCGGTCGAGGTCCCGGATCCCGCCATGACGGCGTTCGTCCTCGTGCGCGTCGTTCTCTCGGTCGTGCAGTCCGTCGTCGTCGACCGGCCGCGTTACAAGACCGAGGCCCTCGTCGACGAGCTCACCGCGCTCGTCGTCGGCCACGTCGAGCGACGGACCAGCCGCTGACGCCTACGCGTGCATGGACTCACGCGCGTGAGCTCGCGGGACGCTATCGATCCTCCGAGGCGTCGCTCCCGGCCTCCTGCATGCTCTGCGGGAGCGCGGGGACGGCGGGGACGTCGTGCGAGATCTGAAACGTCGTCCGGCCGACGCCGGGCGCGGAGCCGATGCTGCGCGGCGCTCGCTGTCCGCGGTGCGCGACGGAGATGCTCGCCGTCGCGCCCGACATCGGCTCGGTCGTGCGCGTGTGCGGGACGTGCCACGGCGTCTTCGTCCCGCCGCTCGCGTGGCACCACCTCTTGTCCGACCCCACCCGCGTCGTCGAGCTCGAAGCCAAGCTCCCGCCGCGCCCGCGAGAGCGCGGCGAGCTGTTCGCGATGGTGCGCTGCCCCGCGTGCACGCGCGAGCTACGCGAAGCGGTGCAACGTGCCGCGGAAGAGGCGCAGCTCGCGATGCGGCGCGCGAAGGTCGCCGCCGATCTCCGTCGCTGCCGTCGTCCTCACGACAATGCCCGTCGGAGGCGTCGTCGCGAAGTGCGTGAAGCCTCCCAGGCGCGACGACCGGCCGGTGCCCGCGTCAGATCACTTCGGTCCCGGCTCTGCGCACACCTTGTTGATGCACGTGGTGCCGGTCGGGGCGTTGCAGCAGTCGGCCGTCGTCTCGCAGTGGTCGCCGTCCTGCGAGCACGCGCCGGAGCTCGCGCAGACGAGGCCGCCATCCGCGCCCTTGCCGTCGCAGTAGCCGCCGCAGCACTCGGTGCCCGACGCGCAGCCCTGGCCGTCACCCTTGCACGGGTCGAGCGCCCAGAATCCGCGCATGTTCACGGAGGCCTGGTCCTGGCCTTCGAGGAGGAACGCCGGGTGGCTCGGATCCGCGCCCGGCGCGGGGTTGAGGTCGATCGCTGCGACCCAGAGCTGCTTCACCTGGTCTTTGTTGCCGACGAGCTGGTTGCCGTACGTGCGGCGGCTCGTGAACACGACCCAGAAGAAGCCGCCCGAGGGCACCGGCGCGAACGTCGGCTCGTAGTTGTACGAGAGGTCGCGCGCGCCCGCGGCGAACGGGTAGCCGTCGCCGTTCAGCTTCGCGAGACGGATCTCCTGGTTCGGAGTGATGGTGCTCGCGAGGAACAAGTCGGCGAGGCCGTCGCGCGTGTCGAGCGGGCCGCGGTGGTAGATGACCCACTTCGCGTCCGGCGTGATGCTCGGCCAGGCGATGCCTGCGCCCGCGCCCTTCGTGACGAGGAGCTTCGACGCGCCGGCCTTCACGGTCTTCATGTCGAAGTCGACGACGGTGAGCGCGTCGACGTTGCCGCCGGTGACGCCGACGTAGGCGATTTTCGAGCCGTCCGGCGCGAAGTTCGGCATGCCCATCTTCACGCCGTCGAGGTTCGATCCCGGCACGCGCGTGCCGTTGGCCGTGTTCCAGAGGCCGTCCATCGCGCCGGGCGGGCCGGGGAGGGGAGAGGCGTTCTGGACGAGGTACTTGCCGTTCGGCGAGAGCGCCGGGTTCGACCAGATGCGCTTCTGGGCGCTGCCGGCTTCACCGCCCGTGTCGAAGATCGGCTTGTTGGTGAGGAGATCGTACGATCCGCCGAGCGTGTCGCCGCCGCTCACGAGCGTCGAGCCGTCCGCCGAAACGGTGTGGCACGTCATCGTGCACGAGGAAGCGGGCAGCGCGCCGAACGTCCCCGCGCTGAAGTCGTCCGGTGCGGCAGCGCCGGGCTTGATGCGCATCACGCGTCCGACGTTGTTCGCCCAGTAGTAGATGGTGCCGCGCATCGAGGCGGGCGCGATCGTCCACTTGTGCTGCACGGCGATCGTCGCCGCGGTGCCGGTGTGGCGCGCGACGGTGAGCTCGGCGGCGCCGGAGCTCGACTCGACGAACTTCTGCCACGTCGCCGGTGTGAACGAATAGCGCGACGGCGGCGGGACGGTCGTGAACGCCTCGAGGTCGAACGTCGCGCTCGTCACGTGCACGTAGTACGTGTCCGCGGCGCCGCCGTTGTTCCACATCAGCTTCGGCGCGGCGAGGCCACGCGGGAAGACCGTGCCGTCGTACGGATAGGCCCACTGCACGGCGGCGTCCTTCGTCGTCGCCGCCTTGAGCTGCGCGACGATGCCGGCCGGCACCGAGCTCGGGTTCTCGACGAGGTGCAGCTTCACGCTGAGCGAAGCCTTTGCCTTCTGCCCCTGGAACGAGGCGTTGACGGTGACGACGCCGCCGAGGTTGCCCGTCGTCGTGTACTCGCCGTTCGGCGCGACGTTGCCGACCTGCAGGTTCGTCGCGGTCCAGGAGACCCCGGTCGTGAGCTCCTGCGTCGTGTTGTCGGCGAACGTGGCGATTGCCTTGAACGGCTGCTTCACCGCCGCGCCGCTCTCGACCGTGAGCGAAGCGGTCGGAGGATCGATGGCGATCTTCGTGACCGTCTTCTGGCCATTGCCGAGCGAGCCCGAGCTCTGGCCCGGGTCTCCGCTGCTCGTGCCGGGCGGCTCGGGCCACGTGGTCGGCGTCTCGGTCTCCGAGCCGCACGCGATGAGAATCGTGAGTAGAGCGACGCCAGCGGCCAACCAGCCGTGCGTCGAAGAGAGCTTGCGATGCATCGGTGCTCCTCCCAGGTGGCGTCGATGATCTGTTGCCCTTGCAAGATGCCGCTCTCGCTGCGCGAGCGGCACTACTTTCTCGGCGCGAGGCCATGGCGAGACCGAGTCGAGACCTCGGCATCGTCAGGGAACGTACGAGGAGTACGACACGCGCGCGGACGCCGTCGCCCGGTTGCGTCGGCGCGTCGTAGCCGGCAGTCTCGCCGGCGCTCATGGCTTCGCCGCCCCTCGAACGTGCCCCGCTCGCTCCGCGCGCCGCGCAGCGCATGGCCGCGGCGGCGCAGGCGTTCGTGCGGGCCCTCGATCGTCCGCGGCGCGAGGCGGCGTGCTTCGCGTTCGACGACCGCGAGCGCTACCGCTGGAACTATCGCCCTGACGGTCTCGAGTGGGAGGGGAGGACCTTCTGGCACGAAGGGCTACGCCTCGTGAATATGAACGACGAGCAGAAGCGGGCCGCGCTCGACCTGCTCGCGACCGGGCTCAGCCCGCACGGGAGGGATCGCGCGCAAGCCATCATGGCGCTCGAGGCGAGGCTCCGCGAGACCGAGCGCGTGACGCGGTTCGTTCCGCATACCGTTCGGGATCCCGAGCTCTACGCGTTCGCCGTGTTCGGGGAGCCCGGCGGCAAGGAGCCATGGGCATGGCGCGCCGGCGGTCATCACCTCGGTGTGCACTTTACGATCATCGCCGGCGAGTACGTCGCGCCGACGCCGCTCTTCTTCGGCGCAAACCCGGCGGAGGTGCGCCACGGAGCGCACGTCGGTCTTCGCACGCTCCCGGAAGAGGAGGACCAGGCGCGCGATCTCCTCCTGAAGCTCGCGCCGGAGCGACGCCAGCTCGCGGTCGTCAGCGCGACGGCGCCGCGCGACATCCTCACCGACGCGCATCGCTCGGCGAACCCCGCCGTACCGCCCGTCGGCCTCGCGTTCGCGGACATGAACGGCGAAGAACGCGAGCGCCTCGTCCGGCTCGTGCGCCTGTACGTCGACCGCACGACCGACGAAGTCGCCGCGGCTTCGTGGCGGAAAATCGAGGCAGCCGGCCTCGACGCGATCACGTTCGCGTGGGCGGGCAGCGCCGAGCCGGGGAAGGGGCACTACTACGCGGTGAAAGGACCGACGTTCCTCGTCGAGTACGACAAGACGCAGGACGGCGCGAACCACGTCCACTCCGTGTGGCGCGACTTCGAGGGCGACTGGGGAGAAGACGCCCTCGCCGCCCACTACCGCGACGCGCATGGGCATGCGCATGGCGGCGGCGGCGGGAGCGGGCGCGGTCGCTGAATCAGCGGCTCGCGCGCTTCCAGGCGTCGAGCTCCACGATGCGGCCGAACCACGCCATCACGTGCGGGAACTCGGCGAGCGGGAGATCGCACTGCTTCGCGTACATGAGCGAAGAAGCGAGCGTCAGATCGGCGATCGTGAGCGAGCTCCCGACGACGTACGTGCGGCCGTCGAGGCGCTTGTCGAGCACGGCGGCGAAGCGGCGCCAGCTCGTCAGCGCGTCCGTGATCTTCGCCTGGTCGGGCTCGCCCATGCCCATCATCGGCTTGATCATCCGCTCGAAGACGATCGTGCCCGCGCTCGGCGAGAAGTGCGAAGCGTCCCAGAACTGCCAGCGCGTCACGTCGGCGCGTTCGGCCTCGTCGGTCGGGAGCAGCCGGCTCTCCGGCTTCTTCGCCGCGAGGTACTGCATGATCGCGCGGGACTCGGTGAGCACGAAGTCGCCGTCCACGAGCGTCGGCACCGCGCCGTTCGGATTGAGCGCGAGGTACTCGGGCTTCTTGTGCTCGCCCTTCATGAAGTCGAGCGGTTTCTCCTCGAGCTCGATTCCAGCGGCCGCAGCCACCAGCATGACGCGACGAACGTTCGGCGAGAGCGCATTCAGATAGAGCTTCATCGGGGCCTCCTACGGCAGAGGAGGCGCACGCTACGCGGCCACCCCGCCGGAGGCTATGGGCGAATGTTTCGGCGCCCGTTGGACGCCGTAACGCGTGCGGCGGCGTATTCCTCACGCCGACGTCGAGTGCTCAGTCGCTGACGCACGCGCTGCTGATCTGACCCCCAGAAATTGGGCCATCGAAATGTCTGCCTGAGAAGGAGGCACACGATAGGTCGGAAGAGCAAGTTTTCGGACGCGCAGATCATCGCCGCGATCAAGGAAGTCGAGGCCGGAGCGACGGCGAAGGACGTCGCCCGCAAGATGGGCGTGAGCAGCGAGACGATGGGCCGCTGGCGCGCGAAGTTCGGCGGAATGGATGTGAGCGAGGCGCAGGAGAAGCGGCGGCTCGAGGACGAGAATCGGCGACTGCGCGAGCTCGTCGCGAAGTACGCGCTCGAGTTGCAAGCCGTGAAGGATGCGCTGGGAAAAAAGTGGTGACGGTCTCCGAGCGGCGGGAGGTCGTCGAGTTCTTCAAGTCGCAGCCGTATGAGCTGAGTGAGCGCGCCGCGTGCGCACTCGTGGGCATGCATCGCTCGACGTGCCAGTACGAGTCCGTCCGCGAGGACGACGTCGAGCTCATCGCGCGCATCCGCGAGCTCGCGTGCGAGCGGCCTCGCTACGGCTACCGTCGCATCCAC